>Ga0299907_10000699_pt1 | contig 17300 bp, 16 predicted proteins | sample RVTome_16_FD_198680 | JGI IMG/M metagenome (GOLD analysis project Ga0299907, IMG submission 198680) | Soil microbial communities from uranium-contaminated site in the Upper Colorado River Basin, Wyoming, United States - RVT152D67 (version 2) ...
GTCGGGGCGCAGCTCTGAGTCGTAGCGGTCGGAGTCGCCGCCGACCGACTCCAGCTGGTGCTCCTCGGCCGGGACCAGCAGCTCGAAGAGGAACTTGCGGTCGTGCTCGTGCAGCCAGTCCGACAGACGGCGCAGGCGCTCGGCCTGGCGGCGGTTCATCTCCGCGTCGCCGTCGGGGTTGTAGCGGACCAGGACCTTGGAGAAGTCGGGGTCGAAGCGTTCGATGTGCTCGCCGAAGTCCTCGCCGTACTGGAAGTCGAACTCGTTCTGGCCGCTCTTCTCGACCGGCATCGCGAGCTTGAGGCCGCGGTCGCGGGCGGCCTGGGGGATGCCCGTGGGCGTGCCGAACTGCTCGTCGATCAGGGCGCCGGTGACGCTGGGGTCGGCCCCGCGGTCCAGCGCCTTCTCCAGGCCCTCGAACACCAGGTGCTTGCCGTCGGAGATGCGCCGCGTGTCCTCCTCGGACGGCTCGCCCTCGATCCCGAACCACTTCTTCTGGAACGACCCGCGGTGGTCGAACGCCAGGATGTACAGCTTGCCGTCGTAGCCCAGAGCCATCGTGTCGGTGCCCTCCGTCGCTTGCTCGGTTCCCTGCGGGCAAGGCTATCGCGGCGGGGGCTGCGGGTACGCTTGCGCCGCCATGGAGCACCGCTTCACCGGGCCCAAGTACACGATCGGCATCGAGGAGGAGCTGATGATCCTCGACGCCGAGACCCTCGACCTCGCGAACATGATCGAGGCGATGCTCGAATCCTCCTCCGACGAGGTGGCCGGGGAGGTCAAGCCCGAGCTGATGGAGTCGGTCCTCGAGATCGCCACGGAGCCGTGCCGCGACACCTCCGAGGCGGCCGCCCAGCTGCGCCAGCAGCGGGCCGCGGTGCGCGCCACCGCCGAGGAGAAGGGGCTGGCGATCGGGTCGGCGGGCACGCATCCCTTCGCCCTGTGGGAGGACCAGCGGATCGTCGCGCGCCCGCGCTACCGCGACCTGATCAGCGCGCTGCGCTTCGTGGCCCGCCAGGAGATCATCTTCGGCATCCACGTCCACGTCGGGCTCGACGATCCCGACAAGGCGATCCACGTGGCCAACGGTATGCGCGTGCACGTCCCGGCCCTGCTGGCCCTGTCGGCCAACTCGCCGTTCTGGCGCGGCGACACCACGGGGCTGGCCTCCACCCGCACGCCGATCTTCCGCCAGTTCCCGCGCGTGGGCATCGCGCCCACGTACAAGGGGTGGGAGGACTACGCGCGCCGCATCGAGTTCATGACCCAGTGCGGGGTGATCCAGGACTACACCTACCTCTGGTACGACGTGCGCCCGCACCCCAACCTGGGGACGGTGGAGGTCCGCGTGATGGACGCGCAGACGCGCGTCGAGCACACCGTCGGGCTCGCCGCGCTGGCGCAGGCGCTGGTGCGCGAGCTGGCCGAGCACTTCGAGAGCGGGCAGGAGCTGTCGCGCTACCCGTTCGAGATGCTCGACGAGAACAAGTGGCTGGCCGCCCGCCACGGGCTCGAGGGCGAGCTGGTCGACCTGCCCTCCACCGAGCGGATCGCCACCAAGCAGCTGGCGCGCCGCCTGGTGGACCGCGCGCGCGAGCACGCGCAGGACCTGGGCTCGGCGACCGAGCTGGAGGGGGTCGACGACCTGCTCGAGCGCGGCAACGGCGCCGCGCGCCAGGTGGTCGTCTACGAGGCCAACCACGACCTGCGCGAGGTCACGGCGGAGATCGTCGCCGCGACCGGAGAGTAGGGCTGGGCCTCCCCGGCCCCGCTCTACAATCGCTGCGGCATGTCCTCCGGCGCGGACCTCTTCGTGGTGTGCAAGACCTGCGGCGCGGAGGTGAGCCCGTACATCACCGAGTGCCCGTACTGCGGCAGCCGCCTGCGCAAGCGCGCGCCCAAGCTCGACAAGGAGGGCCAGCCGCGCGAGCGCCGCGGCCTGCGCCGCGCGCCCCGGCCGGCCCTCACGCCGCTGAAGCCCGGCGAGATGCCGGGGATCCGCCTCGAGCAGCGGCCCTACGCGACGCTGGCGCTGATCGCGGCGAGCCTGCTGGTGTCGCTGGCCGTGCAGACGTCGTGGGTCGACTCCGCCGACCTGGCGCTGCTCGGGCCCATCGACGGCGAGTGGTGGCGGCTGGTCACCGCGTCGTTCGTGTACGTGAACACCGGCTACGCGCTGGTGGGGTTCCTGACCATCGCGCTGTTCGGCTGGCTGCTCGAGCGCCGGCACGGCCGGCTCGGCGTGCTGCTCGTGTTCCTCGCCTCGGGCGCGGGCGGGATGGGCCTCGTGACGGCCCTGGAGACCTTCCCCCTGGCGGCTGGCGGCAACGCCGCGGCGCTGGGCATGCTGTGCGCCTGGGCGGTCCCGGACCTGCTGGCGCGCCGCCGCGGCTCGGAGACCGACTCCGACATGCTCGGCGTGCTCGTCATCGGCGCCGTCGTCGCCCTGATCCCGCTCGCCGCCGAGGAGGCGAGCTGGCTCGCCGGGGCGGGCGGCGCCGTGGCCGGCCTGGTCCTCGGCTTGCTCCTGAACGCCCTGCGCCGCGGCTGAACGGCCATCGAGGGGTCCGGGAGGGGGGTGTACCCCCTTTGCTTCCTGTGGGGAAGGTTTGCCGGGGCACCCCCCTACGGGCGGACGCGGATCTCTCCCGGTGCGCCGGTTCCGAGGGCGCCGATGACCGGGCCGGGGATCTCTCCCGCGCGGTCGGGGGGGAGGGCGACGAGGAGGCCTCCGGAGGTCATGGGGTCGGTGACGAGTCGGCGGAGCTCTGTGGAGACTCCGTCGTGGAACGTCGCGAAGCTCGCCGCGTGCTCGGCGTTGCGCCGCAGGCCTCCGCTCACCGCCTCCTCGCTCGTCAGCAGTTCGAGCGCGCCGGGAATCGACGGGACGGCCTCCGCGCCGATCTCCGCGGCCACCCCGCTCGCGGACGCCAGCTCGTGCAGGTGCCCGAGCAGGCCGAAGCCGGTCACGTCGGTTGCCGCGTGGGCGCGGGCGGCCAGGGCGGCGGCGGAGGCGTCCGCGTTGAGCTCGGTCATCACCGCCACCGCCGCGGCCACGAGCTCAGGCCCCGCTGCCCCCCGCTTGGCCGCCGTCGAGATCGCCCCCGCCCCCAGCGGCTTGGTCAGCACCAGCGCGTCGCCGGGCCGCCCGCCGGCGTTGGTCAGCAGGGCGGCGGGGTGGACGGTCCCCGTCACCGCCAGGCCGTACTTGGGCTCGCGGTCCTCGATCGAGTGGCCTCCGACCACCACTGCGCCCGCGGCGGCGACGGCGTCGGCGCCGCCCCGCAGCACCTCGCGCAGGACGTCCGCGCCCAGCTCCTCGAGCGAGAAGGCGACCAGGTTGAGCGCGGTCAGCGGCCGCCCGCCCATGGCGTACACGTCGGAGAGCGCGTTGGCGGCGGCGATCCGGCCGAAGTCGTAGGGGTCGTCGACGATCGGGGTGAAGAAGTCGACGGTCTGCACCAGCGCCAGGTCGTCGCGCAGCCGGTAGACGCCGGCGTCGTCGGCGGTGGCGGGGCCGACGAGCACGTCGGGGGGGAGGGGGCCGGAAAGGCCGGAGAGCACCGCCGCGAGGTCGGCCGCGCCGAGCTTGCAGCCGCACCCGGCGCCGTGCGAGAGCTCCGTCAGGCGAGCCCGGCCCGCGGCCGCCCGCTCCGGTGCCGTCGGTCCGAGGCGGTCCGTCATCGCGACCTATGATGACGCCAATGCTCGAGGGGCCCTACAGCGACGAGGAGATCGACGCCGCGGTGCAGGCCCTCAGCGACCCGGAGCGGCTCGCCGGCGCGCGCGACACCGTGGCCCGGCTGGCCCCCCAGCTCCAGCGCGTCCTCGACGAGGCGCTCGCCGAGGGCGGGTGGTTCGCCGAGGCGCACGAGGCGCAGGTCGGCCGGGCGGCGTCCGAGTCCGATCCCGAGGCGCGCCGGACCGCCGTGCGCACGCTGGTGGCCGAGGAGACGCGCCTGGGCATGCTCGTCGGCGTGGCCGTCGGCATCGAGCTGGCCCGCGAGCTGGCCAGGCACCCCGAATCCGACCCGAAGGAGAACTGATGGACATCCGCTTTCTCGGCCATGCCTGCTTCGAGCTGACCGACGGGGACACGACGCTGCTGGTCGACCCGTTCCTCACCGGCAACCCGAAGGCGGCGGCGAGCGCGGACGACGTGAGCCCCACCGCCATCCTCCTCACCCACGGCCACGCCGACCACATCGGCGACACCGTCGCCATCGCCAAGCGCGCCGGCGCCCCGGTGGTGGCGATCGTCGAGCTGGCCAACGAGATCGGCGGCGAGGGCGCCGACGTGTTCGACCCCAACCTCGGCGGCACCGTCGAGTTCGACTGGGGCTGGGCCCGGCTGGTGCCGGCCTGGCACACCGCGGTCTCGCCCAACGGCACCCCGCACATGCCGGCGGGCCTGGTGATCAACCTCGGCGGCAGGACCGTCTACCACCTCGGCGACACCGCGCTGTTCAGCGACCTCCAGCTGGTGGCGCGCCGCGACGAGATCGACGTGGCCCTGATGTGCATCGGGGGGCACTACACGATGGACCGCCACGACGCCGTCCACGCGGCCGAGCTGGTGCGCGCGCACACGATCGTCCCCTGCCACTACGGGACCTTCCCGCCGATCGAGACCGACGCGCAGGCCTTCAAGGCCGACGTCGAGGGCAGCACGTCCTACGAGTCGCGCGCGCCGGAGAAGGTCGTCGTGCTCGAGCCGGGGGAGACGCACTCGGCGTGACCCACGCCATCGTCCTCATCGAGGCCGAGCGCACGGCGCTGCCCACACTGGGCGGGACCCTGGCCGACGTGGACGGCGTGGCCGAGGCCTACTCGGTCACCGGCGAGTGGGACTTCGTGGCCGTGGTGCGCGTGCCCAAGCACGAGAAGCTCGCCGACACGGTCACCGGCAAGATCGGCCAGCTGGAGGGGGTCACGCGCACGCAGACGATGGTCGCCTTCGAGGTCTTCTCGCGCCACGACCTCGAGGCGATGTTCGACATCGGCGGATGAGGGCCGCCGCCATCGCCGCGGTCTGCGCGGCCGTCTGCCTGGCCGCGTGCGGCGACGACGGCGACGAGGGGAACGGGGGTGGTCAGCCTCGGGGGCCTGACAGGCCCCCAACCGTGACCACTCCCCCGACGACGCCGACGACCGCGCCGCCGGCGACCACCGCGCCGCCGGCCACCGACGAGGGCGGCGACGAGGAGCCGATCCGCGTGCCGGCCACGCTCACCGTGAGGGCGGGCCGGCCGCGGCCGGCGAGCGTCTCGGTGCCCGCCTTCCTCGCCGTCGAGCTGAGCGTGCGCAACCTCGACCGCGTCCCGCGCCGGGTGACGCTGCGCGCCGACCGCGACTACCGCCTGACCGTGCCGGCCGGCCGGCGGGCCGCGCGGCTGGTTCCCGGCCAGCGCCCGGGGACCTACCCGATCGTGGTGAGCGGCGGCGGCCGGGGCGTGCTGGTGTCCGGCGGCGAGCCGGGCCCCTGACCCCCGGCTGGCCAGCCAGCCAAGACTGAGGTACGCTGCCGCGCATGCCCGAGACCTCCACGCAGCACGCCACCGAGCGCGACGACTTCCAGGCCACCTCCGACCCCGGGCTCCTGGAGTCCGCCGACCGCGGGGAGGCCAAGCTCCTCTCCTACCGCGAGCTCTACCTGCTGTGGGAGCGCCAGCAGTGGGCCACGCAGGACCTCGACTTCACCCAGGACCGGATCGACTGGCACGAGCGCATCGACGCCGAGGAGCGCGAGGCGCGGATGTACGGGCTCTCGTCGTTCTTCGTCGGCGAGCAGCGGGTGGCCGAGGAGCTGGGGCCGATGATGCGCGCGGCGCCCACCGAGGACATGCGGATCTTCCTGTGCACGCAGATCGCCGACGAGGCGCGCCACGTCGCCTTCTTCGATCGCTTCTACTCCGAGGTGGGCGTCCTGGAGGCCGAGAGCCTCTCCGGGCGCCTGCGCGAGACCTCCGAGCACCTCAACCCCGAGTTCGGCGAGATGTTCGACGAGGCGCTCAAGCGCCGCGTCGACCGCCTGGCGGCCAAGCCGGAGGACCTCGAGACCCTGGTCGAGGCGGTGACCATCTACCACATGGTCATCGAGGGGATGCTGGCCCTCACCGGGCAGCACTTCATCATCGAGTACAACCAGTCCGTGGGTACCCTGCCCGCCTTCGTCGAGGGCTTCCTCAACGTGGCGCGCGACGAGCACCGCCACGTGGCCTTCGGGGCCGCGTTCCTGCGCGACATGGCGCGCGCGGACACGAAGTACGCCGAGGCGATCCAGCGGGCGATGGGCGAGGTCCTGCCCCTGGCCGAGGGCGTGCTGCGCCCGAAGTGGATCCCGCAGGACACGCCCGAGGACGCCGTGATCTTCGGCGCCACGCTGCTGGAGACGCGCGAGTTCGCGGCCAAGGCGCTGGGGCGGCGGCTGAAGGTCATCGGCCTCGCGCCGGCGGCCGCGTAGTCTCCGGCGCCTGCGGCTCCACGTCCACACCTTCGGCGACCCCGCCGGCGCGCCGCTGGCCTGCCTGCACGGCCTGACCGGCACCGGCGAGCGGTTCCGCAAGCTGGGCGACGAGCGCCTGGCCTCCCGGCGCGTCGTCGCGCCCGACCTGCGCGGCCACGGGCGCTCCGGCGAGGAGCCGCCCTGGACCGTGGAGGCGCACGTCGCCGACGTGCTGGAGACGCTCGACTCCCTGGGGATCGAGCGCGCCGACTGGGTCGGCTACTCCTTCGGCGGCCTGGTGGCGGCGGCGGGCGCCGCGGCGCACCCGGCGCGGGTGCGGCGGCTCGCGCTGCTGGAGCCCGGGCTGTCGCTGCCGCCGGCGATGTGCCTGCAATACGCCCACGAGGAGCTCGAGGACCGCTCCTTCGCCACGGAGGAGGAGGCGATCGCCGACATGCTGTCCGCCGGGACCATCTTCCACGCGCCGCGCGAGATGCTGGAGGAGGAGGCGCGCACCAACACGGTCCGGGGCGCCGACGGGCGCCTGCGCTACCGCTACTCGCGCCCGGGGGCGATCGGCGCGTGGAGCGAGCTGGCCGGGCCGCCGCCCCCCGTGGCCGGCGCCCCGACGCTGATCGTGCTCGGCGAGCGCTCGTGGGTCGAGGTCGACACCGCCCGCCACCCCGACGCCCGGGTGCTCACCGTGCCCGGCGGGCACTCGGTCCTGTGGGACGCGTTCGAGGAGACCGCGAGCGCGCTGGAGGGATTCCTGTGACCATCGCCTGGGAGGACTTCGAGAGGGTCGACATGCGGGTGGGCCGCGTGGTCGACGTGGCCGACTTCCCCGAGGCCCGCAACCCCGCCTGGAAGCTGACCATCGACTTCGGCGCGCAGCTGGGAGTGAAGCGCTCCTCCGCGCAGGTCAGGCACTACGCGCGCGAGGAGCTGGAGGGCCGCCTGGTGGTCGCGGTCGTCAACTTCGCGCCCAAGCAGATCGGTCCGTTCATGTCCGAGTGCCTGGTCCTGGGCGCCCTGGACCCCGAGAAGGGCGTCGTCCTGCTGCGCCCCGACGACGACGTGGCGCCGGGCGACCGCGTCGGCTAGCCCGAGGGCGGTGGCTCGGACGGAGGCGGCGGGGGCGGCGAGCCCTCGCCGGCGGACCCCGCGGGGGCCTGGCTGCCGCCCGACTCGGGCGGCGGCGGCTCCTCGGCGGGCGCGGTCATGAGCGGTGCCTCCGGCGCGGTCTTGGGAGCCGCCGGCGCGGCGGGCTGCGCCGGGAGGACGGTGATGTCGGTGACGGTCTCGGTCGGCTTCGGCGCCGGGTCGGCCGCCGCCGGCGCGGGCTCCGGCGCCGGGGCCGGGACCGGGGCGGGCTCCGGCGCGGCGGGCGCCGCCAGGGCCTTCTTGGGCTCCGGCTTGGCCGGCTCCGCCGGCTTGGGCCGGACGGGGGCGGGCGTGCCGCCCGTGGCCGGGATCGGCGGCTGGCGCTCGACGACGGCCTGCGGCGCGGCGGTCTGCGGTGTGGCCACCTGGCGGACCTCGACGGCTCCGACGCCCACGATGGCCGCGGCGGCGATCCCGGCCGCGGTCTTGGAGGCGACCGCGCCGGCGCCGGCCGACAGCAGCCCGCCCGCCGCGCCGCCCGCGGCGGCGGTCCCGGCCGCGGCGGCGCCGCCGCCCGCGGTGGTGGCCGCGCCGGCGCCACCCCCGGCGGCCCCGCCGCCCAGGTGGACGGCCACGAGCTTCTTGAGCAGCAGCAGCGGCCCGACCGGCAGCGCCGCGGCGAGCGCCCTGTTGGTGTCGCGCAGCTGGCGCTTGAACAGCGTGCAGCGGTCGCACTGCTTGAGGTGGCGCCGGACGGGCGGGGTGACCTTCTTGAGGCCCTCGGCCGCCTCGCCCAGCTCCAGCCGGACCTCGTCGCACGAGAGCTGGCGGGCCTCGGCGGCCTCGGCCAGCCCCACGCGCGCGCGTACGAGAAGGGACTTCACGCTGGGGACCGTCGTGTCCATCGCCTCGGCGATCTGGTCGTAGGAGAGGGCGTCGATCTCCCGTAGCAGCAGCGCCGAGCGCTGGGTCTCGGGCAGCCCGCGCACGTCGAGCAGCAGCAGCCGGAAGTCCTCGCGCTTGTGGACCTTGTCGGCCGTGCTCTGCCCGCCCTCGGAGAAGTGCACGTCCATCGAGTCGACCCCGATGGGCTGGGTGCGCCGCAGGTGGTTGAGCGAGCGGTTGCGCGCGATGCGGTACAGCCACGGGCGCACGTTGAGCGGGCGCTCGTCGGCCTGCATGGCGCCGAAGGCGGCCGCGAAGACCTCCTGGAGCACGTCCTCGGCGTCCTCCTTGGACCCGAGCATGTGCCGGCAGAAGGCGAGCAGGCGCGACTGGTAGCGGCCCATCAGCGCCTCGAAGGCGTGCTGGTTGCCGCGCCGGATCAGCGCGACGAGCCGCTCGTCCGACTGCAGGCGCAGCAGGGGCGAGCGGCCATGCGTGCCGGCCACGCCGGCGTGCTTTAGAGCAGATACTTCCACGCGTGTAGTGAGGCCCTTCCCTCGTGGGACACCGTAGCAACCGGCGAGTTGCGCCCCTAGAGTGTCGTCACGCACGCCCGGGTGGCGCAATGGCAGACGCACGCCGGCTTAAACCCGGCTGTCCCTAGGGACGTGTGGGTTCGAATCCCACCCCGGGCACCTCCCGCCGCCGTGTCAGAGCGCGAACGCCCACCACGGCGGCCCCGGCCGCGAACCCGACGGCCAGGTTGCCGGAGGCGAGGGTGACGACGCCCACGCCCGCGGCGATCGCGCGGTCGGAGGCGCGGTGCAGCGACCCGGCCAGCAGCGCGTGCTGGATGGCCACGTACAGGAGCATCCCGGCCAGCACCCCGGGCACCAGCAGGCCCAGCAGCGCCGGCAGCGAGGCGCCGAAGGCCAGCGCCAGCGCGAGGTAGAGGACCCCCACCGACAGCGTCGCGCCCGCCGTGCGGGCCCCGAGCTTGTAGTGGGCGGTGACGCCGCCGGCACCGTGGCACACCGGCATCGCGCCGGTCAGGCCGGCGAGCGCGTTGCTCGCGCCGATCGACGCCGACAGGCGGTGGGGGAGGACCCGGCGCGCGCGCGCGCCGAAGTACGCGCGCTCAGCGTCGGCGGTCGCCACCACCGAGTTGCCGAAGGTGAGCGGCAGCTGGGCGATCACCAGCGACGTGAGGGCGGTGGCGAAGGCGGCGCCGTCGGGCACGGCGAGCGCCGGCGCCTGCGGGCCGAGGTCCACGTCGGGGAGGCCGCCGACCCCGAGGCCCACGGCGACGCCCGCGCCGAGGACGAGCAGGGTCCCCGGGACGGCGCCGCGGCGGTCGCCGGCCGACAGCGCGAGCAGGACGGCGCAGGCGGCGACGGCCAGGCCGAGCGAGACCGCGGGGTCGATCGCCGGCGACCCCTCCCAGCTCCCCCTCTGCGCCAGCTCCACCGCCGCCTTGGCGAGCAGCAGGGCGATCGCGGCCTGGATGCCCCGGACCAGCACGGTCGGGAAGTGGCGGGCCAGCCACGTCGCCAGGCCGCCCGCGCTGAGCACGAGCATGGCGGCGGCCATGGTCAGCGCCCCGGCGGCGATCACCGCGGGGTCGAGCTGGAGGGCGATGGCCGCGGCGGCGAAGGCCTTCAGCGGCTGGACGGGCACCGGCACCCGGAAGTACAGCGCGGTGGCGACGTAGGCGATCCCGGCGACGGCGAAGACCGCGGTGGCGTCCAGCCCGTTGACCGCGATCAGCGCGACCGCGAGCGGCACGAACAGGCCGACGTCGCCGAGCCCGCCCGCGACCTCGTGACGGTCGAGCCGGATCCACGCGGGAAGCACCCCGACAGGCTACGCGACCGCCGCCCCTACCCATCGCGCTCGCGGGCGGCTACGCCACGGCGGCGAGGGCAGGCGGGTCTCAGGCGACCGCCGCGAGGGGCCCGACCGGCGCGAGCGACGAGAGGAGCGCCTCGGCGAGGGCGGCGTCTCCCTCGATGCTCGTCCCTGGAGGCCGCCGGCCCGCGACGAGCGCGCAGCAGTCGGCCACGGTGAGTCGCAGCGTCGCGTCGGGCTCCAGGCACGCGCCTGCGCGGGCGGTCACGCCGTCGGGGCGCGCGACGAGCGCGAGGCGGTCGGGCGCCGGCGCGCCGGCCTCGACCGACCACAGCGACTCGGGGTCCTCGAGGCGCAGCTCGAAGCGACCGGCCAGGTCCGTGCCCTCCAGCCGCAGCTCGAGCTGGCGCATCAGCACGTGGGGGAGGACGGCGTCGCCGGGCTGCGCGTCCCCGAGCCGGCCGAGCCCGAAGCGCGCCAGCGCCTCCAGCACCGGCTCCAGGCCGGCGCCCAGCTCGGTGAGCGCGTAGGCGCCGTCCGCGCCGCTCGCCACCACGCCCGCGGCCTCCAGCTCGGCGAGCCGCTGGACGAGCTGGCTCACCGGCACCTCGGGCAGCCCGCGCGCCATGGCGCCGGCCGTGAGCGGGCCGCGCAGGGCCAGCTCGCGGACCGCCAGCAGCGACCAGCGCCGGCCCACCAGGTCCAGCGTGCGCGCGATCGCGCAGAACTGTCGGTATTCGCCCTTCAAGATCCCTCCGTCGCCCCCTCACAGGACAACGCTCCAGAAGGCGAAAACTTGCTGCTCCCCGGGCTCGGTTCCCTTTTGACACCCGGAAGAGCGCGCTGCTAGCTTCGCTGGAATCCTGCGGGCAAGGGGGGCTTCGCAGGCCGGGAGAGAGACATAGGCAGGAAGGCTTGCGCACGACGAGCGTAATCGGCCGCATCGCGGCCGCGGGAGCGGTGATCGTGGCGGCAGTCGCCGTCGCCGTCGTGCTGCTCGGCAACGGCGGCGACGAGCGCACCTACACGCTGCACTTCCAGAACGCCGCCCAGCTGGTCAAGGGCAACCTCGTCCAGGTGTCCGGGCGGCCCGTCGGCGAGGTCACCGACATCACGCTCTCCGACGACGGCCAGGCCGCGGTCGAGATCAAGATCGACGACGAGGCCTACGCCCTGCGCCAGGGCACCCGCGCCATCGTGCGCGCCGCCTCGCTCTCCGGCATCGCCAACCGCTACATCGACCTCCAGCTGCCCCCCGGCACCGCCCGCGAGATCCCCGACGGCGGCACGATCCCCCAGCGCTACACCGTCACCGCCGTCGACCTCGACGAGATCTTCAACGTCTTCGACCCGGAGACGCGCAAGGGCCTCACCGAGGTCATCCGCGGGTTCGCGACCGCCTACGCCGGCAAGGGCAAGCAGGCCAACGCCGCCATCGTCTACCTCAACCCCTCCTTCGCCGCCACCTCCCGCCTGTTCCGCGAGCTCGTCCACGACAAGCCCGAGCTGCGCAAGTTCGTCAACCAGTCGGCCGACCTGGTCACCGACATCTCCGAGCGCCGCGACGACCTCGCGGGCCTGGTCCGCAACCTCAACGCCACCACCGCGGCCATCGGCGCCCAGCGCGACTCGCTGGCCGAGGCGATCCAGCGGCTGCCGGACTTCATGCGCCGGGCCAACACGACGTTCGTCAACCTGCGCGCCACGCTCGCCGACCTCGAGCCCCTGGTCGACGAGTCCAAGCCGGTGGCCAAGAAGCTGCGGCCCTTCCTGCGCGAGCTGCGGCCCCTGGCCCGCAACGCGCGCCCGACCATCCGCGACCTCTCCAACCTCATCCGGCGCAGCGGCGCCAACAACGACCTGGTCGAGCTGACGCGCACCAACGTGCCGGTGCGCGACATCGCGATCGGGCCGGTGAACCGCAACGGCAAGGAGCGCGAGGGCGCGTTCCCGGCCTCCACCAAGGCGCTGGCCGGCGCCACCCCCCAGCTGGGCTTCGCCCGGCCCTACGCCGTCGACCTCGTCGGCTGGTTCAACGACTTCTCCCAGACCGGCTACTACGACGCCAACGGCGCCGTGGGGCGGGTGGCGCTGCACGTCAGCGCCTTCACCATGGACCCGCAGGGCAACCCCACGATCCCGATCGCCCCCAACGAGGTCGCGAACTCGATCACCGACGCGGCCCAGCTGCACCAGAACCGGCGCTGCCCCGGATCCATGGAGCGCGACTACGACGGCTCGACGCCGATCAAGACCGAGACCTGCGACCCCAACCAGGTGCCCCCGCGGCCATGAGGCGCATCCTCGCCACCGTGCTCGTGCTCGCCGCCACCGGCGGCTTCGCGCTGCTCGCGAGCGGGGCGAGCGAGGGCGACGGCAACCCGCGCTACTGGGTCCAGGTCGACAACGCCTTCGGCCTCATCGAGGGCGCCGACTTCAAGATCGCCGGCGTCCGGGCCGGGAAGCTGACCGCGATGAAGCTCGACCGGCGCAACAAGATGGCGCTGGTCGAGTTCGAGGTCGACAAGTCGGCCGGGACCTTCTCCGACCTGCGCGCCGACGTCTTCTGCGAGACGCGCCCCCAGTCGCTGATCGGCGAGTACTTCATCGACTGCCAGCCGGGGCGCAGCCCGCGCAAGCTGAAGCCGGGGTCGACGATCCCCGCCAGCCGCACGGCGACCACGATCCCCGCCGACCTGGTCAACAACATCCTGCGCCTGCCCGAGCGCGAGCGCCTGCGGATCATCCTCAACGAGCTCGGCACCGGGCTGGCGGCGCGCGGGGACGACCTCAACGAGGCGGTCCGCCGCGGCGTCCCGGCCCTGCGCGAGACCGACCGGCTGCTGGCGATCCTGGCCCGCCACAACCGCGTGATCGGCGACCTCGTCCGCGACGCCGACGCCGTGATCACCGAGCTGGCCGACAACCGCGAGAACGTCGGTCGCTTCGTGGTCGAGGCGCGCGACACCGCCCGCGCGTCGGCCAACCGCCAGACCGAGCTGGCCGCGACCTTCAACCGGCTGCCGCGCTTCCTCGCCGAGCTGGAGCCCGCCATGCGCGAGCTGGGCCGGGTGGCCGACGCCCAGACCCCCGCCCTGCGCGACCTCAACGCCAGCTCGGGCCAGCTGACGCGCTTCTTCGACAACCTCGGGCCGTTCGCCGAGGCCTCGCGCCCCTCCTTCCGCTCCCTCGGCCAGGCGTCCGTGGTCGGCCGCCAGACCGTGCGCGCGGCCACTCCCACCGTCGCCGAGCTGCGGCGCTTCGCGCGCCACACCCCCGAGCTGGGCAGGAACCTGGCGATCACGCTCGAGGACCTCGCGAGCCGCGACCGCGCCGTGGAGAAGGACCCGCGCGCGCCCGGCGAGAACACGGGCTTCAACGGCCTGGAGAACATCCTCGGCTACGTGTTCTGGCAGTCGCAGGCGATCAACATCTTCGACCGCAACGGCTACATCCTCAAGGTCGCGGTCTACGACAACCACTGCGCGCGCTACACGGGCATCGAGTCGGTGCGCGCCCATCCCGAGGAGCACGAGCACTGCGCCTCGGCGCTCGGCCCGACGCAGCCGGGGATCAACGCCCCCGACACCAGCAACCCGCCCGGCTCGACGGCCCGGGCGCGCAGTCAGGAAGCGCGCCGCGACGGCGACGTGATCGACGCCGCGCGCAACGCGGCCGGGCCGGCGCCCGCGCCCTCCGGGAGCCCGGCGCCCGCGCCCGCCGCGGCGCCGCGCCAGGGCAGCGACCTCCCCAAGCCGCCGATCGACCTCGGCCGCACGATCGACCAGGTCCTCGGCAACCTCCCCGTCCCCGTCCCCAAGACCGGCAGCGCGCTCGACCAGGCGCTGCCGCGTGACGGCCAGGGCTCTCGCCCCGAGGCCGCCGGCCAGCTCCTCGACTACCTCCTGGGCTCATGAGGCGCGGTCAGGGAGCCATCGTCGCCAACCCCGTCCTCGTCGGGGCGGTCACCACGCTCGTCACCGTGGTCGCGGTCTTCCTCGCCTACAACGCCAACAACGGCCTGCCCTTCGTCCCCACCCGGCAGATCAGCGTCGACGTCTCCAGCGGCTCGAACCTGGTGCGCGGCAACGAGGTCCGCGAGGGCGGCTTCCGCATCGGCGTCGTCGAGCGGATCGAGCCGGTCACCCTGCGCGACGGCCAGACGGTCTCGCGGCTCTCGCTCAAGCTCGACAAGAAGGTCGGCGACATCCCCGCCGACACGCGGGTCGAGGTCCGCCCGCGCTCGGCGCTGGGCCTCAAGTACATCGAGTTCACGCGCGGGCGCTCGCGGCGCAGCCTCCAGGACGGCGACACGATCCCGCTGGGGCAGACGAACGTCCCGGTCCAGTTCGACGACGTCTTCAAGATCTTCGACGAGCCCACCCGCGAGGCATCGCAGGACAACCTCAACATCTTCGGCAACGCGTTCACCGGGCGCGGCGTCGACCTCAACCTCGCCATCCAGGAGCTGCCGGAGACCTTCCGCTACCTGGCCCCCGTCGCGCGCAACCTGGCCGACCCCGAGACCGACATCGGCCGCTTCTTCAGCGAGCTGGGCGACGCCGCGCGCGTGGTAGCCCCCATCGCGGGCGTCAACGCGCAGCTGTTCACCGACATGGCCGTGACCTTCGAGGCCTTCTCGCGCGACCCGCAGGCGCTGGAGCAGACGATCGCCAAGTCGCCGCCCACGCTGGACGAGAGCATCCGCTCGTTCCGGGTCCAGCGCCCGTTCCTGCGCGACGTCGCCGACTTCTCGCAGGACCTGCGCGGGGCCACGCGCGAGCTGCGCGGCGCGCTGCCGATCATCAACCCGGCGCTGGAGCAGGGCACGCCGGTGCTGCGCCGCAGCGTCGCGCTCAACGACCGCACGCGCGAGGTCCTGGCCGCCCTCGGCGAGCTGGTTCGCGCGCCGGAGACCAACCAGGCCCTGCGCGGGTTCACCCGCACGGTGACGATCCTCAACCCGCTCGTGCGCTTCCTGGGCCCGTACCAGACGGTCTGCAACAACTGGAACTACTTCTGGTACATGCTCGGCGAGCACATCTCCGAGGACGACCCGACGGGCACGGCCCAGCGCGCGCTGCTCAACACCGCGGCCGGCAACCGCAACGCCTACGGCTCCATGGGCGCGGTCGAGCCGGTCATGGGCGAGCAGTACCAGGGCACTCCGGGCGACGACACGTCCAACCCGCGCGGGGACAACGCCTTCTTCCACGGCCAGGCCCACGGCGCGGCGGTCAACGACGACGGCACCGCCGACTGCGAGATCGGCCAGCGCGGGTTCATGAGCGGCAACCTGGCGACCTTCGGCGCGACCAAGAACTCGCAGGGCACCCCGACCCAGGTCATCTTCGACCCGCACACCCCCGGCAGCCAGGGCCCGACCTTCGCCGGGCGCCAGCGCGTCCCGCCGGGCCAGACCTTCTCGCGCGAGAACGAGATCGGGACGAAGCTCCCGCCCGAGCAGACGACGGGCATCTACTCCGGCTCCAACAAGACGGGGCAGCGATGAGGCGCAACCAGCCCAGGGGGATCTCGCGCGTCCAGGCCGGAGCGATCCTGGTCGTGCTCGCGGTGCTCGGCACGTACTTCGGGTTCTCCAAGGCGATCCCGTTCAAGCACCACTGGGAGATCAAGGCGCAGTTCGACAACGCCACCAACCTGCGCAAGGGCTCGTTCGTGCGCATCGGCGGCGTCAACGTGGGCAAGGTCGTGAAGATCGACACGCTGCGCAAGGGCGAGCGCGGCGCCGTGGCCACGCTGCGCATCGACGAGGTCGGGCGGCCGATCCACAAGGACGCCACGCTGAAGATCCGGCCCAACATCTTCCTCGAGGGCAACACCTTCATCGACCTGCGTCCCGGCTCGCCGTCCGCGCCCACCATCGACGACGGCGACACCGTGCCGGCCTCGCAGACCACCACGTCGGTCCAGATCGACCAGATCTTCACCGCGCTCCAGGCCGACACGCGCCGCGACCTCCAGGTGCTGCTCAAGGAGCTGGGGACGGGCCTGAGCGGCAAGGGCGGCGTGGGCTACAACCGCTCGATCGACTACTGGGAGGACGCCTTCCGCGGCAGCGCCGTGGTCAGCGAGGCGCAGCTGGGGATCCGCCAGCACGACCTCTCCGAGTACATCAGCCGCGCGGGCACCGTCGCCGGCGCGCTGGACCGCGACCCCGACGCGCTCAAGAACCTCATCACCGACTTCAACACGACCGCCGCCGCCTTCGCGTCCGAGCAGTCGGCCCTCGAGCAGACGGTGGCCGAGCTGCCGCGCACGCTGCGGGCCGCGCAGCCGGCCCTGCGCGCCCTCAACGACTCCTTCCCGCCCCTGCGCCGGCTGATCGTCGACTTCCGCCCGGCCGTGCGCTCCTCCGGCCCCGCCCTCGACGCGTCGCGGCCCTTCATCGCCCAGGCGCGCCGCCTGGTCGCCCCCTCCGAGCTCAAGGGCCTGGTCGCCGACCTGCGCCCGCTCGTCCCCGACCTGGCGCGGCTGAACTCCCGCCTGCCGGCGCTCTACGAGCGGGTCCGCTCGGCGTCCAGCTGCCAGAACGACGTCGTGCTGCCGTGGTCGAGCTCCACGGTCCCCGACCCGAACTTCCCGGCCACCGGCAAGGTCTACCAGGAGGGCGTCAGCGGCCTTCCGGGCCTGGCGGGCGAGAGCCGCTCGGGCGACGCCAACGGCCAGTGGGCGCGCGTCCTGGCCTCCAACGGCACCAACGTCTACGCGCTCGGCGGCGTGGACCAGACCCTGGGCAAGCGCTTCGGGGTCACCAACTTCCCCATCGAGGGCGTCAACCCGCCGCCGGTCCACGAGCGCCCGCCGATGCGCTACGACGTGCCCTGCGAGACCCAGGAGCCGCCCGACCTGCGCACGATCCCCGGCCAGCCGCCCCAGCGCGTCCAGTCCGGCAGCTTCACGCCGCTGCAGGCCGCGCTCAACCAGGCCAACCAGTTCGAGGGCCTGGCCGAGGCGCTCGAGCGCGAGGGCAAGCCCGCGCAGGCCAAGCGCTGGT
>Ga0299907_10000700_pt1 | contig 17293 bp, 14 predicted proteins | sample RVTome_16_FD_198680 | JGI IMG/M metagenome (GOLD analysis project Ga0299907, IMG submission 198680) | Soil microbial communities from uranium-contaminated site in the Upper Colorado River Basin, Wyoming, United States - RVT152D67 (version 2) ...
CCGCTGCCCCTGCGCGCGATCGGCGAGCTCGTCGGAGTGCCGGAGGAGGACCTGCCCTGGCTGCACGCGCGCAGCCGCGACTGGCTCGCCACGTACCAGGCGACGGCGCCGCTCGAGGAGCAGCTCGAGCAGGCGCGCGGCTTCGTCGAGTTCCAGCGCTACTTCGTCGACCTCGTGCACGAGCGCGCTCGGAGCCCGCAAGACGACCTCACGAGCGCCCTCGTCCAGGCGGTCGCAGACGACGAGGAGCCGATCGGCCTGGTCGAGCTGGCGGGCGTGCCCCTCGACCTCGTCGTCGCGGGACACGTCACCGTCACCCGGGCGATCGGAAGCGCGCTGGTGCTGCTGCTCGACCTCCCCGGGGAGCTCGAGCGCCTGCGCAACGAGCCGGAGCACTGGCCCGGCACCGTCGAGGAGATCCTCCGGCTCGAGTCGCCCGCGCAAGGTCTCTTCCGCGAGACCACACGGGACGTCGAGCTCGGCGAGGTGCTGCTCCCGGCCGGTGCGCGCCTGATGGTGCACTTCGGCTCGGCGAACCGCGACGAGGACGTCTTCGCCGATCCCGACCGGTACGACCCCTCGCGCGACCGCAACCTGCACGTCGCGTTCGGCAAGGGCATCCACGTTTGCATCGGGGCGCCGCTCGCGCGACTCGAGCTGCAGATCGCCCTGCCCATGCTCGTCGAAAGGCTGCGCGGCCTCCGCCGCGCGGATGACGAGCCTCTGGCATTCGACCCTGTCTTCTTCGCCCGCGGCCTCGCGAGCCTGCGCGTCGCCTGGGACGTGGAGTAGCGCAGGCGGACCGGACTGACCTCTCTACTGTCGTCTTGCGCCCGGCGCTGGGCGTGAGTAGCCTGACGCAGGATCGTGCGCTTGCCCACACGCACCGGTCTCGTCCTCGCCGTCGCCGGTGCGCTCGTCGCCCTGCCGACGGTCGCCGCTGGAGCGCTTCCGTCGAGCGCCGCAGCGCCGGCCGTGCCCGCCGCCACCGCGGCGAACAGCACGACCTTCCAGGACTCGACCGGCGAGAACGCGGCTGCGCCGGACATCACGACCCTCGTCGTATCGAACAACGACGCGGGCGTGATCCAGTTCCGCATCAACGTCCCGAACCGGCCGACCTTCGGGCAGGACATGCTTGTCCTGATGTTCGTCGACGCCGACGCGAACGCGGCGACAGGCGATCCGGAGACGCTCGGCGCCGACTACGCGATCCAGCTCGTCGGGGGCGAGTCGGCGCTCTTCCGCTGGGACGGGACCGACTTCACGCGCACGCCCGGGAACCCGCCGGCGACGTCACTGCTCTTCTCCTACCAGGGCGGCCCGACGATCACGATCAGCGCGGCCGAGCTCGGCAACACTCGACGGCTCGGCTTCGCGGCGATCGTCGTCTCGGGAATCGTGATCAACAACGAGACGGGTGACCTCGACTTCACGAACGCGGTGAGCGACACCGCGCCGGCCGCGGGCGCAGGGCTGTACCAGTACCAGGTGATCATCGCCCGCCCGACGCTCGTGGTGCGACGGGTGACCAGAGCGCCGGCGAGGCCTACCGCGGGCCGGCCGTTCACGCTCCGGATGACCGCGGCTCGCTCGGACACCGGCGCCGTCATCCGGAACGGACGCGTCACCTGCCAGGGGCGCGCCGGCAACGCGCGGCTGCGCGCGGCGACAGCGCGCGTGCAGGGCGGCCAGGTGACGTGCACGTGGCTGATCCCCGCGAATGCGAAGGGCAGGCCCTTCCGCGGCTCGGCGACGGTCGTCTTCGAGGGCCTGAGAGCGTCGAGGAGCTACACCGCGAGGATCCGCTAGAGCGGGCCGCTCGACTCTCGTGCGTCGCCTCGCGCTCCTCGTCTCGCTCGCAGCTCTCGTCACCTTCTCGGGAACGGCCGCGGGCGCCCTCGGGCCCACGCCGCAGGAGGTCCTCGAGCAAGCGCTCGCGAAGACACGTAAGGCGCCGAAGCTCGCTCCCGGCGCGATTGCGAAGGACGGCGCAGCCCGCACGCGGGTGATCGTGACCCTCGACGAGCCGCCGCTCGCCGCCGCGGCGAGCGCCCGGCGGCTGCCCGGGCTCGGCCCGAATCGCAAGCTCAACCTCGCGAGCTCGTTCGCGCGCTCGTACGTCTCGCGCCTACGGACTGCACAGGCGCGCGCGATCTCGACCATCCGCGCCGAGATCCCGGAGGCCACAGTCTCGCGCCGCTACGAGCTCCTGCTCAACGGGTTCGCGGTCAGCGTCCCCTACGAGAAGCTGCCGGAGCTGCTCTCGCTCGACGTGGCCAACCGCGTGTACCCGAGCCTGACGTACACGCTCGCGATGAACCGTGGCCCTGCCGTCATCGGCGCGCCTCAGTTCGCAGCGCTCACGGGAGCGCTCGGCGACGGAGTGAAGGTCGCGGTGGTGGACGACGGCGTCGACCAGGAGCACCCATTCCTCCGGCCGGACGGCTTCTCGTACCCGCCGGGGTTCCCGAAGGGGCCGAGCGGAGCGACCACGCCGAAGGTGATCGTCGCGCGCGGCTTCCCGGGCCCGGGCGCGAACGCGGCGCCGCTCGACCGCGACCAGTCGTTCCACGGCACGCACGTCTCGGGCGTGATCGCCGGCCTCGAGACGGACGTGCCGGCGGGAGTCCGCGGCGTCTGCTCCGAAGCGCAGGGAGGCTGCCACCCCGCCGTCGAGAACGTGCGCGGCGTTGCTCCCCGCGCGTTCATCGGGAACTACCGCGTGTTCAATGTCCCCCTTCCCCTCGGCGGATGCTGCTCGTCGAACACGCCCGAGATCGTCGCGGCGTTCGAGGCCGCGGTCGCCGACGGCATGGACGTCATCAACTTCTCGGGCGGCGGGCCGCAGGCCGACCCGCGCACCGACGGCCTCATGGAGGCGGTCGCGAACGTCGTCCGCGCTGGCGTCGTCCCTGTGATCTCGGCCGGGAACGACCGCGACTTCTTCGGACTCGGCACGGCCGGATCGCCCGCGACTGCGCCCGAGGCGATCAGCGTCGGCTCGGTCGTCAACTCGCACGTCTTCACCCCGTCGCTCACGGTGACTGCACCCGGCGGGCTTCCGCGAATGCCCTTCATCCCGGCCGACAACGTCCCGCCGGGGTGGATCTCTTCCGACCAACGGCTCGTGGACGTCGGCACGTTTCCGGGCGCGAGCCGTCTGCTGTGCGGGGACGGCGCCGAGCTCCCGGCGAACGCGCTGCGAGGGGCGATCGCGCTCGTCAGTCGCGGCGGCTGCCCGCACGAGGCGAAGGCACAGCGCGCTCGAGCGGCGGGTGCGACTGGGCTGATCGTGGCCGAGAACCGCGGCGGGGATCCCGGGTTCGCCTTCTTCTCGTCGCTCTCGGGGGGCGCCATCTCCGAGGTCGACGGGCAGCGGCTGCGCGCGGCGGCCGCGGGCCGTGGCGGCTCGGTGACGGTGCGCTTCACCCGCGATGTGCTCGAGGTGCCGACGAGCTGGGCTGGCGTGCCCTCGAGCTACTCCGCGGGCGGGCTCACGCCGTTCGGGCACGCGCTGAAGCCCGACGTGACCGCACCGGGCTCCCAGGTGCTCTCGTCGGTGCTCCCGGAGTTCGCCGGCGACCAGTTCGCGGTCCTCGACGGCACGAGCTTCTCGGCGCCGCACGTCGCGGGCGCGGCGGCGCTCCTGCTCCAGCGCCACCCGTCGTGGACGCCGCAGCAGGTCAAGTCGGCGCTCATGTCCACCGCCGGGCCGGCGTTCGAGGACTCCACGCTCACCCAGGAGGCGTCCGTGCTCGTCCAGGGCGCGGGGCTCGTGCGCGTCGGAAACGCGGACCAGCCGCTCGTCTTCACGGACCCGCAGTCGCTCTCCTTCGGCTACCTGAGCGTCGTCTCGGGCGCGGCGAACCGGGCGATCTCGGTCGCCGTGGCCGACGCGGGCGGTGGCGCGGGAACCTGGCTCACCGAGGTGCGGCCGCAGGTCGCCTCGGCCGGCGCGAGCGTCCAGGCCGCGCCCGTCACGATCGGGCCCGGCGGCACGGCTGTCGTACAGATGACGGCGAGCGCGAGCGCGGACGCCGTGGCCGGGGACAACTTCGGCTTCGTGCTCCTTCGCCGGGGAAGCGACGTGCGCCGGATCCCGTACGCGTTCTCGGTCACCCGGTCGGGGCTCGGCGCGGCGACGGTCACTCCGCTGCGCGCCACGCAGACCGGCGACACGCGCACGGGCGACGACCGCGCGCGCGTCTACCGCTGGCCGACGTCGCCGTTCGCGATCCTCGGGCTGTTCGGGGTGGACCCGTCCGTGAACGACGACGGCCGCGAGAAGGTGTACTCGCTCGACATCGCGCGGCAGGCCGTGAACGCGGGAGTGGTGGTCACGCGGCCGGCGCCGAAGCTCGACGTCTCGATCCGCGCCCTCCTGAGCTCGAACGCGCCCATCCATCCCTGGTTCCTGGGCGCGCTCGACGAGAACTTCGTGCTCGGGTACGCCGGGATCCCGGTGAACGTGAACAACCAGATGCCGGACTTCGCGTTCTCGATCGGCGCGTCCGGCGGCGTGTTCCTGCCTCCGGGCCGCTACTACGTCGCCGTCGACTCCGGGAGAGACCTGTTCACCGGGCGACCGCTCCACGGGCCGTACCAGCTCCGCTCCTGGGTGAACGACGTGCGCCCGCCGACGGTCCAGCTCGTCACGCGGACCATCTCGTCCGGCCGCCCGACCATCGTCGTGCGGATACGGGACGACAAATCGGGCGTCGATCCGCTCTCCCTCCAGCTCCTGTTCGGACGCGAGCTCGGCCTCTCGGTCGGGGCGACGACGTTCGATCCGGCGACCGGGATCGCGACCTTCTCGATCCCGCGCGAAGAGCGGCCTCTCGATCCGGGCACGCAGTTCATGCGCATCGTCGCCTCCGACTGGCAGGAGGCGAAGAACATCAACACGGAGAGCGCGAGCCCGATGCCGAACACCCGCTTCTTCGGGATTCGCGTGCCCGCCGTCGCCCGGCCGACCGTCTCGTGGATCGTCCCTCGGCGGAACGCCTGTCTCGCTGCGCGCCAGCGCCTCCAGATCGTCGCGAGCTCGAACGCCGTGATCTCGTCGGTCGGCTTCTTCGACGGCAACCGCCAGATCGGACGTGTCCGCCGGAACGTCGCGGGCGTCTACGAGCTCACGTGGCGGACGTCGAGAGCGCGTCAGGGCGCGCACGTGCTCCGAGCGGTCGCCTCCGACGCGCGCGGCCGCGAGGCCGAGGCGAGCCTCCAGGTTCGCGTCTGCCGGTAGACGAGGGGCAGTAGTGACGGTCACCCGCGGTGACTGTCACCGGCTTCGTCGACGGGCGGGGGCGGCGGTGACTCGTCGCGGTGGACGACGAGGCCGGCGAGGAAGCCCTTCAAACGCTGCTTGACAGGCGGCTCGGGGGGTGCCGAGGGGTCGAGGGGCAGCGAGAGGGCGTACGCGAGCTCGGCGCCGAACAGCAGGATCAGCGCGACGATGTAGACGAAGAAGAGGAACGTCATCACGCCCGCGAGCGACCCGTAGATGAGGTTGTAGCCGGAGAACCCCGAGAAGATCAGCGCGAGGAGCTTCGTGGCGCTCCAGATGGCCGCGGCCGTCACGGCAGCGCCGATGACCATGAACCGGAAACGGAGCCTCCAGGCAGGCACGTACCGGTAGAGGAGGAGCGTCATCACGAACAGCAGTGCGAGCTGCCCGCCGTCGCGGATGAGGAAGTCGATCGGCCCCGAGCTCACGCCGAGCCGCTCGAACAGGCGGTCGACGAGGCCGCTGAGGAAGGCCTCGAAGGCGGCGAGCCCGACGACGATCAGGACGAGCAGCCCGGCCACGCCCACCCCGAGAAAGTCGACGAGCTTCGCGCGCACCGCAGGCCGGCCGCGCTCGACCTTGAACGCCGCCTCGAGCCCGATCCGGATCGACGCCATCATCCCGGAGGCACCCCAGAGCAGTGCGAGCAGCGAGAGGAGGCCGATCGCCGAGAGCGGCGTCGCGATGCCCTCGATCGAGCGCTCCACGTCGGCCTCTCCTTCCGGAGAGACGGGGAGGAGCTCGATCAGATCTTCGATGACGCGCTCTCGGAGGTCGTCGTCCGTGAGGACGAGGCCGAAGATGGAGACGAGGAGGATCGTCAGCGGGAAGAGGGAGAAGAGCACGCGGTACGCGATCGAGGCGGCGTACTGCGGGCAGCGGTCGCGGAACAGGTCCTCGATCGCGCGGGGAATCGCGCTGAGGAACCCCACCACGAGGCCGGCGAGCCAGTCGACGGGCCTGCGCGCGGCGCGCGTGAGCCGCCCGCTCTCCTCGACCGCGCTCGATTCGGCCACGCTCTGAGTCTACGGAGCACATCCGCAGGACACCGGCGGGCGCCGGTATCCTCGCCACAGTCAGCGCTCGTGCGGGCCCGCGCACGACGCGGGCGTTCTAGCCGCCTGGCCGCTCGACGCGGTGGAGGACGTATGCTCGGAGGGGCTCGGCCTTGCCCTTCACACGGCGCGGCGACACCGGTTCCACGACGGCCCGGGAGCCGAGCCGGGCGAGCGTCTCCTCGCCGATGAGCACGCCGCCGACCGGGGCCTCCGACTGGAGGCGTGCGGTCGTGTTCACGACGTCGCCGACGAACCCGTGCTTGCGGTGTCCGAGCGCGGCGCCGACGACGCCGGCGTGCACCTCTCCGGTCGACACGCCGACGCGGAAGCGCGGCCAGTCCTCGTGATCCCCGGCCACGCGTTCCGCCGCCCGCTGGAGGAGGAGCGCGGCCCGTGCCGCCCGCGCCGCGTGGTCGGGGTCGTCGTCGCCGCCGAAGACCACCATGAGCTCGTCCCCCGTGATCTGGTGCACGTCCCCGCCGACGCGCTCGAGCATGGGGATGAGCTCGCCGAAGTAGGCGTTCAGCATCGCCGCGACCTCCTCCGGCCGGCGCTGCTCGGCGAAGCTCGTGTATCCGGCGAGGTCGGCGAAGAGGATGCTGACGTCCTTCGCACCTGCGAGCGTCTCGTCGAGGTAGAGGGCGCTGAAGCGCTCCTCGTGCCACTCGCTGCGTGCCGCTGCGGCAATGACGACGAACGCGCCGAGCATGAGCACGTGCCACTCCCACCACGAGAGCTGCCAGTTCCGAGCCCAGGCGATCACGACCATCGCCTCTGCGAGGAGCACGAACGCGAGCGCGAACGCGAACACGAATCGCTCGGGCCTCCTGCGGTAGAGGCGCAGGAACCCGAACGCCGCCAGCGCGTACAGGCAGATCCCGAGGGCGGCTAGGGCGATCTGCCACCCGTCGAGCCGCTCGGCGCCCAGCGGGCCGTCGAGCGGGGGGAGCTCGGCGAGCGAGACGACCGCCCAGGCGGCCATGATCGCCGCGAGGACGACGAGCGCGCCGTTCGCGCTCCTGACGACCATCCGTGCGCGCCCCGGCTCGAGCTCGAGCGTCGACGCGGCGGCGAACGCGCCGGCGACGAGGAGCCCGATCGGCGTCGCGAGCTCGAAGCCCGCGTTCGGGCCGTCGAGCAGCACGCCCGGCGTCGCGAGCGCGTGCAGCCCGAGGAAGCCCGTGCTCGCGATGAACGCGAGCGAGATGAGCACGAGCCGTGCGTCGCGCCGTCGCCGGGCGGCGACGTACACGCTCCAGCCGAGCGCCGTGGCGACCGCGGCGGCGCCGAGGACGAGCCAGAAGTGCGCAGGGTGGTTCTCCCAGGTCCCGTCGAGCGAGGGGCGCGCGAGAAGCAGGGCGAGGACGATCAGGGGAGCGAGGACGACCGCAACCCAGGTGGGGTCAGGCTTCAGCCTGACCCCGTTCTTCGGTTGAGACGCTCCCGCAAACCTCACATCGGGATCAGGCTAAAGCCTGATCCACGACCGTGTAGTCTGGACGGTGTGATGCCCCGGGACACAGCCCGCCGCTCGTAGCGACCGGCCTGCTCCTGGGCTCCCTCTATCCTCCTGCGCCGTGAAGGTCGTCCTCCCGGACTCGACCGAGCTCGAGCTGCCCGACGGCGCGACGGGGCTCGACGCAGCCCGCGCGATCGGCCCGAAGCTGGCCGAGCAGGCGGTCCTCGTGCGCGCGAACGGGTCGACGCGCGACCTCCGGCTGCCTCTCGTCGACGGTGAGCGAATCCAGATCCTGACCACGCGCTCTACGGACGACCCGGATGCGCTCGCCGTCCTCAGGCACTCCGCCGCGCACCTGCTGGCGGAGGCGGCCATGCGCCTGTATCCGGGCGTGAAGATCGCCATCGGGCCGCCGATCGCGGACGGCTTCTACTACGACTTCGAGTTCCCCGAGCCGATCACCGAGGCGGACCTCGCCGCGATCGAGGAGGAGATGCGCCGGGAGATCGCCGAAGGCCGCGAGTGGGTTCGGGAGGAGATCTCACGCGAGGAGGCGGTCGAGCGCTTCCGCGCGGAAGCGCAGCCGTACAAGGTCGAGCTGGCCGAGGAGGCGGAGGGGCCGATCTCGCTCTACACGCAGGGCGACTTCACGGACCTGTGCCGTGGCCCGCACCTCCAGAACGCGGCGCCGATCGAAGCGGTCAAGCTCACCGGGCTCGCGGGCGCGTACTGGCGCGGAGACGAGCGCAACACGCAGCTCACGCGCATCTACGGCACCGCCTTCTACTCGCAGGCCGACCTCGACGCACACCTCGAGCGGCTCGAGCAGGCGCGCGCCCGCGATCACCGCCGGATCGGGCCGCAGCTCGACCTCTTCCACCTCTCGGACCATTCGCCGGGCTCGCCCTTCTGGCACCCGAAGGGGATGGTGATCTGGAACGCGCTCGAGGATCTCCGGCGGCGCGAGAACCGCCGCCGCGGGTACGACGAGGTCAAGACGCCGCTCCTCTACGACCTCGAGACGTACAAGACGTCCGGGCACTACGAGAACTACGAGGAGAACATGTTCTTCGTGCAGCCGCACGAGGGCGAGGAGCCCATGGCGCTCAAGCCCATGAACTGCCCGGGCCACATGCTGCTCTTCGGCTCGCAGCTGCGCTCGTACCGCGACTTGCCGATCCGCTACGCGGAGTCCTCGACGCTCCACCGAGACGAGCGCGGCGGCACCCTGCACGGGCTCCTCCGCGTGAAGCACATCACGCAGGACGACGCCCACGTCTTCGTCACCGAGGAGCAGATCCAGGACGAGATCGACGCGATGATCGACTTCGTCCGCTACCTGTACGACCGCTTCGGAGTGACGCCCCGGGCCGAGCTCTCGACGCGTCCGGAGAAGCGGCTCGGTACGGACGAGCAATGGGATCGGGCCGAGCACGCCCTCGAGCAGGCCCTCCTCCGCCACGGGATGGAGTACGTGGTCTCGCCAGGGGAGGGGACCTTCTACGGGCCGAAGATCGACCTGCACATGACCGACGTCCTCGGGCGGAGCTGGCAGATGGGGACGATCCAGCTCGACTACCAGATGCCGATGCGGTTCGGGCTCACGTACATGGGCCAGGACAACCGGGAGCACCACCCGGTCGTCATCCACCGCGCCCTCCTCGGCTCGCTCGAGCGGTTCATCGGGATCCTGATCGAGAACTACGGCGGCGTCTTCCCGTTCTGGCTCGCGCCGGTGCAGGCGCGCGTGATCCCGGTCGGCGACACGCACCGGGTCGCGGCGAGCGCCCTCCGCGACCGGCTCGTCGCGGAGGGCTACCGCGCCGACGTCGACGAGCGCGACGAGACGCTCGGGAAGCGCATCCGCGAGTCGGAGCTCGAGAAGGTGCCGTTCGTGCTCGTGTTCGGAGACCGCGAGTCCGAGGACGCGCTCGCCGTCCGCGAGCGGGGCGGAGAGCAGTCCACGCTGTCCCTCGCACAGCTGCTCGAACGCTTCGACGAGCTAGCGGCGCCGGGGTAGGCGCCGCTACCGAGGGGCGGCGGCTCCGCCGTGGCCCACGCGTGCTCGCTTACTTCTTGCGCTTGCGCTTCTTCTCGGGATCGTCCTCGTCGGGCGCGTCGCTCACCTTGCGCTTGCGCTTCTTCTCGGGATCTTCCTCGTCGGGCGCGTCGCTCACGTAGCGGTGGCCGATGACGTCGTCCTCGGCGCTCTCCGACTCGTCTCGCTTCCTCAGGGACTCGTCCGCCATGGTTGCTCCTTCCTCGTGCGCTGGTCGGGAAACTCGCTCTCCACAACATGACGTTCGCTCGAGCCTCGATCTTCCATCCCCGCGCGTGACGAAGCAAGACCCAGGTGCGATGCTCACGCCGTGAACGCGTCGAGCAGGGCGGCGGAGACCGCACGGATCTTCGGCGGCGTCTTCCGGAACGCGGACCTTCGTCGCCTGGAGCTCGCGTGGACGGCGTCGAACCTCGCCAGCCGTGCGTCCGCGATCGCCGTCGCCGTCTACGCCTACCAGGTCGACGGCCTCGGCGCGGTCGGAATCGTCGCGTTCGTCCGGCTCGTTGCCGCCGGAGCGGCCTCGCCGTGGCTCTCGGTACTCGCCGACCGGCGGCCGCGCCGCGACGTGCTAATCGGCTCCGATCTTGCCCGCGTCCTGCTGCTGGGGGCCATGGCCATGCTCGTGGCCGCCGATGCCGCCTCGCTCGCCGTGTACGCGCTCTCCGTGCTCGCCGCCGTCGCCGAGCCCGTGTTTCGCTCCGCGCAGGTCGCGTTCACGCCCTCGCTGGTGAAGACACCGGGAGAGCTCACCGCGGCGAACGTCCTCGCGAGCGGGGTCGAGAGCGTTGGCCTCTTCGCAGGCCCTGCACTCGGCGCCCTGCTGCTCGTCGTCGCAGGCACGGAGACCGTGCTGGCCGCGACCGCCGCGCTGACGCTCGTGTCGGCGTTGCTCGTACTGCGGATCGGAGCGCGGGGGATGCCGGGCGCGGAGGAGAGCGCAAGGCGTGCGCACACGGTCCTCGCGGGCTGGCGGGCGATTGCCGCCGAGCCCGGCCTCCGCGTCGTGATTGCGCTCTTCTCGGTCCAGACGTTCGTCGCCGGGATGCTCAACGTTCTCGTCGTCGTCCTCGCGATCGAGGTGCTGGATCTGGGAACGGCCGGCGTCGGCTGGCTGGACGGGACCGTCGGGATCGGGGCGACGCTCGGCATCCTCCTCGTCGCCGGCATCGCGGGGCAGCGCGGTCTGGCCCGGTTCTTCGCACTCGGGCTCGTGCTCTGGAGTCTGCCGCTGGCGCTCGTCGCGGCCTGGCCGGAGCCCGTCCTGGCGTTCCTGCTCATGGCGGTGCTCGGCGTCGGCAACACGCTGGTCGACGTGACTGGCGTGACGCTGATGCAGCGTGGCGCGGACGACGCCGTGCTCGGTCGCGTCTTCGGTGCTTTCGAGGCGCTCGTCCTCGTGTCGATGGCTCTGGGCTCGCTCGCGACACCGCTCCTCGTCTCGCTTGCCGGCACGCGGGAAGCGACCCTCGTGGCCGGTTTGCTCCTGCCTCTCGTCCTCGTGCCGCTCTGGCGTCCGCTCGCCGCGATCGATGCTGCGGCGTCGCCGCCCACCGAGCGCCTCGACCTGTTGCGCGCGATCCCGATCTTCGAGCCGCTCGGCGCCCCCGAGCTCGAGAGGCTCGCGAAGGCCCTGATCGAGCTCCAGTTCGAGAGCGGATCGCGTGTCGTCGTCGAGGGCGAGCGGGGCGACGACTTCTACGTCATCGCGGACGGACGCGCCGCCGTCGAGGCCGGCGGCAGCGAGGTCGGGGCCCTCGAAGCCGGTGATTTCTTCGGCGAGATCGCGTTGCTCCGGGACGTTCCCCGGACCGCGACCGTGCGGGCGCTCATGCCGCTTCGGGTCCTCGCGCTCGAGCGCGACATCTTCCTCGCGACCGTGACGGGAGACCCGGCGAGTGCCGCGGCGGCCGGCAGCATCGTCGCCGCTCGGCTGCCGCGCCCCGTCATCGCGTGAGCGGAGCGCCTGCTACGATCCTGGCTCTGCAAGTAGGGGCGGACAGCTTCCTCACCTCCCGGGTGTGACCCACGGGGGTTCAACCGAGCCGAAGGTTCGACGGGAAGAGCCGCTGCTTGCAGCGGTTTTGTCGTCTGCAAGGAGGGAACTGAGAGCTTGGTGAAGGCCCTTTGAGACCGCGTCGCCGCCGGCCGGCCCTGGACCGGGTCGTCCCGCGCAAGCGGGAGGAGCGCATCAACGAGGAGATCCGCGTCCCGCGCGTCAGGCTGGTGGACGAGAACGGCGGGCAGGTCGGGATCACGGACACGAAGGAAGCCCTCGACTTCGCGTTCAAGAAGGGTCTCGACCTCGTCGAGGTCGCGGCCAACGCGGACCCGCCGGTTGCGCGGGTCATGGACTACTCCAAGTACCGCTACGAGCAGGACCTCCGCGCCAAGCAGGCCCGGAAGCACCAGCAGCAGATCCAAGTCAAGGAGATCAAGCTCAGACCGAAGATCGGGATCCACGACTACGAGACCAAGAAGGGACACGTCGAGCGCTTCCTGAACCAGCGCGCGAAGGTGAAGGTCACGATCATGTTCCGGGGGCGCGAGACGCTCCACCCGGAGCGGGGGCGTGACCTGCTCATGCGGCTCGCCGACGACGTCCAGGAGATCGGGGCGATCGAGCAGCAGCCGCTCCTCGACGGTCGCAACATGGTCATGGTTCTCGCGCCCACGAAGAACGCAGGAGTGAAAGCCGATGCCAAAGATGAAGAGCTCGCGGAGCGCGAGGAAGAGGTTCAAGGTGACCGGGACGGGGAAGCTGCTCCGGAGGCACGCGATGCGGAGCCACAACCTCGAGAAGAAGTCGTCGAAGCGTAGGCGCGGCTTCCGGAAGTTGTACGACGTCGCTCAGAGCGACGCGAAGAACGTCAAGAAGCTCCTGAGGGGCGGCTAAGTGCACCTCCTGGCAACGATCAGTGCGCCGCTGCCGCACGATCTGCGGCGCGCTGCGTCGTCCTCAGTCGCGTCCATGTCGTCAGACATGGACGCTCCCTGCGTCCTAGCATCGCTTGCATCTCGCGCGGCATCAGCGCGAGATCGTCACCAGGAGGTGCACTGATGCCTCGCGTCAAGCGCTCGGTGCATGCCCGCAAGAAGCGGGCCAAGGTCCTCGAGCAGGCGAAGGGCTACTACGGCCGCAAGAAGTCGAGCTACCGCTTCGCGAAGGAACAGGTCGAGCACTCGCTCTCCTACGCGTACCGCGACCGCCGCGCGCGCAAGCGGACGTTCCGCTCGCTCTGGATCGTGCGCATCAACGCCGCCGCTCGGGCGAACGGGCTCTCGTACAACCGCTTCATGGCGGGCGTCCGCCTCGCGGGGATCCAGCTCGACCGCAAGTCGCTCGCCGACATCGCGGTCTCGGATCCTGCAGCCTTCGCGCTGGTCGCCGAGCGGGCGAAGGCCGCGCTCGAGTCCGTCGGCTCCGAAGCCGCCTGATCACGTCGCGCTCGAACGAGAAGCTCCGGCTCGTCCGGAAGCTCCTGGGTGCGCGCAAACACCGGGAGGCGACGGGACTCTTCGCAGTCGAGAGCGAGGACCTGGTCGACGCGGGTCTTCGTGCCGGACTGGAGCCGGTCGAGGTGCTCGAGGCCGGCGTGAGCGTGGAGCCCGAGCTCATCGCCGAGGTGTCGACGCTCGGCCACGCGCCGCGCGTGATCGCCGTCTTCCGCTCGGCCGACCTCCCGCGCGGAACGCGGGACGTCGTGCTCGCGCTCTGGCGGGTGGCCGACCCCGGCAACGTCGGCACGCTGCTTCGGACCGCGGACGCGTTTGGCGCCGCGATCGCGCTCTCGGAGGGCTGCGCCGACCCGCTCGGCCCGCGCGCGCTGCGCGCCTCGGCGGGAGCGATCTTCCGCGTTCCCCTCGTCGAGTGGTCGGAGCTGCCCGAGCGCCGGGTCGCGCTCGTCGCGCACGGCGGCCGGCCGCTCTCCGAGGTCGAGCTCGAGCCGCCGCTCACGTTCCTGCTCGGTGCGGAGCGGGAGGGGCTCCCGGACGACCTCGTGACCGATCGTCACAAGGTCACGATCGAGCTGCCGGGCGAGGCCGAGTCCTTGAACGTCGCCGCCGCGGGCGCGATCGCACTCTACGAGCTCTCGCGGCGAGCGAGCGCATGACGCCACGCAGCGTTCGGATACGGCGGTGTCAGACACCGTTGCCGACGCGATCGGCTAACCGAGACCCGGACGGACGCGTCTCGTGGCAGGCATGCCTCGAGCCCGCATGCCCAACCTGTGGACGATTCGTTGCTGACCTGGCGCAGATGGACCTTGACAGGAATGAGTGTCTGACACCGAGGTTCAGCCGAAGCCGCCACCGCCACCGCCACCACCTCCACCGCCGCCGCCCGAGAAGCCGCCGCCGCCGCCGCCCGAGCCGGAACCCGGTGGGGCGAGAGCGCTCCCGAACCCGGATGCGAGGTCGCCGATCGAGATCGCAGACGGGCCGGAGCCGAGATCCGCGCTCGGCGAGATCCAGTAGATCGTGCTTGCCTCGTGGAGCGCCTCGGGCATGTGCAGCTGGGCGCCCTGGAGCACGCGGTCGGCGATCCCGAACGCGATGCCGTACACGAGGAACCGCTCCCAGAGGGCGAGCGTGGCGGGCGGCGCTTCGTCGAGCCGCGGGAAGTCGGTCAGGTACCGCCGGAACGCGTCCCAGCGCTCGGCCTCGACCTGCCCCTCCCGGGTTCGTCGACGCCACAGCCGGCGCCCGAAGAGGAGGGCGGCGACGACGAACGCAGCGTTCACGAGGGCGGCGATGCCGGCGAGGACGAGCAGGACGTCCGAGTAGCGCGGATACACGGAGCGCCAGCCGTCGTGGGCGACGTACAGGAGCAGCGCGCCGACGAGCGCGAGGAGCACGACCGCCGCGGCAAGCGGGAACGCGCCGATGGAGCGGAACCACCCTCGGCGCGAAGCCTCCTCCCCAACGTGCTCCTTGAACGACTCGAAGCGCGGCGCCATCGACGTGCGCTCGTCCTCGATCTCGTCGCGGAAACGCGAGAGACGCTCGCTCCCGCCGTCGAGGACGGCGTCCACCACATTCGCGACGTCTCGCTCCCACGCGCGCAGCTCCATCTCTTCGCCGGCCGACAGCTCGAGGTCGGCGACCTCCTCGGTCCGCAGCCCGGCCCAGATCTTGCGCTCGGTCGTCACGGGCTCCGCCCGGTACACGCCGCGGCGGATCAGGTCGAAGAGCGTGGCCGTGAACTCGAAGGAGCCTGCCTGTCCGCCCTGGCGCATCAGCATGGGCACGAGCGCGGGCTCCGTGTCGGTCGGCGGCTCCTGCTCGTACTCACGGTCGTATCCGGTGCCGCGCTCGCGGCCGAAGAGCAGATAGACGGCGGCGACGACGAGGAACGCAGGAAGCACCGCTGCCGCGAGGAACAGCAGTGCCGTGCGTGCGAGATTCTCGACGAGACCGTCGATCCGCTCGCGGTCGCGCTCGAAGCGCTCGGCGTCCTCGCGCTCCTCGTCGACGATCCGCTCGAGCCCGTCTCCTTCCTCCACCCGCGTCGCCGCGGTCGAGGAGAAGCTCGCCCGCGGATAGAGCGTGCGCAGCTCGACGAACTGGCCCGCGGGGACGTCGATCGCACGGAGCACCGCCTGCGGTCCCTGCAGAGTCACGTCGCCACGCACCCAGACTGGGTGCCCCCACGCGCGCCTCACCGGGCCCGGCCCGGTCATCGTCGCCGTCAGCCGGCCGAGGCGCTGCTCCCACTCGTCTCCCCAGACCTTGAGGTTGACGTCCACGACGTCGTCGTACGCGATTGCGAGGCCCGAGAAGCGGTAGCGGATCGTGAAGGTGCGCGCCTCGTTCGCCGCGCGGAAGCGCCAGACGATGCGCAGGCGCCCGCCGAGATCGCGCACGCCGAACGTCCCGGGTGGCCCTCCCGGCTCGAGCTCCGTCGACGCCCCCGACGCGTACGCCGTGCCCCGCTCGAGCACCTGGACGCCGTCGATGCGCTCGCCTCGGCGGTACGGAATCTCGCGGAACCCGTACGTGAAGTCGAACGTGCCGAAGGCGACCGTGAGGTCCTCCTCCACGGTCACCACGCCGTCCCCGCCCACCCTGGCGCGCACGTCGGCGGTGGCCAGGTCGTATGACTGGGCGGCCGCACCGGGCGTGAGCACCAGCCCGGCGAGCACCACGGCGGCGAAAGTGAGAACGCGCGGCCCGCGGCCGCGAAGCGGACGCGCTTTAGGGGTGTTCGCGCAGCCAGGATCTGCTCGGCAGATCCTGGCTCTGCGCATGGACTAGGACGGCGCGAAGTCGACCCGAGGAACCTCGCGCTGCGCTTCCTCGTCGACCTCGAAGAACTCGCGCGCGGTGAACCCGAACGGGCCTGCGAACACGAGGCCCGGGAACGTCTGGATCGCATTGTTGAACGTGAGGACGGCGTCGTTGTAGACCTGACGGCTCACGGCGACGCGGTTCTCGGTCTCGGCGAGCTCGGTCTGGAGCTGGCGGAAGTTCTCGTCCGCCTGAAGCTCGGGGTACGCCTCGGCCACGGCGAGCAGGCGACCGAGCGCGGCGCCGAGGATGCCCTCCGCCTGCGCCGTCTCGGCGGGGGTCTGCGCTTGCTGTGCTCGCGTGCGTGCCTCGGTGACGGCCTGGAAGGTCTCGCGCTCGTGCGCGGCGTAGCCCTTGACCGTCTCCACGAGGTTCGGGATCAGGTCCCAGCGCCGCTTGAGCTGGACCTCGACCTGTGCCCAGGCGTTTTCGGCCCGGTTCCGGAGGCGGACGAGCCGGTTGTAGAGCGCGACGAGGAGGAGGACGACCGCGAGGACGATCGCGAGCAGGACGATGAGCCAGATCACGCGCCCGACTCTATGGATACGCTCCGCGCATGGCAACTGTGGTCGGTCTCTTCGTGTCGCCCGAGCGCGGGAGTGGGCGCTCCGAGGCGCGCGAGCGGGTGCTCGCGATCGAGAGCCAGGGCCTCGAGGGGTGCGCGCATGCGAACCCGCCCCGGCGCGAGGTTCTCCTCGCGTCGAAGGAGCACCTCGACGCGGTCGGCGTCGAGCCCGGCGCGATCCGCGAGAACGTGACCGTCGAGGGCATGGACGTGCACGAGTGGCCGGTCGGCCAGCACATGCGCGTCGGTGGCGCGCTGCTCGAGATCACCATGGTGTGCGACCCGTGCCACAGGATGGATGAGCTGCGGCCAGGCCTGCGCGCCGAGATCGACGGCCGACGCGGCATGCTGGCGCATGTCGTCGAGAGCGGCGAGATCGCCCTCGGCGACGCGGTCGAGCAGGTGTCAGTAACCGCCGGGTGACGGTCACCCGCTCCGACCACGGCAGACGAAGACCATGTCCTCCTCGCCGTCGTACGGGCGCCGGTCGAACCACCCGTAGACGATCTCGACCTCGAATCCCGCATGGTCGAGCAGCCGCAGCCACTCCGGGGCGGAGAGCCAGTGGAGC
>Ga0299907_10000701_pt1 | contig 17277 bp, 20 predicted proteins | sample RVTome_16_FD_198680 | JGI IMG/M metagenome (GOLD analysis project Ga0299907, IMG submission 198680) | Soil microbial communities from uranium-contaminated site in the Upper Colorado River Basin, Wyoming, United States - RVT152D67 (version 2) ...
CCCAGCCGCCCAGCCGTGCTTCGCACGTCTTGATGCTCATGGCTCGACCTTTTCGGTGGACCGCCGAGCCAGGACGATGCCGCCGACCACGGCGATGACCAGCAGCACGGAGGTCACCTCGAAGGGCCACAGGAAGTCGGTGAACAGGCTGCGGGCCACCTTCTCCACGTTGGATCCCTCACCCAGGACGGCGCCCCGCACGCTCGACGCCCCCGTGGGTTCCAGGCCGGCGGTCATGAGCAGCAGCCCGGCCACCAGGGCGACGCCGGCCACCGCCGCCACCGGCCGCTGGCCCCGAAGCGGCTCGGCGACGATGTCGTCGGGTTCGTCCACGCCGAGCAGCATGATCACGAACAGGAAGAGGATGACGATCGCCCCGGCGTAGACGATGACCTGCACGGCGGCCAGGAAATGGGCTTCCTGGAGGACGAAGAAGACCGCCACGCAGAACAGGGTCAGCACCAGGAAGAGAGCGGCGTGAACCGGCTTGCGGGAGAGCACGACCCCGACGGACCCGGCCAGGGCGGCCACGGCGAAGGCGACGAACACGGCCCACTCCACTAGGCGTCACCCCCCTGAGCCCGGGACGAGGCCGATGACGGCTTCTCGTTGGACTGGCCTTCGGGGGGACGGATTCCGAAACCGAGCTCGGGAGACCACGCCACCCGGCCGACGTAGGCGTCCTCGCCGTTGGCGGCGGTGGCCCGCACCCAGGCGCTGGTCCGATCGTCCTCGTCGCCCATCCACAGCTCCCAGGGCTGACGCCGGGCCCTTCCGTCGTCGTCGACGAGGAACTCCTCCTTGGTGTAGATGGCGTCGGCCCGGTTGGTGAAGGAGAACTCGAAGAGCTTCGTCTCGGTGATCGCCTCGGTGGGGCAGGCCTCCACGCACAGGTCGCAGTGGATGCAGCGCAGGTAGTTGATCTCGTAGACGAAGCCGTAGCGCTCGCCCGGGGAGATGGGATGGTCAGGGGGGTTGTCGGCGCCCCGGACGTAGATGCACTGGGCCGGGCACACCCCGGCGCACAGCTCGCACCCGATGCACTTCTCCATCCCGTCCTCGTAGCGGTTGAGGACGTGGCGGCCGTGGAAGCGGTCGGGCTTCTCCCGCTTCACCTCCGGGTACTCGATGGTGACCCGCGGCCCCCGCAGCGCCTGGCGCATGGTGACCTTGAACCCGCCCCATCGGCTCACCGTGGCGCCTCCTCGGATTCGGGCTCGGCGGTCTCCGGCGCGTCCCGCTCCTCGCCACGCTGGGGCATCGACAGGTAGAGAAGCCCGTACACGGCCAGGGCCCCGAGGGGAGCGGCCACGAACACCCACACCGGCCAGTCCTGGTCCTGAGCCACCCGGTAGATGGCCGAGACGGCCAGCCACAGCAGGCCCAGGGGAATGAGCACCTTCCAGCCCAGGTCCATCAGCTGGTCGTAGCGCAGCCGGGGGAGAGAAGCCCGCAGCCAGATGTAGCCGAAGAGGAAGAAGGAGATCTTGAAGAGGAACCAGAGGATGCCCTCGACCGGGGCGGGCAGGCCGGGGATGTCGAACAGCCCGGCCGGGCCGCCCAGGAAGAGCGTCACGGCGATGGCCGACTGGGTGACCATGTTCATGTACTCGGCCAGGAAGAACATGGCGAAGCGGATGCCGGTGTACTCGGTGTGGAACCCCCCCACCAGCTCCTGCTCGGCTTCCACAAGATCGAAGGGTGCCCGGTTGGTCTCGGCCACCGCCGCGATGCAGAAGATGGCGAAGGGCACCGGGGCGGGGAGGAGGAACCAGTCCCGGGGGCTCGTCCCGGGGAAGCCCTGGGCGGCCACGATGGCGGCGGTGGACAGGGTTCCGGCCTGGAGGACGGCACCGACGATGCCGAGTCCGAGGGCGGCCTCGTAGCTGATCATCTGGGCGGAGGCCCGAACCGAACCCAGCAGCGGGTACTTGGAGCCGGATGACCAGCCCGCCAGGAGCACGCCGTACACGCCGAGGCCGGACATGGCCAGGACGAACAGCACCCCGATGGGCGGGTCGGCCAGCTGGAGGATCGTCCTGCGGTCGGTGAAGGGGACGGTGAACTCCCCGGACAGGGGGATGACCGAAAAGGCGAGGAAGGCGGGGAGCACGGAGAGGTAGGGCGCCAGGCGGAAGACAGGCTTGTCGGCGGAGTCGGGAACCGACTGCTCCTTGAAGAAGAGCTTGATCCCGTCGGCCAGGGACTGGAGCACCCCGTAGGGACCGGCCCGGTTGGGACCGATCCGGTTCTGCATGTCGGCCACCACCTTGCGCTCGATCCAGATCATGAGCAGGACCGAGACCAGGAGCAGGGCGAAGACGAACAGCGCCTTGACGGCCACGATGATCAGGTCGAGCCCGTCGACCCCGTCGGTGAAGAGCGGGTCACCCATGGTCATTGCCTCCACGGCCGGCGGGCCGGTCATTGCCTCCACGGCCGGCGGGCCGGTCATTGCCTCCACGGCCGGCGGGCCGGGCCAGCTCCAACCGGACCTCGGTGACGGTGGTGACGTCGATCAGCTCGCCCGCCCCGGGTCCGGGGGGATTGAAGGGCATGGTGGCGACCCCACGGGGGAGGCCCGGGTCGACCCGCAGGGGCAGGGTGACGGTCCCGTGCGGGGAGGTGACCGTGACCCGGTCGTCCTGAGTCAGGCCGAGGCGCTCCGCCTCCTCGGGGGCTACGGCCACGGTCGGAGCCACGGCCAGCTTGGCCAGGGCACCCGAGTGGGACACGGTCACGCCGGCGTCGTAGAGCCGGCGGACGGCGACGAGCAGCAGGCCGGCGCCGTTCCCGGACGCGCCGTGGGCCTCCACCGCGCTCGGCGGAGCCTCCCAGCGCAGGGTGGGAGGGGGGTTGCCGGACGGGCGGGACGGTGACTTGCCGGAGATGGGGGCCGGTGCCACCTCGGCCACCGGGGCGGCCACCAGGCCCGCGCCGGAAACGGCGACGCCGGTGGTGGACAGCGCCTCGACGGGACCGCCCACGTTGCCGGGCTCGGGATCGGCGGTGGGACTGACGGCGTGGGCGGGCTGGTCGAGGGCGGGCGCCTCCCGCTCTCCGACCGGCACCACGACGCCGTCTGCGGCCCGGCGCAGGAGGGCGGCGTCGGCGCCGCGGTGGGAGGGGGCGAGAGCGGCGAGCTCGTCGGTCACCTCGTCGACGCTCTCCAGATCGAAGTCGGAACCCAGCCGGGCGGCCAGCTCGACCGCCACCCGCCAGTCCTCCATCGCCGTGCCGGGCGGGGTGACCTTGCGGGCCAGGCGCTGGAGGCGGCCCTCCAGGTTCGAGGAAGACCCCCGCTTCTCGCCGAACACGGCGACCGGCAGGACCACATCGGCCCGCTGCGAGCTGGCCGTCGGGTAGGCGTCGACGGCCACGACGAAGCCGACCTGCTCCAGAGCCCGGCGGGCCAGATCGGTGTCGGGAAAATCGGACACGGGATCGGCCCCGAGCAGGATCAGAGCTCCGATGCGGCCATCGGCCGCCGCCCGCAGGATTCCCTCGGCATCGAGGCCTCGGGCGGCCGGGACCGCACCCCAGGCCGCCTCGAACCACGACCGGCCGGCATCGAGCCCGACCCGGCCGGGCAGCAGACCCGGGGCGAGACCGGCGTCGAGGGCGCCATGGACGTTGCCCCGGCGCAGGGCGGACAGGAAGCGCACAGCGGGCAGGCGGGCCAGGGCGGCGGCGGCCGCCACCGTCGCCGCCGCGGGCTCGGCCAGGTTGGACCGGCCCAGAACGACCACGATGTCGCCCTCTCCGAGAAGGTGTGCGGCCGAGTCCAGGCGGAGGTCGCCGCTTCCGGTCCCGGTCGTCACCGCCTCGGTCAGGCGCCGGACGAGGGCCGGCATCTCGCCGGGGGCGGGGTGCAGCGCCACCCGGGCGTGGCGGGTCAGCCCGGTGGGGAGGGCCGTCAACTCGACCAGAGGCACACCGAGGTCCACCACGGCCCGGCGGAGCCGCAGGAAGGCGACGGGCAGCTCCTCCTTGGGGTCGGGCGCCAGGAGCACGATGGCCCGGGCGGTGTCACAGTCGGCCAGCGTGGCCCGGGGAAGGCCGCAGACCATCTCGGCGGGAAGCCCGTCGCCCAGCTGGCAGTCGACGTTGTCGGTGCCCAGGACGCCCTTGGCCAGTCGGGCCCAGGTGTAGGCATCCTCGTTGCTGCCCCGGGCACCACCCAGGACGGCCACCGACTCCGGGCCGCCGGAGGCGAGCGCCTGCTGAAGCCCGGCGGCGGCGGCATCGAGTGCGTCGGGCCAGGCGGCCTCGACCAGCCCGCCGGAGACGTCCTTGACCATCGGCTCGGCCCAGCGGCCCTCGGCGTGGACGAAATCGAAACCGAAACGGCCCTTGTCGCACAGCCAGCCATGGTTGACCGCCTCGGAGTCGACGCCGAGGGCGCGCACCAGGCGGTTGCTGGAGGATTGCAGGGCGGCCCGGCAACCCACGGCGCAGGCCTGGCATGACGACTCCACGCTGGAGAGATCCCACGGCCGGGCCCGGAACCGGTAGGGGACGGCCAGGAGGGCGCCGACCGGGCAGATCTGCACGGTGTTGCCGGAGAAGTAGGAGCTGAAGGGCTCGTCGGGAAAGGTGAGCACCTGCATGTCACCGCCGCGTTCCACGAAGGTGATGAGCGGGTCGCCGGCCACCTCGTCGGCGAAGCGGGTGCAGCGGGCGCACAGGATGCAGCGCTCCCGGTCCAGGAGGACCAGATCGGAGATGGCGATGGGCTTGGCGAAGTGGCGCTTCTCCTCCACGAAGCGGCTCTCGCCCGGCCCGAAGCCGAAGGTCAGGTCCTGGAGGGGGCATTCGCCGCCCCGGTCGCACACCGGGCAGTCCAGCGGGTGGTTGATGAGGAGGAACTCGAGCACGCCTTCCTGCGCCTTCTTGACCGCCGGGCTGGCCGTGGTCACCACCATCCCGTCGGTGACGGTGGCCGTGCAGGCCGGGGGCAGGCCCCGCTGGCCCTCGATCTCCACCAGGCACATGCGGCACATGCCGACCGGCTTCATGCGCTCGTGCCAGCAGAACCGCGGGATGTAGACGCCGTGGTCCTGGGCGACCTTGATGACCAGGTCGCCCGCCTCGGCCTCCACCTGGCGCCCGTCGATGGTGACCGTCACGCGACTCGTGGTCTGTCCGGCGGCGTGGGTGGTGCTCATGGCGAGCCAGGGGCGTCGCTGGCAAGGACGCACGACGAGGCGGAGTAGTTCCTCCGCCGAGGAGGAGGACGCAGCCAGCGGCGGTCCTGGCCGCCGTGAGCCCGCCACACGTCGCCGGTCAGGCCACTTGACATGCGCCCTCTTTCACGTGGGCATCGACCTCGGCGCGGAAGAACTTGTTGAGGGACACGATGGCGGACACCGCGCTCGGCCCGAGGGGGCAGATGGTGGTCTGGGAGAAGGGGGCGTTGAGGCCGGGCGAGATGTTGTCGCCGACGTCGAGCAGGAGATCGAGATCGTCGGGGCGACCCTCACCGTGCTCGATGCGATAGAGCACCTTGCGGATCCAGCCCGTCCCCTCCCGGCACGGGGTGCACTTCCCGCACGATTCGTGGGCGAAGAACTTGGCCAGGCGCAGCGCCACCCGCACCGGGCAGGCATCCTGGTTGTAGACCATGACCGCCCCCGACCCGAGCATGACGCCGTACTCCTTGGTCACCAGGTCCATGTCGAGGGGCACGTCGAGGTGGTCCCCGGTCAGCCACTGCGAGCTGGCCCCGCCGGGAATGAGGAACTTGACCGGGCCCGGGCCGGCCAGCCCGCCCCCGAGGTCGTCGATCAGCTGGCGGAAGGTGAGGCCCAGCTCCAGTTCGTAGTTCCCGGGCCGGTTCACCTGGCCGGACAGGGAGAAGATGCGGGTGCCCCGGGACCGGTCGACGCCCATGGCCGCGTACCACTCGCCCCCGCCGGTGACGATGGCCGGCAGGGTGGCCAGGGTCTCCACGTTGTTGACCACCGTGGGCTTGGCGTAGAGCCCGGCGATGGCGGGGAACGGCGGCCGGATGCGGGGCATGCCGTGCTTCCCCTCGAGGCTTTCCAGGAGGGCGGTCTCCTCGCCGCAGATGTAGGCGCCGGCGCCGCGGTGGACGACGATGTCGAGGTCGTAGCCCGAGCCCATCACGTCCGGACCGATCAGCCCCGCGGCCCGGGCCTCGGCCACCGCCACCCGGAGCCGGTCGGCGCCCAGGGCGAACTCCCCCCGCACGTACACGAAGGCCTGCCGGACGCCGAGGGCGAAGCTGGCGATGGCGATGCCCTCGATCAGCTGGTGGGGATCGCGCTCCACGAGCATCCGGTCCTTGAAGGTGGAGGGCTCGGCCTCGTCGCAGTTCACCACCAGGTAGCGGGGCTCGACCCCGTCGGGCAGGAACGACCACTTGGTGGCGGTGGGGAATCCCGCCCCGCCCCGGCCCCGCAGCCCGGAGGTCTTCACCTCTTCGGCGATGGCGCCCGGGTCCATCGCCAGCGCCTTCCGGAGCGCCTCGTACCCGCCGGTCGCCCGGGACCGGGCCAGCGTCCAGGAGTCCTCCGGGTGATCCCGGAGCCGTTTGGTGATGATCCTGGTCTCGGTGGCGGCGGTCACGGGGTGTGGCTCTCTCCGGACGGGCCCCGGGGGGTGAGCTCACCGCTGCGGTAAGCCTCGACGATGCGCTCCGCCTCGGCCGGGGTCATCCGCTCGTGGAATTCGTAGTTGACCTGCATGACCGGCGCCCCATCCGAGGCGGCCAGGCACTCGACCTCCTCCACCGTCACGTCGGGGTCGTCGGCGTAGGCCCGGCGCAGGTGGTCGAGGAGCTCGGGTCCTCCGTTCACCAGGCACGACACGCTGGTGCAGACCGAGACCAGCAGGCGACCGCACGGCTCCCGCTTGTACATGGAGTAGAAGGAGCACACCCCGAGCACCTCGGCCGGAGTGAGCCCGAGGTGTTCGGCCACCTCGGCCATGCCCTCCTCGGTGACGTGGCCGTCCCGTTCCTGGACGGCGTGGAGGAGCGGCATGAGCGCCGACCGAGATCGGGGATAGCGGGCGATGATCTCCTCGGCGCCGGGGATCCCCGGGGTCTGGGGTGTCCCCAACGTCCCCGGGGTTCGGGGTGTCCCCGAAGTCATCGGTCGACGTCTCCCATGATGGGGTCGATGCTGGAGATGATGGCGATTCCGTCGGCCATCAGGGCGCCCTTGATCATCACCGCCATGGTCTGGAGGTTGTAGAAGCTGGCCCCCCGGATGTGCATCCGGTAGGGGCGGCCCGACCCGTCCGACACCAGGTAGCAGCCGAGCTCGCCGCGGGGATTCTCCACCGCCACATAGATCTCCCCCGGCGGGACTTTGAACCCCTCGGTGAAGAGCTTGAAATGGTGGATGAGGGCTTCCATCGACTCGTCGATGCGGGCGCGGGGCGGTGGGGTGACCTTGCGGTCCTGGGTGCGGTAGTCACCGCCGGGCATGCGTTCCAGGCACTGGCGGGCGATGCGCAGCGACTCCCCCACCTCGTGGAGACGGATCCGGTATCGGTCGTAGGTGTCACCGCTCTGGGTGTAGATGACGTCGAAGTCGACCTCGTCGTAGGCCAGGTAGGGCTGGGTCTTGCGCAGGTCCCACGGCATCCCCGTCGAGCGCAGAATGGGACCGGACGCGCCCAGGGCCAGAGCCTGCTCGGTGGTGATCACGCCGACCCCCACGGTGCGCTCCATCCAGATGGGGTTCTCGGTGAGCAGCTCGTCGTACTCCTCGATGCCCTCCGGGACGATCTCGCACAGCTCGGCCACGTCCTCCTCCCAGCCCGGGGGAAGATCGGCGGCCACGCCGCCGGGGCGGATGTAGTTGTGGTTCATCCGCAGGCCCGTGACCTTCTCGAAGAAGGCGAGGACCAGCTCGCGCTCCCGCCAGCCGTAGAGCATCATCGAGATGGCGCCGAGGTCCATCCCGTTGGTGGCCAGGAACAGCAGGTGGGAGGAGACCCGGTTCAGCTCGCACATCAACATCCGGATCCATGTCGCCCGGGGCGGGACCTCCAGGTCCAGCAGCCGCTCCACGGCCATGGAGTAGACGAGCTCGTTGAACAGCGGGGCGGCGTAGTCCATACGGGTGACGTTGGTCGGCCCCTGGACGAAGGTGAGCTGCTCCCCGGTCTTCTCCATGCCGGTGTGGAGGTACCCGATGACCGGCTTGGCCCGCAGGACGGTCTCCCCCTCCAGCTCGAGCACCACCCGCAGCACCCCGTGGGTCGAGGGGTGCTGGGGCCCGAGGTTGATGACCATGGTCTCGTCCGAGTCCGGCCAGGCGTCGGGGCCGATCACGAGGTCCTTGGGGTTCTCGAGGCTCATAGCGGCGGGGGTGCCTCCTTGAACTGCACCGGCACCCGGGCCGGGGAGTCGTCCTTGCGCAGCGGATGGCCCTCCCACTCGTCGGGCATCATCAGGCGGGCCAGGTCGGGATGCCCGGCAAAGGGCACGCCGAGCAGATCCCACACTTCCCGCTCGGGGAGCTCGGTGCCCGGGTAGACGTCGAACAGGCTGTCGACGGCGACGCCGTCGGGCACCTGGCAGATGGCCCGCAGCCGGAGGTTGCGGGAGTAGGACAGGAAGTTGGCCACCACCTCGAAGCGCTCGGGCTCCGTCCCGGGGGGCAGGGGCCGGCCCGGACGGAGCAACTGGTCCACGGCGGTGATGTCGACGCACTGCTCGAAGCCGGCCTCGTCACGGAGCCACCGGGCCAGGGGTCGCCAGTCCCCCCGGTCCACGTAGAGGACCTCCTGCCCGTGCGAGTCGGCCAGCACGGCGGCCGGGAAGCGGTCCCGGGCCTCGGCCGCGGGCCCGGGGTGCGGGGTGTCCCCGCTGTGATCGGCGGTCTTGTGAGGCTCTTCACGAGCGGTGTCGTCGGTCATCGCCTCGAGGGGGGAGGAGAGGTCACGCCGAGCGGGGGGTGGACTGGTCGATCTGGATGCCGGCGCCCTGCCCGGGACGGCGGACAATCTCACCCCTGCGGATGAGATCGTGGAGGGTGAGGATACCGTGCATCAGGGTCTCGGGACCGGGGGGGCACCCGGGGACATAGACGTCGACGGGAACCACCTGGTCGACGCCCTGGACGATGGCGTAGTTGTTGAACATGCCGCCGGAGGAAGCGCACACGCCCATGGAGATGACCCACTTGGGCTCGACCATCTGGTCGTAGATCTGGCGGAGGACGGGGGCCATCTTCTGGCTGACCCGGCCGGCCACGATCATCAGGTCCGCCTGCCGGGGGCTGGCCCGGAACACCTCCATCCCGAAGCGGGACAGGTCGTAGTGGGCGGCGCCGGTGGCCATCATCTCGATGGCGCAGCACGCCAGCCCGAAGGTGGCGGGCCACACCGAGTTCCGCCGCGCCCACTTGACCAGGTCTTCGATGCGGGTGGTCAGGAACGACTGGTTGAGCGCCTCCAGGCCCATGTCAGGCCGCCTCTCCGGATTCCGGCGCCTCGGCGGCGGGCGACGGCGGTGGTGACTGCGGCCAGGCCGGGCTCCGGAGCACGGGATTGGTGACCCGCTCCCCAACTCTCCGGGCCGGACCCCAGTCCAGTGCCCCGGCGGAGAGCACATAGGCGTAGGCCACCACGATGGCGACGAGGAACAGCCCCATCTCCACCAGGCCGAAGATCTCGAGTTGGCGGAAGATCACGGCCCAGGGGTAAAGGAACACCAGCTCGATGTCGAAGATGATGAACACCATCGCCACCAGGTAGAACTTCACCGGGAAGCGCTCGGCGGTCTCGTGCTCGGGAACGATCCCGCACTCGTAGGGGGCGAGCTTCGCCGCCGTGGGGCGGCGGGGGGCCAACAACGACGAAGCGGCGAAGGACGCCGCGGCGAACACCGTGGCCAGCACCAGCATCACGAGAATGGGGAGATACTCGATCAGAGGCCCGAGGCTATCGCTCGCAGGAGGAAGGCGAGGAAACCCGGGATCCGGGGGAGGCCCGAGGCGGCCCTAGGGATCGGGGCCCAGGGCGACGAGGCGTTCGACCAGCTTGTAGGCCGCCTCGGCCGGACCCAACTCGTCGGGGCGCAGCATGTTGGACATGATGCGAAGCACCCACTCCATCAGGCTGCGCGAGCGCATCCCGACGCGGGTCAGCTCCCGCATGACAAGCGGGTTGCCGATGGCCCGCACGAAGGCCCGGGCCACCCGGAAGTAGAGGCCGTAGGCGTCCTGCAGGCGGGCCGGGTACCGGGCCAGGGCCAGCCCGTCCCCCGTCCGCAGGGCCTGGTCGAGGACCTCGGCCGCGATCCGGCCCGTCTCATAGGCGTAGGCGATGCCTTCCCCGTTGAACGGGTTGATCGCCCCGGCGGCGTCGCCGGCCACCAGCCAGGTCGGCCCGACCGAGGGCTCCACCGAGTTGCCCATCGGCAGCCGGCCGCCGGTGGGAGCACACGTGGCGGTGTCGGGTGACAGCTCCCAGTGGGCCGGGGCCGTCTCGACGAATGCCTCCATCAGGTGGGACGTGTTGACGCCCTTCCAGTCCCGGAACGTGGACAGCAGGCCCACGCCCACGTTGACCGTGCCGTCGCCCACGGGAAAGATCCAGCCGTAGCCGGGCAGGGCGTCACCCTTGCGGTCCCGCAGGTCGAGGTGGCTTTCGATCCAGTCCTGGTCGTGGCCGGGAGAGCGGAAGTAGCCCCGGATGGCCATGCCCAGCGGGTAGCGGCGGGCCCGGGCGGTGCCGAGCGCCCGTCCGAAGCGGGAGTTGGCCCCGTCCGCCACCAGCAGGTAGCGCCCCCGTATCTCGATTCTTTGGGGGTCACCCCGGACCCCGGGTACTTCGGGGGCACCCCCCTTGCGCTTGGCCACCGCCCCCACCACCAGCCCCCCCTCAACCAAGGGGGCGACCGCCTCGGTGGCCTGCCAGAGCGTAGCGCCGGCCTTGACCGCGCCCTCGGCCACCATCTCGTCGAGGTGACGACGGGGCACGACGTAGCCGTAGGGCGGGAACTCGGGATGACGGGGCCACTCCAGGTCCAGGGTGATCCCGTGGGCCACCGAGCGCAGACCCCCGAAGCGGTGGAACTCGCCCAGTGGATCGGCCAGGCCCATGTCGTGGAGCTGGCGGACAGCACGCGGCGTGAGCCCGTCACCACAGGTCTTGTCCCGGGGAAAGACCGACTTCTCGAGCACCACCACCTGGTGACCGGCCTCGGCCAGCCAGTAGGCGGCCGCGGCCCCCGAGGGACCCCCGCCCACCACCACCACGTCGAATCTTTCCGGCACCGGTGCCATCTTCGCTGATCGGGGGGTGCGGGCCACAACGGTGAGCCCCGTTACGGCCGGTGGCGGAGGGGTAACGGTAACGTGTCAGTGCTTTCTCTCGGTCCCGGCAGATATGGGGGCCACCCAAAGACAGGTGGAGGCTCTCTACCTGTAGAATCGGACTTTGTGCAAACGTTCACGAGGAGCCCAGGTCGGTGGACGCAGCCATCAGGTACTTCTCCGCAGAGCCAGGCCGGTTCTTCTTCTCACTGTTCCTGACCGCGGTCGGTTTCGTCGTTTTCTTCCGGCTGTTGCGACGTCCCAAGGGGGAACTCCCCGCCACCTGGGGACAGTGCATGGCCGGGGCCACCGGGGTCTTTGCCATGTTCCTGCTCTGCTACGGCGTCGTGCCCCATGAATGGCTGACATGGGCCGACTCGAACCTGGGCCTGCGTGAGGACAAGATCCTGCTCGACACCTACGCCATCGAGATCTCCGGGCGGGCGCTGCGGGACACCGTGGCCTCCATCATCTACATCGTCTTCCTCGGCCTCAACGTGGTCGTGTGGATCATGTGGCAGAAGCGGGGGACAGCCAAACCGAAGGCCGCGGTGCCCGCGACCGCCACGCCTTCAGGGACGTCGGCCTTCTCCCGACCGGTCACCAAGAAGGACTGACACGACACCTATGGGCAAGACCGACGCCAACCCGCCGATGCCGGAGTTCGCCACCTCCTATCAGCTGCAGGAGGTGGACCCGGCGTGGCTCAACTCGGCCGTGAAGCCGAAGCAGTTCCTCCACATCGACCAGGCCGAGTGCATCCTCTGCGAGGGGTGCGTCGACATCTGCCCGTGGAAGTGCATCCACATGCTGTCGGTGAACGCCATCGAGGAGGCGGTCAACACCGAACAGCCGGGTGACGACCCGGGCGACCACGTGTTCTTCGTCGTCGACGAGGACGTCTGCACCCGCTGCGCCCTGTGCGTCGACCGATGCCCGACGGGCGTCATCATCCTGGGCAAGACGCAGGCCGGCAGGTCGCCCGGCGATCCCCACCAGCGTGACAACAGGCACGGATACGCCTACGGAGTACGGTTCTAACCCACTTCAAGGGAAGGGAATTCGGGGTGGCGAACGGCAACGGAGACGGCCTCAAGGGCAAGCTCCTCGAAGCCGGAGAGAAGATGAAGGGCTCCCAGGCGTGGAGCTCGATCTTCCGGCCCGGGTCGTTCTTCCGCAAGGGCTACACGGACAGCCCCAGGAACCGTTCCTACGTGATCATGAACTCCGTGCTGTACCACCTTCACCCGGTGAAGGTGAAACGCCACGCCGTGAAGGTCTCCTACACCCTGTGCCTGGGCGGGCTGTCGTTCTTCCTGTTCGTGCTCCTCACCGTCACCGGCATCTTCCTCATGTTCTTCTACCGGCCCACGGAGATGGCGGCCTGGGACGACATCAAGACCCTGGAGACGGCGGTCACCTTCGGCTCGCTGGTACGCAACATGCACCGCTGGGGTGCCCACCTCATGGTGCTGTCCGTCTTCCTGCACATGGCCCGGGTCTTCTACCACGGCGCCTACAAGCCACCCCGGGAATTCAACTGGGTGGTCGGCGTGATGCTGCTGCAGTTCACGCTGCTCCTGTCCTTCACCGGGTACCTGCTCCCCTGGGACCAACTGGCCCTCTGGGCGGTGACGGTGGGAACCAACATGATGGGCTACACCCCGGTCTTCGGAAATCAGGTGCGCTTCGTGCTCCTCGGGACCACCGAGATCAGCGGGGAGACGCTGCTTCGCTGGTACACCCTCCATGTGCTCATGCTTCCGTTCGTGACCGTCATCTTCCTCGCTGTCCACTTCTGGCGCGTCCGGAAGGACGGCGGCATCTCCGGGCCCCTCTAGGCCCGAGGAGGAGAAGACATGGCCGAGGTCCCCGAACACCTGCTGCGCCGCAGCAAGGAGCGCCGCAAGGCGTTGGGCCTGCCCGTGCCCGGGGAAGAAGGCGACGAGGGCGCGGCGCCCGAAGCCGCCGCCGAGGCACCGGAGGCTCCGGCCGCGGAGGCCCCCGCCGCCGAGGCGGGCGGTGAAGCCGCCGCGGCCGAGGGCCGGCCCACGGGCGACGCCTCCTCCAAGATCCCCGCCCACCTGCTGGCCCGCTCGGCCGCCCGCCGCGCCGGAAAGGGAGGCGCCGCCGCCCCGGCCGCCGGCGGGGCCCAGCCCACCCCCGCCCGGGCCGGAGCAGCCACCGCCACGGCCCCCGCTCCCACCGCCACCGGCCCCGGAGGGCACACGCAGCGCCTGCTCACGGTGGTCAAGGCGGGTTCCATCCAGCAGACCCGGGCCGAGGCCCAGGACAAGGTCCACGTGTGGCCCCACCTGCTGGTGGGCGAGTTCGTGGCCATGCTCACGCTCATGGCTCTGGTCACCATCTTCTCCGCCCTGGTGCGGGCGCCCCTGCTGGAGAACGCCAACTTCAACCAGACGCCGAACCCGTCCAAAGCGCCGTGGTACTTCCTGGGCCTCCAGGAGCTGCTCACCATCTGGCACCCCATGGTGGCGGGGGTCACCATCCCCGGTATGGGGCTGTTCCTGCTGATGCTGGCGCCCTACATCGACAAGAACCCGGCCACCAACCCGAGCGACCGGAAGTTCGCCATCTGCCTGTTCACGCTCTTCCTCATGTTCTGGGCCGTGCTGGTCATCATCGGCTCCTTCTTCCGGGGGCCGGGCTTCAACTTCGTGTATCCCTGGCAGACCGGCGTCTTCTTCGACCTCTAGGAGCGCTATGGAAGCTCGCGACGTCCTCCTCATCGCCATCCCCGTCATCCTCGGCCTGGCCGTGCTCCTGGTGGTGGCCACCACCGTGTCCCGCCAGCGCTCGTCCACCGGGTCGCTGGGACGGGAGGCGAGGAAGGCCGACCGGTCGGCCTCCACCGAGGTCGTCCCCGCCGCCGACCTCGACGAGGAGGCCCGGGCCCGCTTCGCCGAGACCAAGTCGAGCCTGGAGCCGGCGGGCCGGGCGCCCGCCCTCTCCGCCGCCGGGGGCCTGATCCGCTTCGGCGACACGCCGGCGGACCCCGAGGCGCTGGGCGTCTCCCGGCGCCAGTTCTTCAACCGGGGGATCCTGGCCAGCCAGAGCCTGGTGCTGGGCAGCTTCTCGCTGGCCGTCATCGGGTTCCTCTGGCCCAGCAAGACGGGCGGCTTCGGCGGCGAGGTCAAGGTGTCCGAGAAACTCGACGACATAATCGCCGTCATCAACGAGAAGCGCGAGCCCTTCTACGTGCCCGAGGCCCGCTCCTACCTGGTGCCGTATCCCAAGCCTGCGCTGGCCAAGGCGAAGGCGGTCTACAAGGACCCGGTGCTGGGGGGCATGGAGGCTGGTCTCGTCGCCCTGTTCCAGAAGTGCCCCCATCTCGGGTGCCGGGTGCCGTGGTGCGCCACGTCGCAGTGGTTCGAGTGCCCCTGCCACGGCTCGAAGTACAACCGGGTGGGAGAGAAGAAGGGTGGTCCCGCCCCCCGGGGCATGGACCGCTGGCCGGTCCAGGTGGCCAGCGGCGGGAGCATCACCATCAACACCTCCGGCTCGGCCGTCCAGGGTCCCGCCATCGGAGTCAACACCACCGGCCAGGAGGCGGAGGGGCCCAACTGCGTGTGAGTGAATCCCTGGTGAGCGCCATCCCCCTGGCAAAGGACGACCTTTGAGCCTGCGCACCATCCTGCTCCTCGTGAACGCCGTGGCGCTGGCGATCTTCGCCGTCATGGCCGTGATCTCGGCGCGCCGGCGCCAGCCCGAGCCTCCGTCCAACCTGATCCCCTACTACGACGACGAGACGCTCGAGGGCCCGAAGCTGGAGCGCTTCCTGGGAGCGGCGGTGCTCTTCTCGGCCGTGCTGGCCGCCTCCCTGCCCATCTACTGGCTGCTGGAGCCCACCCGGCAGTCGGGCATGGACAGCGACTTCCTGGCCGACTCGGTGGCACGGGGCAAGGAGCGCTTCTCCCGGGAGGCCGTGCCCGGCAGCGAGATCCTGCCGTTGGAGTGCGCCCGGTGCCACGGCGACAAGGCGGAGGGAGGTGCCGCCACCTTCGTCCTGCTCCCGGACGAACCGGGAGAGGTGACCAAGACGGTGCAGTGGACGGCCCCCTCCCTGGACGACGTCCTGCTGCGCTTCTCCCCCGAGGAGGTGGCGCAGATCATCACCTACGGCCGTCCCGGCACGCCCATGCCGGCCTGGGGCCTGGCCGGCGGTGGCCCGCTGCCCGATCAGCCCGTGGACGACCTGGTGAAATATCTCCAGTCGATCCAGATCAAGCCGGAGGCAGCCAAGAAGCGCTCGGCGGAGCGACTGGCGGCGCTCCGGGCCGAGAACCCGGGCCTGTCCGAGGGCGAGGGCCTCTTCAACCTCAACTGCGCCCGGTGCCACACCAAGGGGTACTCCTACGGGGAGCCCAGCATCCCCGGCGGCGGCGGCGCGTTCGGCCCCAACCTGACCGGCGGCGTGGAGCTGCGCCAGTTCCCCGAGGCGGCCGACGGGCTGAAGAAGCACACCGAGTTCGTGATGACCGGCTCCGATTTTCAGAAGCAGTACGGCCTCCAGGGCATCGGCTCGGGCCGGATGCCGGGCTTCGGGGGAATCCTGACCAAGGAGCAGATCGAAAAGATCGTCGCCTACGAGCGCGGGCTGTAGAGCGGAAGGAGGAGCGATGAATCTGCTGATTCTGGCCACCGAAGCCGAGCACGGCGGGGGGCTCGACCTGGTCGGGCAACTCCGCGGCTACGGCGTGGCCATCTTCTCCATCGGCCTCTTCTGCGGATCGATCTACCTCCTCCTGGCCACCGACGTCGGCAGCCGCTTGGGCTTCATGGTGGCGTTCTCGGGCGTCACCGGCTTCCTCATGCTGCTGGGGCTGATCTGGTTCACCAACTTCACCCCGCTCAACGCCCTGCACGGCCCGCCACCGACGTGGAAGGTGAAGGAGGTGGTCGACAATCCCGAGGACGCCCGCATCCAGAACGTGCACCGGATCGAGGAACAGGGCGTCAAGCTCACGGAAGCCGAACAGGGTGAGATCAAGGCTTCGGTCGACGCCGCGGTGACGGCGGAGAACAGCCCCCACCTGCTCTACGCCGCCGTCACCGACTACGTGGTCCTGGACGCGGAGAGGATCGGCGGCGGGAAGACCGGCCTGCTCGGCCTTCAGCACAAGCCGCTCCATGCCGTCATGAAGCTCCAGGAAACCAAGAAGGTGGAACCCGTCCCCGGCCAGCCTCCGCCGCCCCCCGAAGCCGACCCTGCCGCCCCCGCCCACTACGTCGTCCTCGAGCGTGACCTCGGGGCGCTGCGCCAGCCCCCTCTGTTCATGACCCTGGGCTTCGCCATCCTCTTCGCCATCTCCCTGGTCGTGATGCACAACGGGGAACGGGCGCGGCAGCTGGAGGAGCGCAGAGCCCAGCTGGAGCCCGTCCCGACCCCGGAAAGCGCCCCGGAGCCGGCACACACCCCCGCCTAGGAGGCGCGATGACCTTCGCCGAGAGCCAGTTCCCGCAGCTCATCGACGCCTCCCACGACGGCGACCTGGCCTTCATCGCCTTCGCCACCATGTGCTTCATCTTCGTCGGGCTGCTCTTCGCCATCGACAAGGTCCGCAAGCGGACCCGGGGCGAGTAGCCAGCGGCGGCAGCACGGTCACGCCTTCCTCAAATCCGGACAAAGCCTCTGCCGGATCGTTTCTGCCCCTCACCGGGCGGGTACCCCCGGGGCACCTGAGAGCCGGAACTCCCACCGCTCTCGACAACCCAAGGAGGCTCCACGTGCTCGCCTGGCTGCTTGCCGTCATCCTGGTCGTCTTCGGTGTGTTCCAACTGATCGAAGGCGACCTGCTGTGGGCCATCGTCCTCTTCGTACTCGCCGCTGTCGTGGGCCCCGGGGGCTACAGCATCTTCCGCAACCGCAGCACGGTCTGAGGGCGCGGGCGCGGGCGCTAGGCGCCGGCCGCCGCCACCTCCATCGCCGCCTCGGCCGCGGCGGTGGCGGTGGCCCCCA
>Ga0299907_10000702_pt1 | contig 17274 bp, 17 predicted proteins | sample RVTome_16_FD_198680 | JGI IMG/M metagenome (GOLD analysis project Ga0299907, IMG submission 198680) | Soil microbial communities from uranium-contaminated site in the Upper Colorado River Basin, Wyoming, United States - RVT152D67 (version 2) ...
AAGCCATCCGCGGGCCGCGACGATCGCGACGGCGGCGAGGAGAGCGAACACGACGGCCATGATCAACATCGCGGCCCACCGTGGCAGGGCGAGGTCGAGCGCTTCGGCGCCGGCCATCCCCAGGAAGCCGATCACGAACAATCCGAGCACGGCCGCGGCCCCGAAGACCCCCACGGCCTTGGCCCGCGTGCCGACCATCTCGCCGATCTCCTGCTTCGCGAGCTCGATCTGCTTGCTCACCAGCGTCGAGATGTCCGCGGCGATGGATCTGAGCAGCGGACCCGTCCCTTTGGCGCCGTTGGTCGAAACGGGCGTGACCGGAGGCGCCGCCCCCGATGACGACGCCCCGGGCTGCGAGACACCCTCTCCTGGATCGTCTCCGAACTGAACCTCCACGGTCTCCTCCTCCCTTCGCTCCTCGACCCGTGCGTGGTCGCGGAGCGCGCGTTCGTCTGCTTCCATCAGTCTGTCGGGGTGGAGCGCGCGTGGCCACAGGCGCCGCGCGCGGACCACGTTCATCTCCGCACCGAGCAAGGTCACCTGGGCGCCGAGATAGATCCATGTGAGGAGTCCGATCACGACCGCGAAGAATCCGTAGGTATCCCTCGCGGACTCCAGCCGGTGGCCGATGAAGTACCCGCCGATCGCCTGGAGCATGGTCCAGGCGATCCCCGCGAAGAGGGCACCGACGATCACGTCCCGCCAGCTCACGTCCTCCACCGTCAGCACCCGGTACGCGACCAGGAAGACCAGCACGTTGAGCACGACGGTGCCCCCGATCCCGCCGATACGGACCATGACGGGCGCGTCCTCGGTGCCCGCCGCGACCCCACCCAGGAAGCTGGCGAACATCACGAAGACGCCGAGCGTGAGGAGCATCAGCACCGCGCGGAGCAAGGCGATCGGGAAGCTCGGCTGTCGTTTCATCGGGACGTCCCACACATGATCCATCGCGTTCTGAGCCGCCTTGATGCCCGCGAGTCCTGCCCAAAGGGCCCCGCCGACGCCGACCGCGAGGGCCACACCCTTGTCCGGGAGCGCCTGGACGTTCGCGCGCAACTCCTCGCCGATCACGGGGAACTGCGAGAGTGCCGCGTCGACCAGTCGCTCCTGCGTGTTCGTCTCCTCGAAGACGATCCCCGAAAGCGTCACGAATGCGAGCAGCAAAGGAAACAGCGAGAAGAACCCGTAGTACGCGATCAGCGCCGCCAGTTGGCCGGCCCGGTCCTCTCCGAACTTCTTGACGACCGCCAGTGGGAACGCCAGGAACGGCTTCCTCCGTTGCACGTCGTCGGCGCGCCGAACCACGCCCTGGACCGCTTCCACGGGCTAGGGGATACCCGCGCCGCCGTTCCCTCCAAACGGCGGCGCGGGCCCCCGTTCTAGGCCAGCGCCTCCTCAAGCGCCCGGCGGACGAGCACCTTGGAGAGCGCCCGACGATACTCTTCCGAGCCGAACGAGTCCGAGGGCGGGGCCGATCCTTCGTCGGCTCGCTCCGCCGCCGTCGCCGGGTCGGCCCCGCCCGCGAGCGCCTCCTCCACGCCGCTCGCTCGCAGCGGTGTGAGCCCCATGTTGGTCAGCGAGACGTTCGCGCTTCCGTTCATCCGCACCGCGGCGACCCCGACGACCGCCCAATCCTGGGCCCGCCGGGTGAACTTCTGATAGCTCCACCCGCCCGACGTCTTCGGCACGCGGATCTCCGTCAGGACCTCGTCGTTGGCGAGCGCCGACTGGAACAACCCCGGGAACATGTCGCCGGCGGCGATCTCCCGGGTCCCGTTCGGCCCGGTCGCGACGAACGTCGCACCGAGGGCGAGCAGCACGGCGGGCATGTCGCCTGCCGGGTCGGCATGTGCCACCGACCCGCCGATCGTCCCCATGTGCCGGACCTGGGGGTCACCGACCTGGCCCGCGACGGAGGACACGATCGGGACGAGCTGACGGAGCTCATCCGAGGCCTCCAGGTCGTGGTACCGGGTCAGCGCCCCGATGGCGACGCCGCCGTCGTCCTCTCGTACATAGGACAGGTCGCGGAGCCTCCCGATATCGATGAGCTTCGTGGGCATCGCGAACCGGAGCTTCATCTGCGGCAAGAGCGAGTGCCCGCCGGCGAGCAGCTTCGCACCCTCATCGGCCTGAAGGGCTACGATCGCAGCGTCGACCGAGTCGACACGCTCGTACTCGAACGCCGCCGGGATCATGCCGCACCTCCTCGGTTGGCCGGTGCACTCGGGATAGGGGCCACCTCTTGGATCGCGCGCCAGACGCGCTCCGGCGACGCCGGCTTCTCGATCGCCGTCACGCCCAAGTGACTCACCGCGTCGATCACCGCGTTGATCACCGCCGGTGGCGCCGCGATCGTGCCGGCCTCCCCGATCCCCTTGACGCCCAGCGGGTTGGTGGTCGAGGGCGTCTGGTGGGAGCCGTCGGTCGTGATAGCCGGCACCTCGACCGCGGTGGGAACGAGGTATTGCGTCATCGTGGAGGTCGTGAGGTTCCCTGATTCGTCGTAGATCGCTTCCTCGTACAGCGCCTCGGCGACGCCCTGGGCCACGCCGCCGTGGATCTGACCGTCGACGATCATCGGGTTGATCACGGTGCCGCAGTCGTCGACGGCCACGTACTTCACGATCTCGGTCGCACCGGTCTCCGTGTCCACCTCGACGACGCAGATGTGGGCACCGGCCGGCCACGTGAAGTTCGGCGGGTCGTAGACCGCGGTGGCGTTCAGGTGCGGCTCCGTGCCCTCGGGGAGCGAGTGCGCGTGCCACGCGGAGAACGCGATCTCTGGGATCGTCTTCGCCTTGTCCGGAGCACCGGTCACGTGCCACGACCCCTCGCCCCACTCGAGGTCGTCCTCGGATACCTCGAGCTCGTGGGCGGCGATCGTCCGCGCTTTCGCTTTGACCTTCTCGGCCGCGAAGTGCAGCGCCGCTCCCCCGACCGAGACGGACCTCGATCCGTAGGTGTCCATCCCGAGCGGCGTGATCAGGGTGTCGCCGTGGAGGACCTCGATGTCGTCGGGCGTCACCCCGAGCTCGTCGGCCACGATCTGCGCCCACGTGGTCTCGTGCCCCTGACCGTGCGGCGACGTACCGGTCTTCACCAGCACCTTGCCGGTCGGCAGGCACTCGATCGTGGCCCCGTCCCACCCACCGGCTGCGTACCGGAGCGCCCCCAGGATGTTCGAGGGCGCCAGGCCGCACATCTCGATGTAGGTGGACAGGCCGATCCCGAGCTGCTTCGTGTCGCCCCGCTCCCTGCGATCACGCTGCTCTGCCCGGAGCTTGTCGTACTCGACCAACCCCAGCGCCGTGTCCAGTGTCGGTTCGTAATTCCCCGAGTCGACGCTCAGCCCGGAGATGGCAGTGCTCGCCTCCGCGAACGCCGGCTTGAGGTTCATCCGCCGAACCTCGACCGGATCCCTGCCGACCCTCCGAGCGAACGTGTCGACGAGCCGCTCGACCACGTACGTCGCCTCTGGGCGTCCGGCGCCGCGGTAGGCATCCGTGGGCGTCGTGTTCGTCACGATCCCGGTGAACTCGTACCAGTAGCTCTCCGGATCGTATGGACCCATGTAGACCCAGCCGCCGAGCTCGGGGATCCCGGGCGTGAGCAGCTGGAAGTAGGCGCCCATGTCCGCCAGCTCGACGAACTTCATCCCGATGATCTTCCCGTCCTCGGTACCGGCGATGGTGCAATCGTGGATCACGCCGCGTCCGTGGGTCGTGGCCACGTAGTTCTCCCGACGCCCCTCGATCCACTTCATCGGGCGCCCGAGCTTCCGTGCGAGTCCGAGCGCGAGCGCCTCCTCTGCGTAGACGTTGAGCTTCGAACCGAATCCGCCCCCCACGTCGGGCGCGATCACCCGGAGCTTCTGCTCCTCGATCCCGGTGACGCCGGAGAGCGTGACCTTGGCGATGTGAGGGATCTGCGTGGCGGACACGAGGGTCCACTCGTCCATCGCCGGTACGCCGTAGGCGAGGCACCCGCGCGGCTCGATGGCGTTGGGGATCAGCCGTGGCTGCACGTATCGCTCCTGCACGACGACGGGTGCCGAGTCGAACACCGATTGATCGCCGGCGCCCCCGTGGCTCCAGTGCACGACCGAGTTCGTCCCGAGGTCGTCGTGGATCAGTATGTCGTCCTTCGCCGCCTGCTCCAGATCGATGACCGCGGGAAGCTCCGTCGCGGTCACCGCTACCGCCTCGGCGGCATCGATCGCCTGCTCACGTGTCTCGGCCACGACCACCGCGACGGCGTCGCCGTTGAACCGGACCTTGTCCGACGCGAGGGCGTAGTGCACGGGTACCTTGATGTCCTCGGTGATCGGCCACACGAAGGGCAACGCGCCCAGGTCGAGGTCGGCGGCTGTGTACACACCGACGACGCCAGGCATCGACGACGCCTCGGAGGTGTCGACGCCGTCGATCGTGGCATGGACGTACGGGGGGCGAGCAAGGGCCATCCACAGCATCCCCGGCATCGTCCAGTTGTCGATGTAGTTCGCCTGGCCGGTGATCAGCTCCGGATCTTCCTTACGCAGGACCGGCTGGCCGATGAACGTCTCGGTGGTCGCCATCACGCGCCCCCTCGGGTTCCGGCACCGGCCATTGAGCCGGCGGCGTCCAGGATCGACTTCACGATGTTCTGGTACCCCGTGCAACGACAGAGGTTCCCCTCGAGCGCCAGCCGGACGTCGTCCTCCGAAGGGCTGGGGTTCTCCTTCAGATAGCTCGCCGCCGCCATCAGCATGCCCGGCGTGCAATAGCCGCACTGGAGCCCGTGGTTCCGCCGGAACGACTCCTGGAGTGGGTGGAGCTCATCGCCTTCCGCCAGGCCCTCGATCGTCATGAGCTCGCGGCCGTCCGCCTGCGCGGCGAGCAGCGTGCAGGACTTCACGGACTCTCCGTCCAACAGCACCGTGCAAGCGCCGCAACTGGACGTGTCGCATCCGACGTTCGTGCCGGTGAGCCCGAGGGTCTCGCGGAGGAAGTACACGAGGAGCGTGCGGGGCTCGACGTCGGCCTCTCGCATCGCCCCGTTGACGGTGACCGAGACGTGCGTCACGGGGGCCTCCTTTCTTGCCTCCTGGGGACGGGCAAGCAGCCGGAGTGTAGACCCACGTCCACGAGCGGTCGAATCGGAGGGGGCGCCTCTCGGAACGCCCCTATCGAGGAGGCGCAGGGCGGAGCGCGGCCGAGCCCGTGCACTCCGACCCAATGCCATGCGTGACCCCCCCGGCGCTGGTGGCGCGGACCCAGAAGCACGTGCCCCCCGGCCCCCGGACCGACGCCGCCCAGGTGTGGGGCGTCGCGGCGACCGAGACGATCTCCGGTGCCGTGGAGGGGCCATCGACGAAGGTGTAGCCGGGTTGCAGGGCGCTCAGCTGGGCGGGCCCCGCGTCGAGGAAGCTCCGATGCTCCAAGAAGGCGACCTTGGAAGCGGCGAGCGCGATCTCGGTGGCTTCGACCGCATCCTGGTCCGTAGACACCTCGATCGGGCGATCGACCTGGTCGGCCGGGGTAACGGTGAACAACTCTCCCCGGGTAGCCCGCGAGATGCTCTCGCGTTCGCTGGCCATGACCCAGCGCACGAAGAGTCCGACCGCCACCACGAGGAGCGTGCCGAAGAATGCCGCCTTCACCACTCTGGGGTCGAGCCGACGGCGGAGCGGCACGGTGGTCCTGAACGCGAAGGAGTCGTCCATCCCCGCTCTATCGGCACTCCCGCAGTGATGCTGAGGACGCCCGCTCCTACCAGGACGGGGCGGAGGCCGCCATGGCGGCGCTCCCGGTGCAGGGTGTCCCGCTTCCGTAGGTGGTCACTCCGTCCGCGGCGATCCTGGCCCACCAGCAGGTCCCCGACTCCGACCGGACGGCTGCCCCGAAACCGGCCGCGTCCACGGCGTACGAGACCGTCATCGAACCAACCGCCGGACCCGGCGTGAACCGAAGTCCGGGGTCGTACGCGGAAAGCGTCGCGATGTCCGTGGTGAAGCTGCCGCGTTCGGCGTGGAGGCTCATGGCGACCACGACCGCGCGTCCCATCGTCCCCTGCGCCGCGGCGTCGTAGGCCCGATCGACCTGGGAGACGGCCTTCGTCTGGCGATCGGCAACCTGCTTGCCGACGTCGTCGGCACTGCGGAGGAACACGAATGCGAGAGCCCCGGCGACGACGAGGCCGCCGACCATCCAGATGAGCCTGGCGTCGAACGAGCGGGCGCCGCCTTCCGGCTTCCGAGCATCGAGGCGCGCGGGACGCTTGGGGGGCTCACCGAAGTAGAACTCGTCGCTCACGCTTCCAAGTATCGGTCCTTCACCACCCGAACTGAGGAGCGAGGCGTTGGGGCTACCATCCACGAGTGAGCGAGATCGGTGAGGTCCTGGCCGCGATCGAGGGGCTGTCGGCGAAGGGCGAGCGCATGGCGCTCGCGACGATCGTCGCGGTGCGAGGCTCGACGTACCGGCGGCCGGGGGCTCGGCTCCTCGTTCCGGAAGAGGGCTCGCCCGTCGGGAACATCTCCGGCGGCTGCCTCGAGGGCGATGTGGCCGACGTGGCTCGGGTCGTGATGGACGAGGGCCGGGCGCGCCTCGCGGGCTGGGACCTCACCGCGGACGACGATGCCGTGTGGGGCTTGGGTCTCGGCTGCAACGGTGCGATCGAGGTGTTCATCGAGCCGGCCGAGAAAGCAGCCGAGGTGGCTGGTGTGCTGCGGACGGCGCTCGAGGAGGAACGGCCCATCAGTGTGGTCACCGTGGTCGAGTCGTCGGAAGCCGGTGTCGAGACGGGGGCGCGCCTCGTCGTCCGGCCGGACGGCACGAGCGAGGGGTCGCTCGGGGACGCCGGAGTCGACACGGCAGCCGTGGAGGCGGCGGTGGCTCGCCTCCGAGAAGAGCGTTCCGAGGTCCGCACCATCGTCGAGGGCGTCCGCGCATTCGTCGAGGTCTTGGACCCGCCCCTTCGGCTCGTCGTATGCGGAGCCGGCCATGACGCGATCCCGCTCGTTCGCGTCGCGTCGGTGCTCGGATGGAGCGTGACCGTGGTCGACGATCGACCGGCGTTCCTGACACCCGATCGGTTCCCCGAGGCTGCGGGGTTCGTCGCGGTCGAGGAACCGGGGGATGCCGCGAAAGCGGCGCAGATCGACGAGCGCACGTTCGCCGTCGTGATGACGCACAACTTCCTGCGGGACAAGGAGTACTCACGCTCATTGCTGGGATCGCCGGCCGCCTACATCGGGATGCTCGGCCCCGGCGCCCGGACGGAGCGCCTGCTCATGGAGCTGCGTGACGAAGGGGTCGAGATCGCCGACACGGAACGAGAGCGGATCCATGGACCGGCGGGGCTCGACCTCGGCGGGGAGGGACCGGAGGAGATCGCGCAGGCGATCGTCGCGGAGATCGTCGCGGTGAAGCGTCGAAGGGCCGGCGGGTTCCTGCGGGACCGGCCGGGGCCGATCCACGATCGGCCCCGGCCGGGCACGGAGGCGCGGCCTGGATAACCCTCCTGCTGGTTAGATCGCGCGGGAGAACGTGTCGCAAGCGTTCGGGTCGCCGGTGCGGTACCCGGTGAGGAACCACTTCTGACGTTGTGCCGAGGATCCGTGCGTCCAGACCTCCCGGTTCACCTGCCCCTGGATCTCTTCCTGGATGCGGTCGTCGCCGACGGCAGCGGCCGCATCCAGTGCCTGCGCGATCTCGTCCTCGCCGAGCGACGCGAGGAACCTGGTCTCGACCGCGTTCGCGGCCCACACTCCGGCGTAGCAGTCGGCCTGGAGCTCCGCCCGTACGGCGGCGCTCTGCGGACCCTCCCGGTCGCCGCCGATCTGCTCCAGCGTTCCGACGAGGTTCTGCACGTGGTGCCCGTACTCGTGCGCGAGGACATAGGCCTCCGCGAACGGTCCGCCCTCGGCGCCGAACCGCGCCTGCAGCTCCTGGAAGAACCCGAGGTCGACGTAGACCTTCTGGTCCGCCGGACAGTAGAAGGGACCCACGTCGGAGGTCGCCGCACCGCAGCCGGTGTTGGTCGAGCCGGAGAAGAAGACCGTCACGGCCGGCCGGTAACCGTTCAACGCCGTACTCCAATAGGCCTGGATGCTGTTCACGGTCCCGATCAACCGGCAGTCCCGACTCTTCTCGGCGTCCTCGCCGGTCTTGCATTCATCGATGACTTCGCCCTGCTGCCTTTGGCCTCCCGCCGTCACACCGTCGAGCGACTCCAGGGCGCTGAGATCGATGTTCCCGCCGCCGAGGATGGTGATCAGCAGGACGACGATGATCCCGACGACCCCGGCGCCACCGCCGACAGCCATACCCCGACCGCGGCGCATGCCACGCATGCCGCGGCGGTCCTCCACCTGCGTGGGGTCGAGCTTCGCCCCTTTCCGGAAGTCCACGGGGCCCTGATACCCGGACGCTTTGCGCGGGAAACCGGAAGGCCTAGCGACTGCGACGGTTCTCGAGCCAGAGCACGACGTACGCGATCGTCGCGGCGATCCACACATCGAACGTGAGGGCGCTCAGCAGAGACATGGTCTGGGGGAACCCGGCCGCGCCGGGATCCCCGGGGAAGGCGTCTCCTCCATAGACAGACATGGCCAAGGCGATCGCCGACGACGTTCCCCACGTGGCGAGTGCAACGAGGATCAGGATCCGGAGGGGACCGAGCCAGGGACCCTCGCCGGCGGCGCTTCTCCATCGAACGTCTCGAAACGACCGCCGGGAGGCGGGGTATCGACGTGGTCCACGCGCGGAGCTCAGACCAGGGGCGTACGCTTCCGGACGTGTTGATCGAGGACAGCTTCACCGTGCGCACACCGGTCGATCGGCTATGGGCGTTCATCCAAGACGTCGAACGGATCGCCCCGTGCATGCCCGGTGCGGAGCTGACCGAGGTCATCGACGATCGGACCTGGAGGGGCAAGGTCCTCGTGAAGTTCGGCCCGGTGCAGATGTCGTTCAAGGGAACGGTCATCATGGAGGAGAAGGACGACGATGCACACCGAGCGAGGCTCTCCGCCAAGGGCGCCGAACAGCGTGGCAAAGGGGTGGCGAACGCGCAGGTGGAGTCCTGGCTCGAGCCCGCCGGCGACGACGGCACGACGGTGCACATCCGCTCGGACATCACGATCACCGGCGCCGCTGCGCAGATGTCACGTGGACTGCTGCCGGAGGTCTCGAAGCTCCTCACCAAGCAGTTCGCCGACTGTCTGGAGTCGAAGCTGAACGAGGAGACGCCGCCTGCGTCAGTGGCCGGTGCCGCACCCATCGGGACGAGCGATGCCGGGGTGGCTGATCCGCCGCCGAGAGCGGTCCCGAAGCCGGTCGGGGGGCTCAGCCTTGGGCTTCGCGCCCTGTGGGCGACGATCGCTCGGTTCGGCTCGCGGCTCTTCGGACGGCGCGGCGGGTCGTGATCTCGGGGATCGTCCTGGCGGCCGGCTCGGGCACTCGGTTCGGCGGCACGAAGCAGATCGCGCCGCATCGGGGGAAGCCGCTCGCTCAGCACGCAGTCGACGCACTGGCATCGGCCGGGGTCGACGAGCTCGTCGTGGTGACGGGTCACGACGCCGACGCGGTCGAGGGAGCCCTTAGGCTCCCTCCGCAGGGTCGCTTCGTCCGCAATCCCGATCACGCCGGGGGCCAGGCCTCGTCGTTGGCCGCCGGCCTTCACGCCCTGGCCGACGACACCGAGGCCACGGTGATCCTGCTCGCCGACCAGCCCGGCGTCACCGATGCCGAGGTTCGGGCACTGATCGATGCGTTCCGGACTTCCCGGAGCCGGATCGTCCGGATCGCCTACGAGGACGGGCCCGGCCCCGCGCTGCTCTCGCGCGAGGTCCACGCGGAGGCCGGGCATCTGCACGGCGACACCGGGGCCCGGGAACTTATGGCCTCACACCCCGACTGGGTCGAAGAGGTGTCGGTCCCGTTCCGCGCGCCTCAGGACATCGATAGGCCGGAGGATCTGCCCCCCGAGTGATCAGTCCCGTCGAGGGCGAACCATGGTGCGATCGTTGGGCGCCTGGAACCCGAAACGCGTGTAGAACCCGTGCGCATCGCGCGTGTCCAGGAACCAAACCAAGTCTCGATGCTCGGGATGCTCGACCGCCTCCCACACGAGCTCCACTCCGAGGCCGAAGCCTCGGTGCCCCTCGATCACGAACACGTCGCCGAGCCACGCCATGCTGGACCCGTCCGACACCACGCGCGCGAATCCGACCTGCTCCTCTCCGAGGTAGACCCCTATCACCCTCGTCGACTCGCGCACGAGACGCTCGATCGTGTCCCGGTCACGGCCACGTACCCAGTACGCCTCTTCGGAGGAGGTACCGGTACACGGCATCTATGTCGACGCGGCCGCGATCGTCGTCCAGCTCGTAGCCGCCGGGGAGGGCGCGACGCATCAGCAGATGAGGCCCAGCCGCCGATGCTCGAGCGCCGGGAGCACCTTCCGGACTCGCCGGAGCTCCGTCATGTCGAGGTCGGCGACCCACACCCCCGAGCCTTCCTCCGGCGCCTGGACCAGCACGTCGCCCCACGGACCCACGATCATCGAGTGACCGTGGGAGCGGCGGTGCTCATCGGGTGATCCGAACTCGCCCCATTGGGCCGACGCCGCCACGAAACACTGGTTCTCGATCGCTCGCGCGCGCAGCAGCACCTCCCAGTGCGCGATCCCGGTCTGATGCTGGAACTGTGCCGGGAGCACGAACAGCTCGGCACCGAGCGCCATGAGCCCACGGAAGAGTTCGGGGAATCGGAGGTCGTAGCAGATGGACAGACCGATCCGCAGATCCTCGACCGGATGGGTGACGAGCTCGGTGCCCGCGGTGAAGGTCGCCGACTCGCGGAAGGGCGGCTGGCCCTCGAGATCGACGTCGAAGAGATGGATCTTCCGATAGGTCGCCACGAGCTCTCCGGTGCGATCGAAGAGCGGAGCGGTGTTGTAGAGCCGGCCGCCGTCTCGTTCATGGATGCTCCCGCCGAGGATCCACATCTGCCGGTCCTTCGCCACCGCGGAGAGCATCGTCGATGCCGCACCTCCGGGGAGCGTCTCCGCCACCTCGACGATGCGGGAGTCCGGCCCGAGATAGGCGAAGAACTCCGGCAGCACCGAGATGTCGGCTCCCCCTTCGGCAGCCTCCTCCAGGAGCGCCCGCGCCGCAGCAAGGTTCGAAGGGACATCTTCCCCCGAACGCATCTGGCAGATGGCCGCACGCACACGCGAAGTGTAGGTGGCGATCCGGTTGGCAAGCAGAGAGGTCGACGACAGCGGAGTGGTCTTACTGCGGAGCCCGACTCTCGTTCGACCACGCCTCCGTCTCATGGATGCCCATCCGCATCGAGGCGAATCGAACGAGATCGGCCCGGCTCTTGACGCCGAGCTTGCGCAAGATGCTCGCTCGGTGCGTCTCTATCGTTCTCGGGGAGAGGAACAAGAGCGCGGCGATCTCGACGTTCGTGTGTCCGAGCACCAGGAGATCGAACACTCCTCGCTCTCGCTCGGTGAGCTCCGCGACCGGATCCACAAGGGTCGCCGAGTTGGCCGCTGTGGCTGCGAGCATCGCCCCCAGGGCCGGCTGTACGTACCGCTCACCGTTCAGGATCCGGGCGATCGCGTCAGGCAGCTCGGCAGCGGCAGCCCCCTTCAGCATGTACCCGCTCGCGCCGGCATCGATTGCGGCCCGGATGTCGGTCGGGTTGTCCACGATCGAGAGAACGAGGATCCGCGCGTTCGGGAAGCGCTCGACGAGAGCCTCGACGGCGGCGGCGCCTCGCAGCCCTTCCATCGAAAGATCTGTGACGATCAGGTCGGGATCGTGGTCGAAGAACACTTGGAGCGCCTGCTCGGCTGAGGATGCCTCGGCCACTACGGAGATACCGGGTTGCGACTCGAGCAGCGAGCGGATGCCGGCTCGAACCACGGCATGGTCATCCACCAACAGCGCGGTCGCCGTTCGGATCGTCATGCGAACCCCCGCTCTCCCACCTGGATGAGGACCGAGGGTCCCAGCGACACGGGCGTTCCCGAGTAGGCGACGAGAGGGCGCGGTTCGACGTTCCGTGGACGGGTGACTGCCGAGTCAGCAGGCACCCCATCGGGGACGACGACGTCGGCCTCTGCTCGGTTCATCCCCCGTCCCTCCCCCCGATCCTCAGAGACTTCGGCCTACAGTGTTTCCTGTATGCGCATCTGGGGGTGTTTCCCGGAGGAGCATATGCTCATCGGACCAAACAGGGAACCCAAGAGCGGGAAATGGCTTGAGTAGTAACACTTCCTAATCGATCACCCTGACAGGTACCCGAGGATCGGAGGCTCGGAAAGCGAACCTATCTGGACGACTCGAGCGCCCGGCGTATCCCGTCCAGGGAACCCGGGTCGTCCAGGCTCGTGAGGTCACCCGGATCCTCGGCCAGCGCGATCGCCCGGATCACCCGCCGGACGATCTTCGCACTTCGGGTCTTGGGAAGCTCGGGAACGAACACCACTTTCGACGGCAGGAACGAGCGTCCGAGATGCTCGGCGACGACGTTCCGAAGCTTGATGGCGAGGCGGGGGTCCGAGTCAACGTCCGGCTTCAGCACCACGAAGCACCAGATGGTCTCCCCTTTGAGGGAGTGCGGCACTCCGATCGCGGCCGACTCCGCCACCGACGGATGCGAGGCGAGCGCGCTCTCCACCTCCGCGGGACCGAGCCGCTTCCCGGCGACCGAGAGCGTGTCGTCCGAACGCCCGTGGAGGAACCAGAAGCCATCTTCATCTCTCGTAGCCCAGTCGCCGTGAACCCACGTGCCGGGGAACCGGCGCCAATACGTCTCGAGGTAGCGAGCGGGGTCGCCCCAGATACCTCGTGTCATCGAGGGCCAAGGCTGGCGGCAGACAAGCTCTCCCACCTCTCCGGGAGCGACGGAGGAACCGTCAGCGTCGACGATGTCGACGTCCATGCCGAGGGCGGGGCCCCCAAGGGTGCACGGCTTCAACTCGGAGATCGGCGATGGCGAGAGGAAGCATGCCCCGACCTCGGTCCCACCGGAGAGATTGATGATCGGGAGGCGGGATCCACCCACCTCTCGATGCAGCCACAGGTAGGCGTCGGGGTTCCACGGCTCGCCCGTCGACGCCATGATCCGAAGCGACGAGAGGTCGTGCCGGCGGATCCGGTCGGTACCCGACGGGATCAGAGCCCGGATCAGCGTGGGTGAGACGCCGAGGGTCGTGATGCCGTGCCGCTCCACCAACGCCCACGGGCGGTCGGGCCCCGGATGGGTCGGGGCGCCGTCGTACAGCAGCACCGTCGATCCCATGGCGAGCGCGCCGACGATCTCCCAGGGCCCCATGATCCAGCCCAGATCGGTGACCCAATGCAGGACGTCGCCGGGCCGGATGTCCACCTGGTAGGCGACCTCGGCGGCGATCTTCACGAGGAACCCACCGTGGACGTGAAGAACCCCCTTCGGCTTCCCGGTGGTCCCGCTCGTGTAGCCGATGAACAGTGGATGTTCGGGGTCGAGCCGCTCGGCCTCGAGCGGCTCGTCCGACTCCTTCCCAACCAGCTCCGCCCAGTCATGCTCGTTCCCGGTCGCGCCCTCGCCCGCGTGCGCCAGCACGACGGTCGCCTCGACCGTCGTGGAGCGCTCGCGTGCGAGACGCGCCGTCTCCGACATCGGAACGGCGTGGCCTTTCCGGAGGAACGCGTCCGCCGTGAGCACGACCTTCACGCTCGCGTCGTCCAGCCTGACCGCGACGGCGTCCACGCCGAAACCGCTGAAGATCGGGACCCAGATCGCCCCGATCTTCGAGCACGCCATCACGGCCGCCACGGTCTCCGGCGTCATCGGCATGAAGATCGCGACGGCGTCGCCCATCCCGATGCCAAGGCGCTGGAGCGCTCGAGCCAGGCGATCCGTCTGGCGCCGGAGCTCGGCGTAGGTCCACGTGCGCGTGTCGCCGGCCTCGCCTTCCCAGACCACCGAGGGAGCTTCAGGGGTGCTCGCGGCCCACCGATCCACGCACTGATGGGCGAGGTTCACTCGCCCGCCTCCGAACCAGGTCGCCCATTCGACACCCTTTGAGATGTCGCGGACACGCTCATACGGCTCCAGGAACTCGATGTCGAGGTCGTGGATCACCGCGTCCCAGAACCACTCGGCGTCCGCGATCGACCGCTGCACCAGCGCCTCGTAGGTGTCGATCCCATGCGTCCGCATGAACCGGGTCACGTTGGCTCGCTCGAGGTACTCGAGTGTCGGCGACCAGATGATGTCGGTCACGCTGCACACGATACGCGCCGCGTTCGCCGCACTCTCCGGCTCGGACGGATGCGGACACCGTGCTCCTTCGATATACATGGAGCCCATGGGGCTCCGAGTGGGGGTGGCCGGGGTCGGCTGGTCCGGCTTCTCTCCGACCACAGCCGGCATCTCCTACAAGGAGCTGATGTTCGAGGCGGCGCGAGAGGCCTACGCCGATGCCGGCCTCGACCCCCGAAGCGAGATCGACTCGTTCGTGTGCTGCTCTGAGGATCTCGAGGAGGGGACGAGCATCTTCGACGAGTACGTCCCCGATCAGTTGGGGGCGGTGCAGCGCCCCGTGCAGACGGTGGCCTCCGACGGGCTGTTCGGCGTGGCGACCGCCGTGATGCTGATCCGCAGCGGGATCGCGTCCACGGTGGCCGTCGAGTCCCACTCCAAAGCGAGCGACATCGTCTCGAAGGGCCGGGTCGATAGGTTCGCGATGGATCCGGTGCTCAACAGACCGCTCGGCGTGTCCGCGACCGTCCTGGCAGGGCTCGAGATGCGCCGCTGGCTGCACGTGTCCGGTCGATCGGAGGCCGAGTGCGCCGAGGTGGCTGCTCGCAACCGAGACCATGCGAGGAACAACCCGCGCGCGTCGTATGCGGACACGCGTGATCCGACACCCCTCTTCGACCCGCTCACCCACGAGCAAGCCGCGGAGCCGGCGGACGGATGCGTGGTCCTGGTGCTCGCCGACGAGGAGAAGGCGCCGGAGGGCGCCGTGTTCATCGACGGCGTCGGCTGGAGCCAGGACGCGCCCTCCGTCGAGACCCGGGAGTGGGATCGCGCGGCCGCCGCCGGACGAGCCGCGCGGACCGCCTACGAACGAGCGGGGATCGACCCGTCGGACGTCGAGTTCGCGGAGGTCGATGACACATTCGCGTACAAACAGCTCCAGCACCTCGAGGCGCTCGGCCTGGAAGCCCTCGATCCGGGTCGCGTCAACATGAGCGGCGGCGCGCTCGGGGAGGGTCACCTCCGGGAGGCGAACGGCCTCGCACGCGCCCTCGCGTGCATCGAACGGCTCCGCGCGGGCGACGCCCGCGTCGGTGTGGCCCAATCCTGGCGAGGCGTCCCCTCGACCTCCGCGGCAGTCGCGGTGATGCGGCGATGAGCCCGCGCGTCGCCGTGATCGGCGCCGGCATGTCCCGGTTCGTTCGGCGCGCGCAGGAGACCGGCAAGGAGCTGTCGTGGATCGCGGCCCGCGAAGCCCTCGCGTCGTGCGAGCTGAAGCTCGAGGACGTCGACGCGGTCTGCCTGACCAGCGCTCCCGACGCCTTCGATGGCGTCCATCGCAAGGGCGACTACCTCGCGGACGGCGCCGGCGCGTGGGCGAAGCCCTACATGCGCACGTACGTAGGCGGCGGCAGCGGTGTGTTCACGGCGATCCAGGGGTGGTACACGGTGGCCTCCGGCCTGGCCGACGTGGTCGTCTGCGTGGCCGAGGAGAAGATGTCCTCCTGCCAGCCGCACCCGCAAGGTGCGTTCCTCACGATCTTCGACAACATCCTCGAGCGACCGCTCGGCCCTAACCTGCTATGGATCTTCGCGCTCGAGATGCAGCGGTACATGCAGGCATACGGCCTCGACAAACGGGACATCGCGCAGGTGGCCGTGAAGAACAAGCGCAATGCGGCGGACCACCCGGCGGCCCTCCTCGGCCAGACAGACATCACGGTGGAGGATGTCCTCGCGAGCGAGACACTGGCCTGGCCGGTCCAGCGTCTGGACGTCTCTCCGATCTCCGACGGCGCGGTCGCGATCGTGATGGCGTCCGAGGACGCGGCGAAGCGACTCACCGACCGACCCGTGTGGGTGCAGGGCGTCGGCTGGAACCTCGACACCACGTACTGGACCAACCGCGACCTCGCGTACCCCGAGTACGTGGAGAACGCGGCGCGGATGGCCTACGGGATGGCCGGGGTGAACGAGCCTCGCAAGGAGATCCACGTCGCCGAGCCCTACGACCCCTTCGACTACAAAGAGCTCCATCACCTCGAGGGCCTCTTGCTCTTCGACCGGGGCAAGGCCCCCGAGGCGGCCGCGGCGGGCGTCACCGCCCGTGACGGGGACCTCCCCTGCTGCCCGTCCGGTGGGCTGCTCGGTGTGGGGAACCCGATCGCGGCGGCGGGCCTGATGAAGATCGCCGAGCTCTTCTGGCAGCTCCGGGGCGAGGCGGGGGCGAGGCAGGTCCCCGGCACCCCCGAGCGCGGCGTCGCGCAAGCCTGGGGCGACCTGATGCAGGTCGGGACCGTCGTCGTGATGGGGAACGAGGGCGGCCCGCTCACGACGGCCACGCAGTCGCCACCTCCCAGCCCGCGGGCAACCCCGCTCTCCGACCAGGAGTTCCGTTCGGCGACCGGCGCGGTGGAGCAGCGCCTGGATGCGCTCTACGACTGGGACGCGGGCGAGGCGATCGGTGCATTCCTGGAGGGACTCCGCGAGCAGCGCATCCTCGCCACCACCTGCATCTCGTGCGGCAGGACGCTCGTCCCGCCGCGCAAGTTCTGCGAGCGCTGCTTCCGGCCGGCCGACGGCTGGACCGAGGTTCCCCAGACCGGCAGCGTGGACACCTTCTCGATCTGCCACGTCACCTGGGACATGCAACCGCTGGAGGTGCCACAGATCCCGGCGGTGATCCGTCTGGACGGCACCAGCGAGGGCGGCTTCCTCCATCTGCTCGGCGAGGTGGCTCCCGAGGACGTCCGAGCCGGGATGGAGGTCGAGGCGGTCTGGAAGCCGGCGGGCGAGCGTGCGGGGTCGATCCTGGACATCGCCTACTTCCGTCCGTTGGAACCGGACCTCCGCCACGAGCTCATCGCCGCGGTCGCCGTCGAGAAGCCGAACGTGTCGAGCGTATGAGTCCGATCAAGATCCCGGGAGAGCTCTCGGTCTCGTTCCGCTACACGCCCGGGGTGGGGAACACCGCGTTCTTCGAGGCGCTCCGCGATCGAGGCGTTTTCCTCGGCTCCCGGTG
>Ga0299907_10000703_pt1 | contig 17263 bp, 14 predicted proteins | sample RVTome_16_FD_198680 | JGI IMG/M metagenome (GOLD analysis project Ga0299907, IMG submission 198680) | Soil microbial communities from uranium-contaminated site in the Upper Colorado River Basin, Wyoming, United States - RVT152D67 (version 2) ...
GGACAGGGCGGTAGCGCAGATGCCGGATACGCGGGTGGTCAGGCGTCTGCGGTGGGGTGGGCGGCGGCGTGGCGGACGGTGATGTCGCCGTAGGCGGTGCGGGCTTTCAGTTCGACCGTGTCCTCGCCGGGGGTGGGGCGGTCGGTGGCGTCGAGGTCGTTGTGGACTTTGCCGAAGGCGGTGTTGAGGTCGAGCCAGGCGGCCACACCATTGCGGACGCCGACGTCGATGCGGCCGTAGGCCGTCTTGGCTACGACGGCGCCGCGGACAACCTCGCCGAGGCGGATGTCGCCGTTGGCGGTCGCGACGGCAACGGTGCGGTGGGCCCGTTCGACGCTGACCTTGCCGTTGGCGGCGCTGACCCGGAGATCACCGGTGATCTCACCGATCTCGATGTCACCGTTGGAATTGCGGATCGCCGCCGTGCCGTCGATCGTGCCGAGCCGTAGGGACCCGGAGGCGGTGGCGATGTCGCAGTTACCCGCCGCCCGTGCGACGGTGATGTCGCCGGCTGCCGACTTGAGGGAGAGCGCTCCGGCTTCGTCGATGCGGATGTCGCCGGCGCCCGACTTGTAGCGGCATTCACCGAGCCGGCCGGTGGTGTGGAGCGCCGCCACGCCGGCCTCGCCCCGCACGGTGGAGCCGGCCGGCAGGTCGATCCGCACGTGGATCGCCTCACCGCCGCTCCGGAACGAGTAGTGCCGCAACCCCTTCGGGCCCTTGATCCGCAGCACGCCGTCGGCGTAGTCGACCACGGTCTGCTCGGCGGCGGCCACGTCGCCCTTCTTGGCCGGGTCGGCCGGTCGCACCTCGACAACGGTGTCGCTGCGGTCGCAGGCGGCGATGCGGATTTCCCCGACACCGATCTCCAGGTGGACGGCGATGGGCTGGCGGGTATCGAACGTGGGCATGGCAATCCCCTTGTCTGGGCTCAAGTTTTGGAAAGTCCGGCACCGGCTAGCGGGCCCAGCCCGTGTAGCGCTGCGCGCCTCGCGAGGAACGTGGCCCGCGCCGCAGGTCGGGGTCGCCCCGTTCCAGCGCGGCCGCCGCCGCCCGCACGAGCCAGGTGTTGACGGAGAGCCCTTCCCGCCCGGCAGCCTGCTCGATCCGGGCCTTGAGGTGATCAGGCAGGCGGAGGTTGATCCGCACCATCGCTCCCTCGTCAGCGTCGACCGGCGGGGGTGGCGCGTCCAGGTCGATGCCGGCGACGTCGGCGGCGGGCGCCTCGGCCGGCGGCGGGGTCACCACGAACTCGAGCTCCCTGCCCCGCAGGCGCACTTCGACGCCTCCCGGCGCCAGCTCGCAGGTGATCTCCTCCGCGGCCACGGCCAGGGCGTCCTGCAACGTGAGGCGGATCGCCGCCTCGAGCGGGGCGGACAGCCGCTCGACGACGGCCCGGGCCTCCTCCCCGGCGGCTTCGGCCCCGGTGGCCAGCTGAATTTGGAGGTGGTCGACGTACGGCGTCAGGTCCATGGCTCCACTATGATGCCATTCTGGCACCACGTCAAGCCAGAATGGCGCGAGAGGTGGTGCCAACATGGCGTAGGGCCTATCAGTCGCTGGTCGTCGTTGCGGCGAGTAGCACCGCCCCGGCCAGCGCCGCCATCAGCGATTCGTCATGGGCGACAACCGCGGACGGTCCTCCGACAGCCGGGTCTCCGGACCCATCCCCCGGTCAAACATCGTCGGCCGCGTCGCCGACGTCGTCAACGTGGAGACCGAGGAGGAGGACGTGTGCGAAGTGGTCAGCCAGCCTGACCCGTCTTCGCTGGGACCGCTGACCGTCGATGAGGACGACCCGCCCGCTGCCCAGGCGGTGATCGTGATGGGGACCGCCCTGCGGGGCGACATCCTCGACGACTGACAGGTCGGCGCGGGTCAGGTGGCGGCTTCGGCGCAGCGGACGCCGTTGGGGCCGACAGTGGCGGCGTGTGCGGTGCCGGGCTCGACTTCGAGGACATCCCCGGCGCTGAGGTTGACGTCGCCGTCGTCGGTGTGGAACACGATGTCGCCGGCTAGACAGACGAGCGTCTTGTGGTAGCTGTGGTCGTGCCACCCGTAGGTGTCGCCCGGCCCGTTCGACCACGACCGCAGCTCGAGGCCCCTGGCCTCCAGCTCGGCGCGGACCTCCTCGGGGTCACGACCTGAGGCAGGCAGCAGCTTCGACGCCATGCATCAAACCCTACGATGCCCCGTCCGACCTCCGCCCTCAAGCGGCACTTCGGCGCTATCGGGGACAACCTGCGTTCCTGAGGAACAGGGGGTGTTCCTCAGGAACGCCGAAGCGAGGACCCGCCCGGTATTGTTGCCGGATCCAGAGCGGCGGTGGCGGCTACGGGCGGCGAAGGGTGGCGAGTATGGCGCGGGCGGTGGTCAGGGCGTCGGCGATGCAGTCGGGGATGCCCACCCCGCCGTAGGGGGCGCCGGTCACGGCCAGGCCGGGGCAGGCGGCGAGGGCGCGCCGGATCCGTTCCACCCGACCGAGGTGACCGACGGTGTATTGCGGCATTCCCGCCGGGAAGCGGTGCACCTCGGTGTGGACGGGTGTGCCACGGATCCCGGCCAGGGCGCCGAGTTCGGCCCCCACCAGTTGCACGAGGCCGTCGTCGTCGGCGTCCAGCACCCCTTCCCGACCCACGCCACCGACATAGCCGCGAACGAGGACCTGCCCGGCGGGGACTCGGCCGGGCCACTTGCCCGAGCCCCAGGTGCCGGCCAGCAATTGACGTCCCTCGGCCCGCGGGACGACGAAGCCGTATCCGGCCGGCGGAGTGCCGACGTCGTCGCGCCGGTACGCCAATGACACGGTGGCCGTCGAAGCGTGCGCGATCTCCTCGAGGAGGGTCGCCGCCACCGGAGACTGTGGGCGGACGAGCCCAGCGGTCACCGGCGCCGGCGTGGCCAGGACCACCGCGGCCGCCGGAAGGGCGGCACCGTCGTCGAGCAGGACCTCGTAACCGTCGTCCACCGCGCCGATGGCGGTCACGGCGACTCCGGTGCGGAGATCGACGCCGCGTGCCCGGAGCCGCGCTACCAATGCCTCGATGAGTTCCGCCATGCCGGTCTGGAATGAGACGAACGGCGTTCGTCCCGCCGGAACCGCCCCGACGGTACCGGTGACACTGGAGCCCGGGTTCGATCGCTTGCGCCGTAACGGGGTGGGCAGCCTGTGGAGGTAGGGAGTCAAGGCCGCCCGAACCAGGCCGCCGTGGTTGCGTTCCATTTCCACGAAACGGGGGAATGTCGCCGGCAGGCTGAGGCGGGTGGCGTCGCCGGCGTGGATGCCGGCCAGCAACGGCTCGACCACCCGGGCGTAGGCCTCCGGGCCGAGACGGCGGGTGAAGAACTCGGCCACGGTCTCTTCGGCGCCGGGCAGACCGGCCCGGCCGCCATCGTCGTCGCTAGAGCGCCGGGGGACGGCGACGTCGCCGACGAGGCGGGCCGCTCCGGCCGGCGACAGTAGGCCGGAGCGCAGCAGCGACCAGGCGCGGGCCGGGGAGCCGAGGACGAGCCCTTCGGGCAGCTCGCGCAGCTGACCTCGCGACCAGACGAAGGTGCGCCGGTCCTCCGTCTTCGAGTTCACCAGACGGTCGCTGATCCCGAGCCGTTCCACCAGGGCCAGGCCGGCGGGCTTGGTCGACAGGAACGAGTCGGCTCCGGCCTCGACGACGAGCCCGTCGACCCGGTGGGTGGCGATCTTGCCGCCAAACCGGCCGTCGGCCTCGACAACCGTCACCGCCGCGCCCGCCTCGGCCAGTTCCAGCGCAGCGGTGAGCCCGGCGATCCCGCCGCCCACCACCACGACCGGCGGAGCGCCCACAGCCACTAGTCGGCGGCGAGGTGCTCGTCGATCAGCGCCACCAGCGTGTCGGCGAGGACGTCGGAGTCGTTGAGCATGGCCATCCGTTCCAGGCGAAGGCCGAGCTTCTCCGCTCGGGCCCGGAACTCGATGTCGATGTCGTAGAGCGTTTCGACGTGATCGGACAGGAATCCGATCGGCGCGATCACGACCCCCGACACGCCGTCGGCGGCCAGTCCGTCCAGCGTCGACTCCACGTCGGGCCCGAGCCACGGCTCCGGCGAGCGGCCCTGGCTCTGATAGGCGAAGGTCGTCGGCTGCCCGGCCGGGAGACGGGCGACGACCGCGTCCATGGTGGCTCGCACTTCGTCGGGATAGGGGTCGGCGTCGCGGAGGATCCGCTCCGGGAGACTGTGGGCGGTGAACAGCACCGGCACGTCAGCCCGCCCTCCTTCCGGGAAGCGCTGCAAGGCCTCGACGATGCGATCGGCGAGCCCGCCCACCAATCCAGGGTGGGTGGCCCACGACTTCACCGCCGAGACCGGAATCTCTCCCCCGCCGACGTCGGTGCGGGCGTCGGCCAGCTTCTCCAGGTATTTGCCGACGGTCATGGCGGAGTACTGCGGCGCCATGCAGATCCCGATCACGCAGTCAGGGCTGTACTCCATGACATCGGCCCACGCTTCGGCGATGAACGGGTGCCAGTGCCGTAGGCCGACGAACACCCGGACGGGGCAGCGGGCCTCGACCTTGGCAGCCAGCGCCCGGGTGATCTCGAGCACCGGAGACTTCCCCCCGGTGGCCCGGTACCGCTCCCTGATCTCCTCCACCAGCTCCGGAGAGGTGGGCCGTCCGCCCCGCAGGTCGAGCAGGTAGGGCTCCACGTTCTCCAGCGAGTCGGGCCCCCCGAGGGCCATCAAGAAGACCGCTGTCTTTGGCGGCTCCCGCCGCCCCTGTCGGGGGGACACCCCCCGTCCCCCGGGCCGCTCACTCATCCGGCGCGCCTGGTGGCCCGGTGGACGAGGTCGGCCACGAACCCGACCGCCTCCGGTGGCGTCTCGGGCAGGATGCCGTGCCCGAGGTTGAAGATGTGGCCGGGCCGGCCATCGGCCCGCTTCACCACATCGAGGACCCGGCGCTCGATCTCGTGCTCGGGGGCGAAGAGCACCACCGGATCGAGGTTGCCCTGCACGGCGATGTCGTGGCCGGCCGCCGCCCAGCCGTCGTCGAGGGGGATACGCCAGTCGAGGCCGATGACGTCACAGCCGGCATTGGCCATCAACGGCAACAGGGTGCTGGCTCCGGTGCCGAAGTGGATGCGGGGCACGCCGCTGTCGGCCAGGGCGGCGAAGATCCGCTGCGTATAGGGGTGGGCGTACTCGGCGTAGTCGTCGGGCGAGAGCGCACCGACCCAGGAGTCGAAGAGCTGCACCGCCTGGGCGCCGGCCGCCACCTGGGCCACCAGAAAGCCGGCCACGGCGTCGGCCAGGCGACCCACGAGGTCATGCCAGGCTTCGGGGTCGCGGTACATCAGCTGCTTGGTGCGGATGTAGCTGCGGGACCCCCCGCCCTCGATGGCGTAGCTGGCCAGCGTGAACGGAGCGCCGGCGAAGCCGACGAGCGGCACCTCACCAGCCAGGGCGGCCCGCGCCTGGCTAATCGATTCCAGCACGAACCCGAGGTCGGCCTCGGGCCGCACCGGCTTGAGCGCCGTCACGTCGGCCGCCGAGCGCACCGGGTTGGCGATGACCGGCCCCTCGCCGGCGGCGAACTCCAGCGACAGGCCCATCGGCTCCAGCGGCAGCAGGATGTCGGCGAAGATGATGGCGGCGTCGACCGAGAACCGGCGGATGGGCTGGAGCGTCACCTCGACCGCCAGGTCCGGCGTCTTGCACACCTCGAGGATGCTGTGCCCGGCCCGCACCTCCTGGTACTCGGGGAGGTAGCGCCCGGCCTGGCGCATGAACCACACCGGGGTGCAGTCGACCGGCTCCCGGCGGCACGCTCGAAGGAAACGGTCTGCCATTTGCCACACTCTACGGTCGGCCCCGTCACCCGCAGGACCTGTGGTCCGGCGGGGGACGGGGGTGAAACCCCATCCGCCCGTCCGGCCACGAAGCGAGGAGACGCCCATGATCGAGCGCAACGCCATCTACATCGACGGAGCGTGGGTCCCCTCCGGTGGCACCGGCACCATCGACGTGTACGGCGCCGCCACCGAGGAGGTCGTGGGCCGCATCCCCGAAGGCGTGGCCGCCGACGTCGATCGGGCTGTCGCCGCCGCCAAGGCCGCCTTCCCGGCGTGGTCGACGACCGCTCCCGAGGAGCGGGCCAAGCACCTCCAGCGGGTCCAGGAAGGCCTGATGGCCCGCCAGGCCGAGGTGGCGGAGCTGATCGCCACCGAGGTCGGGATGCCCCTCCGCCTGGCCGCCATGATCCAGGTCGGGCTCCCCACCGCCCAGGTCGGCAACTACGCCCAGATCCTGCGCGACTTCGTCTTCGAGGAGCAGGTGGCCAACAGCCTGGTGGTGAAGGAGCCGATCGGCGTGGTCGGCGCCATCACGCCGTGGAACTACCCGCTCAACCAGATCGTGGCCAAGGTGGCTCCGGCGCTGGCGGCCGGCTGCACCGTGGTGCTCAAGCCCTCCGAGGTCGCGCCTCTCTGCGCATTCTTGCTGACTGAAATCGTCGACGAGGCGGGCCTGCCGGCCGGCGTGTTCAACCTGGTGTCGGGCCTCGGGCCGGTGGTCGGCGAGGCCATCGCCGCCCACCCCGACGTCGACATGGTCAGCTTCACCGGCTCCACCCGGGCCGGAAAGCGGGTGGCGGAGGTGGCCGCCGCCACTGTGAAGAGGGTGGCGCTGGAGCTGGGCGGCAAGTCGGCCAACGTGATCCTGCCCGACGCCGACCTGGAGAAGGCCGTGGCCGCCGGTGTCAGCAACTGCTACCTCAATTCGGGCCAGACCTGCACGGCCCTGACCCGCATGCTCGTCCCCCGCGACCGCCTGGCCGAGGCCGAGCAGATCGCCGCAGCCCGAGCCGAGAAGTTCCGCGTCGGCGACCCGCTCGACGAGGGCACCAACCTCGGTCCGGTGATCTCCGACGTCCAGCGCGACCGGGTGCGGGGCTACATCCAGCAGGGCATCGCCGAAGGAGCGAAGCTCGTCACCGGCGGCGCCGAGCCGCCCGAAGGTCTGGAGCGGGGCTACTTCGTGCGGCCCACCGTCTTCTCCGAGGTGACACCCGGCATGACGATCGCCCAGGAGGAGATCTTCGGGCCCGTCCTGTCGATCATGCCCTACGACACCGAGGACGAGGCCGTCGAGATCGCCAACGGCACGATCTACGGCCTGGCCGGCGGGGTATGGTCGGGTGACCCGGCCCACGCCGAGCAGGTGGCCCGCCGGCTGCGGACGGGCCAGGTCGAGATCAACGGGGGGATGTTCAACCCGCTGGCCCCGTTCGGCGGCTACAAGCAGTCGGGCGTCGGCCGGGAGAACGGCCGGCTCGGTTTCGAGGAGTTCCTCGAGACGAAGTCACTCCAGCGGTAGTCGGCGTCGGCCGCTCAGAGGGCGTCGGTGCCGGATTCGCCGGTGCGGACCCGGACGAGCCGGTCGACCGACACCGCCCAGATCTTCCCGTCGCCGATCTTCCCGGTGCGCCCCGTCGTGGCGATGATGTCGATCACCTTGTCGGCGTCCGACGTGTCGACCAGCACTTCGAGCTTCACCTTGGGTACGAAGCTCAGCGTGTACTCCGCGCCCCGGAAGACCTCGGTCTTCCCTCCTTGGCGGCCGAAACCCTGCACCTCGCTGACGGTCATGCCGACGACGCCGGCGCCCCGCAGCGCCTCCTTCACGTCCTCGAGACGGTGCGGTTTGATGACGGCGGTGACGAGATGGACCACTGCGCCTCCTCAGACGATGCTGCTGCTCGGGTGCAAGTCGGGCGGTTGTAGTCGACGGTATGAAGGCTTTGTGTCACCAGCATTCGCGAAATGTTTCCGAAAGAAAAACGTCAGTTTCGGGCCTGCCTCAGCTGTGGGCGATCTCCTGCTCGCCCTCGAAGTCGATGAGGTGAACCTCGACGTCGAGCGCACCGCCGACGTGCGCCCGGCAGTTGGCGGCGGCCCGGCGGCACAGCTCGTGCAGCGGTTCGCTGACGCCCTCGGCCACGCACACCTCGAAGAAGTGCCGGGCGGTGGCGGTCTCGGTGGCGGCGTCGACGATCCTGGCCGGGGCGTCGGTGGCCCGGGCGACCTCGGCGAGGAGGTCGGTGTCGACCTCGGAGCGGTGGAAGTGGGTCATCATCACCCCCGCCGCCAGCTTCGTGATCTTGCCCACCATGCCGACGAAGATCACCCGGCGCATCCCGGCGCCGGCCGCCCGGCGGAGGGCGATGCCGGTGAAGTCGCCGACCTCGACGACGCAGACCGGAGGGATCTCCGGCCAGGCGGCGAAGGCGAACGTCTCGGACCGGCTCCCGGTGGCCAGCACCACGAGGTCATGGCCCTGGGCGGCGGCCACGTCGATCTGCTGCACGACCGAGGCCCGGTACGACGCAGTGGAGAACGGCTTGACGATCCCGGTGGTGCCGAGGATCGAGATGCCGCCGATGATGCCGAGCCGTTCATTGGTCGTCTTGGCCGCCATCGCCCGGCCGCCCGGCACCGAGAACGTGACGACGAGCGGCCGGTCGGTCACCTCGGCCAGCGCGGCGTTGATCATCGCCCGCGGGACGGGGTTGATGGCCGGCATCCCGACCGGCAACCCCAGCCCCGGCAGCGTGACGGTGCCGATCCCGTCGCCGGCCCGCAGGTCATGGCCACCGTCCGCCGCACCGGCATCCGAGAACTGCACCGTGGCGGTCATCCGGGCGCCGTCGGTGCAGTCGGGGTCGTCGCCGGCGTCCTTGACGACCACCGCCTCCCACGGTTCGCCGGACGGGCCGGGCTCGACCGGGAACGTGATGCGCTGACCGTCGGGTAGGCCGACGTCGACGCTGTCGGGCCTCTCGCCCGTGCACAACCCGATCGCGGCGGCCTTGGCGGCGGCCGAGGCGCAGGTGCCGGTGGTCCAGCCCGTCCGCAGCCCCGAGGTGCGCTCGGCGACCTCGGGCGACATCTCCGGCTCGATCGGGACGGTCACGGGCTTCATTGTCGCTGCTCCCGGCGGGATGGTCTCCAGCGCCGGGGCGGGCCCGGCGCGGGCCGGCCACCACCCGGCGGCCGACCCGGCCGCCATGGCCGCCCCTCGGGCGGCCGCCTCCACCACGGTGCTGCGCACCACCGGGACGCCGGCCGCGGCCGCCTTGGCCGCCAGCCAGGGCGCGCTGCGGCTGCCGCCGCCGAAGACGATCAGGCGGTGATGCGGCCCGAGGAGTTCGGCCACCCGCCGGCCGGCCGACATCGTCCGGTCCACGAGCTCGGCCAGGGCCGTGGACCAACGGCGGCCGGCATCGGTCCCCGACCCGGCCTGGCGGTCCAGTTCTGCCGGCGAGCGCCCGAGGGCGGCGGCCACCTCACCGAGCACCACCCCGGACCGGGCGGCGCTGGCCAGGACGGCCCAGCTCGTCCCGCCCGGCCAGAGCGTGACCGCCAGGTCGAGGGCCAGCGCCAACTCCACGTCGGGCGCCGAATCGGTCCGCCGCAAGACGGTCTCGGCGGTTCCGACGGAGTTCAACAGATCGTCGGCGGACACGCCGAGGCCGGCCCCCGCCGCCAGATGGTCGTGGCCGGCCAGCGTCACCGGCACCCCGGCGGGCAGGCCGAAGCGGCGGGCCGCCTCCCCCGACACTGAGCCCATGGCACGCCCCGCCGGCCGCACCTCGGGAAAGACGCCGGCCGGGATCCCGACGTGGTCGGCCACCTCGGCCAGCCACATGCGGTCGGTCACGTGGTAGGCGCCGGTCCGGGCGGCCAGGGTGTGTTCGGTCGCTTCGGCGCCCGTCAGGAGCCATAACGCCAGTTCCGGGACTCCCAGCCAGCGGTCGGGGGTCGGGAGGCCGTGGTCGATGAGCCAGCCGAGCTTGGCCAGCGACGACACGGTACGGAGGCGCCGGCCCGTCCAGCGGGGAAGCGCCGCGCCGAAGCGGGCCTCGAGGGAGGCGACGGTCTCCTCGCCCCGGCCGTCGTGCCAGGCGATGATCGGGCCGATCGGCCGGCCGGATCGCAACGGTGCGCCGCTCTCGGCCATGCCGGTCACGCCGACGGCGGCGACCTGCTCCCGGTCCGGGCCCAGGGCGGCGACCACGGCGACCACCGCCTGCTCCAGGTCGGCGACCTCCATGTCGATCCCGCCGGCGGACGAGGCGAAAGGCGTCGGCACCGAGGCGGCGGCGTGCTCGGCACCGGCGGCGTCGACGAGGACCGCCTTGATCCTGGTGGTGCCGATGTCGAGGCCGAGCAGCAGCCCCGCGGGTACGTCGGGATTAATACTCGATCCCCTTGAGGGCCTTGATCCCCTCGTCGTAGGCGTGCTTGACCTTGCGCATCTCGGTGACCGTGTCGGCCACCTCGATCAGCCCCGGGGTGGCGTCCCGGCCGGTCATGACGACGCTGGTCTTCGGGGCCCGCTCCTGTACGGCGGCCACCACGTCGGCTTCGGGCACCCAGCCGTACTTCACGGCGTAGGTGATCTCATCGAGGATGAGGAGCTCGTAGTCGCCGCTCTTGAGCTTGTCGCGGGCGACCTCGAAGGCGTGGCGGCCCTTGGCCGCGGTCTCGTCGAGGTCGCTCGACTCCCAGGTGAACCCGTCGCCCAGGGTGTGCCACTCGATGCCGAGGTGGTCGGCCAGCTTGCGCTCGCCGGTCTTCCACTTGCCGCCCTTGATGAACTGGACGACCCCGACCCGCCAGCCCCGGGCCCAGCCCCGGGCCATCACCCCGAAGGCGGCCGACGACTTGCCCTTGCCGTGCCCGGTGTTGAGGAGGACGACGGAGTCGGCGCGCGTCACGCGGGCGAGGCTACAGCAGCTACCGTCGGCCCCTATGGCCTTCGAGGAGTACGTCCAGAGCGAGATCGTCGAGGAGTGCACAAAGGGCTTCCTGACCCGCCGGGAGGCGTTGCGGCGGCTGATGCTGCTCGGCGTCGGCGCAGCCGCGGCCGGCGTCATGCTGGCGGGGTGCTCCGACGACGACTCCTCCGGTGCCGGAGACGACACCACCACGACCACCGGTCCGTCTTCCACCACCACGACTGCCGGCGCGGCGGCGGCGCCGGTCGGGCCGGCGCCACTGGCCACCGAAGCCGTGACGTTCGCCGGCCCCGCCGGCCAGTTGAAGGGCTCCTGGTCGGCGGCGCCGCAGCCCAAAGGCGCGGTGCTGATCATCCACGAGAACCGGGGGCTCACACCCCACTTCGTGACGCTGCCCGGCCGGTTGGCGGCCAGCGGCTACTCGGCTCTGGCGGTCGACCTCGTGTCCCGGAAAGGGGGCACGACCGACGACCAGGCGGCGGCGATGGCCGCCCTGACCTCCATCCCTCGCCCCGACCTCGTCGCCGACCTGCAGGCGGGGCTCGACGAGCTGCTCCGCCGCACCCCGGGCCACAAGGCCGGCACGGTCGGCTTCTGCTTCGGCGGCGGCATGGTCTGGTCGCTGCTCGCCGCCGGCGAGGCCCGGCTGGCCGCTGCCGCTCCGTTCTACGGCACTCCCCCGGAGAATCCCGACTTCTCGAAGGCGAAGGCCGCGGTGCTGGCCGTCTACGCCGAGAAGGACGATCGGGTCAACGGCACCCGCCCTGCCGCTGTCGCCGCCCTGGAGGCCGCCAAGCTCACCCACGAGGTCGTGGTGGCTCCCGGCGCGGACCACGCCTTCTTCAATGAGACGGGCCAGCGGTTCAATGCCGCGGCCGCCGCCGACGCCCACACCCGCCTGCTCGCCTGGTTCGGCAAGTACCTGTCGTGAACGGGGAGCAGAGGTGAGGAGCGGCGCCGCTCTCGCCGTGGTGGCGGTGGCACTGACGATCGTGATCGCGCTGCTGTTCCGCCTCGTCGGCGTCCTCGACTCGGCCGAGCTCACGCTGCGCCGCCTGGTGGCCGAGCTCCGGTCCACCCACAAGGAGGTGGGCGCCGCCGGCGAGCTGGCCTCCGCCGTCGAGCGCGACGCCACGCAGGGCCAAGCCGCCCTCGACCGGCTCGAAGACCTCAAGCGGGGCCGCCCCGCGCCCTAGCTCTCGCCATCGACCACAATTGGGCCCTCATGGACGTAAGTTCAGGCCTCGTCACGATCCTGTTCACCGACCTGGTGGGCTCGACCGAGTTGTTGTCGCGGGCCGGCGACGAAAGCGCCCAGCGGATCTTCCGTGCCCACCACGATCTTCTGGCCGAGGTGGCTGCGGAGCACGGCGGCGACGAGGTGAAGTGGCTCGGCGACGGCCTCATGGTCGCCTTCCCGTCGGCTGCAGGCGCCGTGCAGGCGGCCCTGGCCATGCAGTCGGCCACCCGCCGGCCCGTCCGCGGCGAGCAGCTGGCCATCAGGGTCGGGATCAACGCCGGAGAGGCGCTCCGGGACGCGACCGACTTCTTCGGCCTTCCCGTCGTGGTGGCCCGACGCTTGTGCGACCGGGCCGACGCGGGCCAGATCCTCTGCACCGATGTCGTGGCCGGGCTCCTGACCGGCCGGCCGGAGTTCGGCTTCCGCGACCTCGGCAAGCTCGACCTCAAGGGCGTCGCCAACGCGGTGAACGCCTTCGAGGTTCACGACGAAGCCACCGCTCGCCGGTCGCTGCCGGCCCGCCTGCCGTTCGTCGGCCGGGAAGCGGAAAGCGCCCGCCTCGACCAGCGCCTGGCCGAGGCCGTCGGTGGCCGCGGCGGTGTGGTCCTGGTGGCGGGTGAGCCCGGGCTCGGGAAAACCCGCCTCGTGGAGGAGCTCGCCCGTCACGCGGCCCGGCGGGGAGTGGAGGTGCTCTGGGGCCACTGCTTCGAGGGCGACTGGACACCGCCGTACACCCCCTTTGCCGAGGCCGTCGAAGCGCTGGCGTTGGCCGTGGATCCCGAGCAGTTGCGGGTCGACCTCGGCTCTGGTGGCCCGCCGCTGGCCCAGCTGGTCCCGGCCCTCCGGAAGGCGCTGCCCGACCTGCCCGAGCCGGTGTCGCTCCAGCCCGACGAGGAGCGGTTCCGGTTGCTCGACGCCGCCGTTCACCTCCTGACCGCCCGGTCGGAACGGGTCACGTTGTTGGTGTTGGTGGAGGACCTGCACTGGGCCGACCGCGGCACCGTCGCCCTGCTCCGCCATCTCGCCCGGTTCGCCGCCCGGCAACGCCTGCTGATCGTCGCCACCTACCGCGACGCCGAGGTCGACCGCGCCCACCCGCTGTCCGATGCGCTGGGCGCCTTCCCCCGCGACACGACCTACGACCTCCTCCGGTTGGAGGGCCTCCCCGCCGAGGCCATCGGCGACCTCCTCGTGGCCGTGGCCAACCAGGACGTGAACCCGGCGATCGTCGCCGACTTCACCGAAGAGACGGCCGGCAACCCCTTCTTCCTCCAGGAAGCGCTCCGCCACCTGATCGAGGAGGGGAAGCTCTACCAGGACGCCGACGGCCGCTGGACGACCGATCAGCGCATCCGCGACCTCGGGATCCCCGAGACGGTCCGGGCCGTCATCGGCCGGCGCCTGTCCCGCCTGTCAGAGCGGGCGAACCGGTTGCTGGCTGTGGCCTCGATGTTCGAGGGAACGTTCCGGATCGGCATCGCCGCCGCAGCGGCGGAGCTTTCGGAGATGGATGCGCTCGACGCGATCGATGAAGCGCTCGCCGCCCAGCTGGCCCGACCGGGAGCGGACGCCGACACCTGTGCCTTCGCCCATGCGCTGGTGCGCGACACCATTTACAGCGAGCTGAGCGCGCCTCGGCGGCTCCGCCTCCACCGCCGGGTGGCCGAGGCCCTGGAGGCCGCCTGCGGCCCCCGGCGGACTTCGACGCAGGCGGGAGAGATCGCCTCGCAGTATCACCGCAGCGCCGGCATCCCCGGCGCCGACCGGGGCGTCGAGCCGGCCCTCGAGGCCGCGTCGCATGCTGAGGCAACGGGTGCCCACGACGAGGCGGCCGCGTTCTTCCGCATGGCGGTCGGCCTCCTGCCCGACGACGATCCCCGCCGGCTCGAGGTGCTCGGCCGGCTCGGGGTCACGCTGGCGTGGGCCCGGGCCTTCGACGAGGCCGTGCCGGTGGCCGCCCAGGTGGGTGAGGCCCTGGCCGCCGCCGGGCGCCCGGCAGAGGCCGCCTCCTACCTGTCCGAGGTCGCCTACGCCTGCGGCATGGTGGCGGGAAGCCCATCCGCCTGGGCGCTGGCCGAGCAGGGGTTGCGCTACGCCATGGAACACGACGTGGCCTGGGCCCGCCTGGTGTTCTTCGACCTCCAGCGGCAGGAGGCCGAACACGCCGAGAATCCCGGGCTCCCGCTCGACACCGCCGAGCGGGCCGAGGCAGCCCGGATCCTCCGGGACGCCCCCGGCGACCCGATGGCCCTCTATGTGTTCGAGGCTGTGTTCTCCGATGGATCCGAGGCCCGAGCCAGCCGGAACCTGGCGATCCGCGTCAACATCGGCGGCGAGTTCGCTGCTTCCCTAGGCCCGCTCCAGGAGGAGGCGGAGAAGTCGCTGGCCAGGGGCCAACTGGTCCGGGCCGCCCGGGCCCGCAGTCTCGCCGCCTTCTGCCTCGTGGCCCTGGGACAGCTTCCGGAGGCCCGGGCCTCAATCGAAGACGCCAAAGCCTTCTTCAGCCGAGCGGGAGCGCCGATGTTCGTCGCCCTCCACGCCGAAGAGCAGCTGGCGCTCGCTCTGGACGAAGGCTGGGAAGAGATCGGTGCCGCCTTCGAGCCGATGGCGGGCACGACCGGCCCTGTTGTCCCAGCCCTCGCTTGGGCGGCCGGGTTCCTTTACGCCATCAGCGGGCGGATCGACGCACAGCTGGGCCGGGCCGAACTCGCCTTGCGCCGCCTCGAACTGCTCTTGCCCTGGCTGAAACGAGCCCCCGCCTGGACCATCCACTTCCCGATGATGGCCAGCCACGCCGTCGACATGCTCTGCCTGCTCGGCCGTACCGACCACGCGGGGGCGATCGAGGACGTCCTGCGCACAAAGGTCGTCGAGCCTGACTACCGCGACTCCATGGTCGACGGCCGCCTCGCCCTCGCCCGCCTCTGCGCACTGCAGGGCCGCCACGACGAAGCCCGCCACTGGTTCGCGGAGGCCCGCCGGGTCCTCACCGGACAGGGCGCCCGCCCGCTGCTTGCCATCGCCGATTTCGACAAGGCCGTCATGGAGGCCGGCCTCGACGCCGGCCGGGCCCGCTCGCTCCTCGATTCCGCACGGCGGGAGTTCGAGGCCCTCGGCATGACCGGCTGGCTCCGGAAGGCCGGCGAACTGCAGCCGTGAGAACGCGCGCCGGAGTGTTGGTGGGCCTCCTCCTGCTGGCCGGAGGCCGGGCCAGCGCGTCGGCCGCGGCCGGAACACCGAAGGACACCTTGACCATCGGCGCCGCCCTCTCACTCACCGGGTCACTCGCCCGGGAGGGGGCGCTCACCCGCGAGGGCTACGACTACTGCGCCGCTGTCGTGAACAAGAAGGGCGGCGTCCATGTCGGCGACCGCACCTACAAGCTCGCCCTGCGGTACCAGGACGACCAGTCCATCCCCGACACCGCTGGGCGCCTTGTCGAGCAGATGAACAGTTCCGGGGTCAAGCTCCTGCTCGGGCCGTACGGGTCCGCCTCTACAGAGGCCGCCGCCGCGGTCGTCGAGCGCAACGGCCAAGTAATGGTCGAGGGTGCCGGCGCCGACGACAAGATCTTCGCCAAGGGGTACCGCCGGATCTTCGCCGTGCTGTCCCCCGCCAGCACGTACCTCGGCGCCATCCTGCAGGCGACGGCGGAGCTCTACCAGGAGAAGCCGCAGCGGGTGGCGATCATCTCGGCCGACGACGGCTTCTCCAAGACCGCCGCCGAAGCCGGCCGGGCCGAAGCCCGCCGGCAGGGCCTCGAGGTCGTCGGTGTGGAGTACGTACCCAACGGAACCACCGACGTCTCCAGCGCCCTGACCAAGCTCCGCCCGCTGCGGCCGGACCTCGTGCTCGGTTCGGTGCACCTCCAGGAGGGCATCGCCATCGTCAAGCAGAGCAAGGAGCTCGGGCTCAGCCCGTCCGGAGGGTTCGGTGAGACGGTGGCCCCCGCAACGCCCGACTTCGTCCGCACGCTGGGAAAATCGGCCGAGGGCGTGTTGGGCTCGGCCCAGTGGACGCCCGACGTGCCCGGCCGCGACGACTGGTTCGGCACCGCCGCCGACTACACGGCCGGGTTCCGGGCCAAGTTCGGCCGGGAACCCACCTACCACAACGCCGAAGCGACCGCCGCCTGCCTGGCGATGGTCATGGCCCTGGACCGGGCAGATTCAATCGAACCGGACAAGGTGCGGGACGCCCTCGACGAGCTCGACGTCGACACGTTCTTCGGGCCGATCCGCTTCGACCCGACCGGCAAAAACACCGCCAAGCCGATGTACGTCATCCAGATCCAGGACGGCAAGGTCGTGACGGTCTGGCCCCGGGGTTCCCTCACCCAGCCGCTGCGGCCGCCGGCCCCGGCAGTGGCCGACGCCGGAGGCACGTCACCGGGGGCGCGCTTCGCCCAGTCGACCGTCTATGGCGTCCTCCAGGGAGGCCTCTACGGATTGGTGGGTGTGGGGTTCTCGATGGTGTGGGGCGTCACCAACATCGTGAACCTCTCCCACGGCGCCCTGGTCGTGGGCGGGGCCTACATCGCCTGGGAGCTGAACTCCACCTTCGGCCTGCACCCACTGCTCGGGATGGTGGTGGCGGCCATCGTGCTCTTCGGCCTGGGCTACGCCGTGCAACGCGGCCTGATCAACCTGGTCATGAACGCCCCCATCTTCATGACGCTGCTCCTCACCTTCGGGCTGGAACTGGCCACGGTGAACGCGCTCGTCTGGACGCTGACCGGCGACTACCGGTCCATCCCCACCGACTACGCGACCGAGGCCTTCGCCGTCGGCGGCGTGCGGGTGCCCTACGGGCGGCTCGTGGGCTTCGCCCTCGCCGTGATGCTCACCGCCGCCCTGGCCGCCTTCCTCGGACGCACCCGCCTGGGACGGGCCATCCGCGGGACCGGGATGGATCGGGGCGCGGCCCGGTTGATGGGCATCCCGGTCCCCCACATCTACGCCGTGACCTTCGGGTTGGCCGCCGCCCTGGCCGCCGCGGCCGGCGCCGTCATCGGCACCGTGTCGACCTTCAGCCCGGCGGCGGCCGGAGGGTTCACGTTGCGCAGCTTCGTGGTCGCGGTGCTCGGCGGGCTGGGGAACATGTGGGGTGCCCTGGCCGGCGGGATCCTGCTCGGCGTCGTGGAGGCCTGGGGCGGCCAGTACCTCTCCGGCACGCTCATCAACGCCATCGCCTTCGCCGTGCTCGTGGCGGTGCTGATCGTGCGCCCGGCAGGGCTGCTCGGCCGCCCC
>Ga0299907_10000704_pt1 | contig 17259 bp, 16 predicted proteins | sample RVTome_16_FD_198680 | JGI IMG/M metagenome (GOLD analysis project Ga0299907, IMG submission 198680) | Soil microbial communities from uranium-contaminated site in the Upper Colorado River Basin, Wyoming, United States - RVT152D67 (version 2) ...
TGAGGTCGTATCCGAGCGTCGTGAACAGGTCGTGGGCATCTCGAGCGTGATGCGTACCGAACCGGTCGTTGTCGTGACCGCCGACCACCGGGCTGGCGATGAAACCGCTGTCCTGAGAGATGTCGTTTGCACGCCGCATGCAGAGAAAGCGACCATTCTCGAGATGATTGGTCCCATCGGGGTCCATGGCCAGAGCTTTGATCAGTACTGCGACGTTGTGGGTGTTGCAGCTGACGATCTGAAGGAATTTGTCCTCGTAGCGGATGAGGGCCTCGTCATTGATCCCACGGGCGTACATCTTTCCGAATCCGTACTCGGAGCCCTGCGCCATGAATCCGATGGGGCCGGTGGCGTCCCTGTAGAACTCGTCTTTCATCTCGTTGCCGACGGGAGTGCAGTCGATCACCACCGAGGCGCGCTCGATGGCCTCCAGGGTCTCGTATTTCGGCGCATGGCCGAGCTCTTCGAAGGTCGACTTGCGGTTGTCGTCCACAGTGAGGATCGCACCCCTTCGCACCAGATCCTCGACTTTGGCCTTTTCGGTGATCAACGGTGTGCGTTTGTGGAAAGTGACCTCGTCGATGCCGAAATGGGCCTTGTTGTCGGCGAGAAGGCCGATGAGAGGCTCGCCGATGGTGCCGGTGCCCACGACGTGGACGATCTTCATGAGGGGTTCCTCCGGAGCAAGTGGTTGTTACGTCCGGGGAGACATATTACCCGCGTCGTCGATCGCACAAACTCCTCGACTTCATACCAGCAGCGGGTCGGTGTCGATCTGGACGATGGCCGGCCCGTCATGCCCGGCTGCAATTGCATCATCCAGCCCTTCGATCGTCGAAACCCGGACCCCGAACCCTCCACAGTTGCTGGCAAACTCGGCGAAGTCCGGGTTGGTCAATCCGGTCTGCCACACGTCGTACATATCGCCCCGCTGCTCTTTGCTGATCTTCCCCAGCTCGTCGTTGACGAGAAGGATCAGCGTGATGTTCATCCCGTACCGGACGGCGGTGGTGAACTCCATCGCATATTGCCCGAATCCACCGTCGCCGGCCACCGCGATCACCTGGCGTCTGTCGCCCACTGCGGCCCAGACGCCCATGGCAGCCGGGCCAGGGACAGCGCAGCCATCCCTGCTCGATCGAGCCCTCTCCCAGCGGACCACCCTGGTGGGGGCAGTGATTGTCGAGAACTCCGTAGGCGCCGTTGTAGTGAGTCAATGCAAGGGAGCGTCTCCCTACCGTGACCGTCTTCACCCGGCCTTCCGGCAGATCGTCCAGGTCGGCGATCTTGTGCCAGCGGACATCGGGATCGTCACAGCGCTCCATGACCGAAATGTACTCCGCAGCCGCCCCTCGCCCCTCGGTTGGAGACGCGACATTGCGTTGCTATAGCAAGAGGTCTCGGAAACCGCTACCCGATGCTATAGCAACGCCTCAGAACTGCTCCTCTTCCGTGGAGCCCTTCAGCGACAGGGTGGAGGTCTGGCCGCCAGAGACCGCCTGACTGACCAGGTCGAAGTAGCCCGCACCCACCTCGCGCTGGTGTTTGGTCGCCGTGTAGCCATCTGCCTCCATTGCGAACTCTCTGTCCTGTAACTCGACGTAAGCCGACATTCCGGTCGCCGCGTATCCCTTGGCGAGCCCGAACATCGATGCGTTGAGGGCGTGGAACCCAGCGAGTGTGATGAATTGATATCGATAGCCCATCACACCTAACTCCTTTTGGAAACGGGCAATCGTGTCCGCATCGAGGTGCTTGCTCCAGTTGAATGACGGTGAGCAGTTGTAAGCGAGCATCTTGTCCGGGTGCTCGGCATGGATTCCCTCGGCGAAACGACGCGCCTCGTCGAGATCGGGGGTGGCCGTCTCACACCAGATGAGATCGCAATAGGGGGCGTAGGAAAGACCGCGGGCAATGGCCGATTCGAGCCCACCTGTCACCTCGTAGAACCCTTCAGGGGTCCTCTCTCCCACGATGAACTCACGGTCCCTGGGGTCGATGTCCGAGGTGAGCAGGGTCGCCGAATTGGCATCGGTGCGGGCGACGATGATCGTCGGCACACCCAGGACATCACTGGCGAGACGGGCCGACTGCAGCGTGCGGATGTGCTGGCTGGTGGGGACAAGGACTTTGCCTCCCATGTGACCACATTTCTTCTCGGCAGCGAGCTGATCCTCGAAGTGAACGCCGGCAGCACCGGCCTCGATGAACGACTTGGTCAGCTCGAACACATTGAGGGCGCCGCCGAAACCGGCTTCACCGTCAGCGATGATGGGGACGAACCAATCGAGGTCGGTGTCACCCTCTGCCCAATGGATCTGGTCGGCGCGGCGAAGGGCGTTGTTTATCCGCTTCGCCAGTTCAGGCGCCGAGTTCGCCGGGTATAGCGACTGATCGGGATAGACCTCGCCTGCGAGATTGCCATCACCGGCCACTTGCCAGCCGGAGAGATAGATGGACTTGAGCCCGGCCTTGACCATCTGCACTGCTTGACCACCACTCAATGCGCCGAGGGCGTTGACGTAGTCCTCACTGCCGAGCAGTTCCCAGAGCTTCTCGGCCATCCGGTATGCCAGGGTGTGCTGCTCGCGAATGCTGCCTCGAAGCCTGACGACGTCATCTGCGGAGTAGTCGCGGGACACGCCCTCCCAGCGTGGGTTGTTCTTCCACTCCTCGGCGAGGCGGACAGCTTCTTGTTGACTTGGTGTCACCTGGTTTCTCCGGTTCTCTCAGTTGATCAGTTCGTATGCGGGCAGGGTGAGGAAGTCGACGAAGTCGTCGGACAACGCAACCTCCTCGAAGACCTTGCGGGCCGAGTGGACCTCGTGGCGGTCCTCGCCATCGATCTCGTCGACGACATCTCCCGCAATTGAGCGAACCAGCGACTCGGTTACCGGTGTCCCGTCGGCTGTCACGACACCGTGACGGACCCATTGCCATATCTGGGATCGTGAGATCTCGGCGGTGGCCACGTCCTCCATCAGGTTGTCGATGGCGGCGGCACCGATTCCGGAGAGCCATCTGGTCAGGTACCTGATGCCGACTGCGACATTGGTACGGACGCCGTCCATGGTGACATCTCCGGGAAAATCGAAGTCGAGGAGGTCGGCTCCGCTCACGTCAACGTCGTCGCGTTGTCGGTCGACCTGGTTGGGACGTCTGCCTAGCACTGTGTCGAACTGCGCTCGGGCGACTGCGACGAGGTCGGGATGGGCCACCCAGGTCCCGTCGCACCCGGCTTCGGCTTCACGCTTCTTGTCGGCGGTTACGGCCGCGATCGCCTTTTCGGTGACCTCGGGGTCGCGTCGATTGGGGATGAACGCCGCCATCCCTCCGATGGCGTGAGCTTTCCGGCGGTGGCATGTCTTGACCATCAACTCTGTGTACGCATGCATGAATGGCACCGTCATCGTCACCTGACTGCGATCAGGCAGGACAAAATCGGAGTGGTTTCGGAACCTCTTGATGACACTGAAGATGTAGTCCCAGCGTCCGGCGTTCAACCCGGCGGCATGGTCGCGCAGCTCGTAGAGGATCTCATCCATCTCGAAGGCGGCCAGGATGTTCTCGATCAGCACGGTCGCCTTGACGGTCCCCCTTTCGATCTCCAACCGATCCTGAATCCAGACGAAGACGTCGTTCCACAACCTCGCCTCGAGATGTGACTCCAACTTGGGTAGATAGACAAATGGTGCGGTCCCGTTGGCCAGGGCAGCACGCCCTCCATGGAACATGTAGAGACCAAAGTCGAATAGCGCTGCCGACATCGGCCGGCCATCGACGAGAAAGTGCTTCTCATCCAGATGCCATCCACGTGGCCGGACAACGAGCGTCGCGACCTCATCGTCGAGCTGGTATTTCTTGTCGTCCGTGACCAACTCGAGTGTCCGGTCGTATGCCTCCACCAGGTTGCGTTGACCGTGGAGCAGGTTGTTCCAGGTCGGTGAGGTGGCGTCCTCGAAGTCGGCCATGAAGACGTTGGCACCTGAGTTGAGGGCGTTGATCATCATCTTCCGGTCGACTGGCCCGGTGATCTCGACCCTCCGATCAGCGAGGTCGGGGTGCACCGGTGCGATTGCCCAGTCTCCGGAGCGGACATATTCGGTCTCCTCCAGAAAGTCGGGAAACTCGCCGGTGTCGAGACGACTCTGGCGTTCCTGACGGCTCTCGAGAATCTGTCCTCTCCGCCAGCCGAACTCGTTTTCGAGATCGATCAGGAAAGCGACCGCGTCCGCGGTGAGGATCTCACGTTCGATTTCACTCTCCTGGAACTGGTTCATAAGAAGTTAGTGTCTTGTTCATACCCTCAGTGAGAACGTTCCAAACAGGGTAAGATTCTGCTATCTTTCATCCAGGAGCAGAAATGGCCGAACCTCACCATCCCGATCCGTTGATTTTGGGACGTCGGATCCGCCATTTCCGCAACGAGGCGGGACTCACCCTCGACACACTGGGAGAACGTGTCGGCAAACCCGCCCCATATCTGTCGCTTCTCGAGAACGGGAAGAAGGAGCCACGGGTGAGCCTCGTCCTGGACATCGCCAAGGCACTGGATGTCGACATCGCCGAGTTGTTCAACGAGACCCCACCGACCCGACGCGATGCCCTCGAGGTATCGCTGATCCGGGCACAGGAGAGTGCGCTGTTCGAGACACTCGGTCTCCCCACCATCAAGCCATCGGCCAAGGTAGACAACCAGACCCTCGCCCACATCGTTGGTTTGCACGATGCGATCAGGGAGCGGTCGAGTCTCAAGACCGCAGGCTCAGAGGATGTGCGAAAGGCCAATGGTGCCGTACACGACTATCTCATGGAGAACGGCGGTTACCTCAAGGAGGTAGAGGTTGCCGCCCGGGAGGCCTTGGAATCTTCGGGATACTCCGGCGAAGGCCCGTTCTCCTCGCGCAATTTGATGGATCTCACCGCCAGCATCGGATTCGAGCTGAGCCCGATCGACGACATGCCGTCGTTCGCCCGGTCGGTCATCGACACGAGGAATCACCGCATCTACATAGCCCAGCGCAATGAGCTACGCACCAGACAGGCCCGGAAGGCGGTGCTGCAGACCATCGCCGGATTCGTGCTCGCTCACGAACGTGACCCCGACCTCGACACCTTCCTCAGACAGCGAATGGAGACGGCCTATTTTGCCGCGGCCGTCCTCGCTCCCGAGGAGTCGGTGGTCGCCCGGCTCATCGTCGCCAAGGAGAACCACGACATCGTTGTCGAGGACGTCAAGGAGCTGTTCTACATCTCTTACGAGATGGCTGCATGGCGGACTGTCAACCTGCTCACCCGCCATCTCGGGATCGACACCCATCTCCTCATCAACGACGAGATGGGCGTGGTGGTCAAGGGATATGCCAACGACGGCCTGCCCGTGCCACGGGACGAATACGGCGGAATCGAGACCCAGCGTCTCTGCCGTCGTTGGGGCACCCGGGTCACCTTCGAGTCCCAGGACAAGTTCGGAACCCACCATCAGTACACCGATACTCCGAATGGCACCTACTTCTGCACTACCCACATCGAAGCGGGCCGGGAGCCGGCACATGCGATCACGGTGGGAGTTCGGTTTGACGACGCCCGTTGGTTCCGGGGAAGGGAGACCGGGAACCGGGAGACATCTTCGTGTCCCGACCCGTCCTGTTGCCGGGTGCCACCAACCGACCTGACAAAGTCCTGGGCCGATCACGTCCACGTGTCGGCCCGGTCACAGTCCCGAATTCTCGGCCTGATGGCCCCCGACCCCTACCCCGACCTCGACCTCCCCCAGGTCTACTCGGTAGTGGATGCCCATTCCGCTTCCTAATGCTGTAGGGGCCATATATGGGCCCTACAGCGTCTCATTCGAGGCTCCCTGCCAACACGGGTGCGTATCGTCGGCTGTGACAACAGGAAAGACATGTCCTACATCGAAACGGTGCCCGAAGACGAGGCAGTCGGTGACCTAGCCGCCATCTACCAGGCTTTGCACGACACCCTCGGCTACGTCCCCAACTATGGGCGTCAGTTCAGCCACCGACCGGACGTGTTCCAAGCCTGGGCGCAGCTCAACTCAGCGATCAAGACGACCATGGACCCGCGACGCTATGAGCTGGCACCGTGGCGGCGGCTGTGCGAAGAAGGTCGAGCTACTGCTCCATCGCGCACGCCGAGAAACTCCTCGGGCTGGGCTCCTCACCCGACGAGGTGACAGGCCTCGCCAAGGCACCCCGTTCTGCGGGTTTGAGCGAGGAGGAGCAGGCGATCGTTGACTACGCCGCCAAGGTGGCCGGCGACCCGGCGTCTGTCAACGAGTCGGATGTCGAGGGGCTTCGTCAGGTGGGTCACACCGACGCCGAGATCTTCGTCGTGGCAGCGGCGGCAGCGGCGCGTTGCTTTTTTGCATCCCTCTCCGATGCACTCGGCACGTTGCCGGACCCCGTGTTCCGGGAGAGGATGCCCAACCTGGTTGACGTTCTGGCCGTGGGCCGCCCCGTCGCGGAGAAATGGGAAGACGCTTCGGGCAACCACCGGTAGCCGAATTCCGAGATCCGCCCACTCGCAGCTCGGCAGGAGGCGGACCTACGTGGCGTAGGACTGGATTCGGGGACCGACAAGTTCCACGATCTGATCGACCGGCGTCGACGCAATAGGCTCCAACTTGACCACATATCGCGCGATGGCGATCCCGACCATGTGTGAAGCCATCAACACTGCCCTCAATCGGGCATCCTTACCCGGGATCATCGGGGCGATCTGATCGAGGAGAGCGCTCGTTAAGAACTGCCGGAATGCGGTCAAAGCCTGATCCTCCCCGCCCATTGCCGACCGGAGAACCCCGAGCAAAGAAGCCCTTGCCTCCTCCTGCTCCCAGACGAGGAAGAAGATCTCGGCAAGTCGCCGGCCGAGATCATCGCCCCCTTCCGTGAATGCCTGCTTCAGAGTCTCTGTCGGCGGAATAGGCAGGTGGATGGAGGCGGCGAATAGGGAGTCCTTGGTCTCGAAGTAGTGATAGATCAACGAAGGATCGACACCAGCAACGCCGGCAATTCCGCGGATAGTGGCCCGGTCGTAGCCCACCTCAGCGAAGACAGTCTTCGCCGCCTCGACGATCTCGTTACGGGTGTCCGGTGATCCAGTCCTTCTTCCGGTGCGACCAGCAGTCATCTCGACAACGCTACGAACGCCTCCTCGAAGGAGGCCGGCACATCGTCGACCCGGACGTCTGGACCCACGATTCCCCGAACCTGTTCTACAGGGAGACCGACGACGCGCCAACCGGGACCGTCCATGAGGACCGTACCGCCAATCCCCTCGACAGTGTTGAGGATGCTCTCCGTCACATCACCCCTCAGCGCCACCGCACGTGCCTCGCCAATCACCTGTTTCACCGATCCCGCAGCCACCCTCTTCCCCTTGGCCATGAGCACCACACGATCACACTCCTCCGCCTCCTCCATGTGATGTGTGGATACCAACACGGCGGCTCCGCGGTCGGCGGTCTCGCGGATCGTCTCCCACAGACGCGCCCGGCCTAGAGGTCCCACGCCTGATGTCGGCTCGTCGAGGATCAACACGGACGGGTCGTGGCAAAGAGCCACCACGAAGGCGACCCTTCGTTTCAAACCAAGTGAGACATCACTGATCCGCAGGTTGGATATCGCTCCGAGCCCCTCGTCGGTCAAAGAAGGAGCCGTCACTCCGAAAGAGGCTGCGGCAAACTCCACGTTCTCTGCGACAGTCAGGTCGGGATACAGCCCGAGACCCTGGGGCACATAGCCCATCATCCGCCGATCGACCTTGGACACCGGCTGACCTGCGATCAGGGCCTCACCTCCGGTAGGGGCAAGAAGACCCAACAGCATTCGCATCGTCGTCGTCTTGCCCGCCCCGTTTGCACCCAGCAGCCCGACGACCTCGCCAGGCTCCACCGAGAATGAAAGATCCTCCACGGCAGCCACCTCTCCAAAACGTCGAGAGAGCTGGACGGCTGCGATGGACGTCGTCACGACCGCTCACTCGACAAGGCGGCGACGGTCATCACATCCGAGAGGTCAGGCTCGATTTCTCTGGCGCCCACCGGTGGCACGCCATCAGCAGACCAGACCCGCCAATCCTCACCGCGACGCCATGACAACGTACCCCGTTTGTGGCCGGAAGCGAAGAGCCGACCCGGCATGGCGGCGACAACCTCGTTGACTTGGCCTGAAGCCAGCACCCTTCCCTCCTCGAGGGCGAGAACAGTGTCACCACGTGTCGCCTCGTCGACATAGGTGGTGCCGACGAGGACGGCTCTTCCCTCCCGAGCCGAGCGATTTATGAACGACCAGAGCTCGAGACGACTCACCGGGTCGAGCCCTGTTGTTGGTTCGTCGAGAACAAGGAGCTCGGGTTCGGACAAGACGGCCATGGCCACTCCCAGCTTTTGGCGCATACCACCTGAGAGCTGCCTACCCAGCCGATCGCGGGCTTCGGTCAGGTCGGTCACCGCGAGCAGCTCTTCGATTCGAGAACGGGCGTGGGGAGGTTCGAGGTTGTACCCGCGCGCGACGAACTCCAGGTTCTCCAACGTGGTGAGGTCCGACCAGACACCCGATGACTCTGGCTGGAAACAAGTTCGGGAGGGCCTTGCCACCTCTCCAGCCACCACCTGCTCGAGCCCGACGATCGTGCGACAGAGAGTGGTCTTACCGGATCCATCACCACCTACTACGACCGCAATGTGTCCAGGTTTCAGCCCGAGGGTGACATCCTCGAGAGCGACACGTTTTCCGAACCTGACCGACACAGCATTGACACCCCACGTCACGCCGTCACCCGCGCACGTGCCGGCCGAAGCTGGCGGGCGAACCTGATCACGGCCAGGCCAAAGATGACCAGACCCAGCAAGGTGAGGAGTCCGAGCGGGATCAGCAGGTCTCCCAGACCGGCACCACGGACCATCACGCCTTTGGCTACCTGGTTGAAGTAGGTCAGGGGAAGGAGATAGCCGATCCAGCGGACTCCTGGAGCCATAGACGAAAGGGGGAAGATGATCCCCGAAAGCATGATTTGAGGCAGGGCTGTCATCAGAGCGAGCTGGATCGCCTGCGCCTGATTCTCGGACACCGACGAGATGAGGACGCCGGCTCCGAGTGCAACGAACAAGAACATCACGGCTCCCAAAACGAGTGGCAGAGCCGAACCGTTGAAGGGCACATCGAAGAGAAGAGTGCCGATCAGGAGGACGAGGACGATGTCGATCGAAGCGATCAGGAAGTAGGGGGAGATCTTCCCGATGAAGACATCCTTGGGCTTGAACGGCATGACCGCGAGCTGTTCCAGAGTGCCGGCCTCTTGTTCGCGCACTACCGACATCGAGGTGACCAGGGTCCCGACAAAGACGATGATCAGTCCTGCCAAACCTGGGATCAGAACTGCAGAGGTGTCCAGGGCGGGATTGAACAGCACCTCATAGGAGAGTCCGGGAACCTGATCGGTGGCAGCGGTGAACACACGAACCGCTGCCTGTGCCATGAACAGCTCGGAACCGTCGATAAGGGCCGTCACCTCCTGCCCGTCGACGACGATGGCGACATGGGCCGTACCGGTTATCAGCTCGTGCTCGGCGTCGTCGCTATCTCCGTCCCGCTCGACGCTGTCGACTCTAAAGATGTCGGGAAGACGCTCAGCAACCATCTGTGCCTGCGGTCCCAAGACGACGGTGGGGATCTCGTCGACGTCGAATCTGGCTGCATAGCCGAAGACCAGCAAAAGCACGACCGGCATCACGATGAGCATGGCCAAAGTTCGCCGGTCCCGTCTGACCTGACGGAACTCCTTGAGGATCATCGCCAGCACATCGCCTCCTTAATTCAACGCCTGTTGAATTATGTGAGGCGAGACGATGGAATGTCAAGTCATATGAGACGTCGTAGGGACCGCATACGGTCCCTACAGCATTAGGAAGCGGTCTCCTTGACGAAGGCGCGGAGGTCGGCGGCAAGCTGGACCAATGAGGGCTGGTGGACGTACATCATGTGGCCGGCCTCGTAGAAGGTCAGCCTGATGTTCTCCCGCACCTCAGGAGCGAGACCCATGTGTGACACCGTGTATTCAGTGGCGAAATGGGGTGTAGCCAGGTCGTAGTAGCCGTTGGCGATCAACACTTTGGTCCCCCGTGACCGGGAGAGCACTTCACGGAAGTTCTCCGAGGTGTCCACATAGCGGCCCTTGAAGTCCTCGTAGTCCCAGTTCTTCCACACGTCCGTCGACAGGATGTTGTAGATCTCGTCGGACTCGAACCCGATCTCTTTGCGGATAAACTCATTGAGGGCCGAGGCCGCCACACCTCCTGTGGCGTCGGTGCTCGGATCGGTCTCCAGATTGTTGCCCGCCGAAACTCGATCGATGCCGACATATCGAGAGTCGATCCGCCCCACTGTTCGCTTCTGATCACGCAGCAGTTCCTTGCAGAACCGCATGATGTGAATCCTCAAGTTGTAGTGGTCGATGAATTCGGCATCGAGCCCGGTGTACTCGCTCAGCTTCTCCGCAACGGCTGTCTGTCGAGCCTCATCGAGCTGGTCGCCCTGAGCCAGAGCCGACCAATACTCCCCGAGGGCGAAGATCTCGACCTCATCGAGAAAATCCCGCAGAAGTCTCTTCTGATGTTTCTTCGGCAGCTTCTCGTGGTACCACGCCGTCGCCGCGTACGTGGGCAGGTAGACCGCAAACGGGAGGTCGTTGCCGGGGTGGACCAGCATGGATTCCCGGTCGATGGCCGAGGTCTGATAGTTGAGGATCATCGAGATGAAGATGATCCCGTTGAACTCCACATGGTGCTTTTCGAAGAGCTCATGGGTGATTCCCGCTCCACGCAACGTGCCGTAGCTCTCCCCGGCGAGATACTTCGGGGAGGCCCAGCGCCCGTTTCGGTTGAGATAGTGGACGATGAACTCGGCGAAGGCCTCAATGTCCTTCTTGAAGTGGTGAAACTTCTTTTCTTCGCCCTTCTCGGCGGTCCGGCTGAACCCGGTCCCCATGGCATCGATGCAAACCACATCCGCCACGTCGAGGATCGAGTATTCGTTGTCGACGAGCCGGCCCTGCATGCCGACCTTGAAACCCTCCTCGTCGAACTGCATTCGCTTGGGCCCGAACAATCCCAGATTCAGCCAGACGGTGGATGACCCTGGCCCGCCGTTGAAACAGAAGAGGATCGGCCGTTCCCCTGGATCGACGTCGTCTTTTGTGTAGGAGACGTAGAAGAAGCTGACCTGCTCGTCGTTGCTCTCAAAGCTCTGTGTGGCCGCCGTTGCCGTGTAGGAAACCTTTTCCTGGCCGAACGTGCCGGTGTATTGCTTGCTGACCTTGCGATCCTGGACCACCGGTTTGCTCGACTTGGGCTTCTTCTTCTTTTTGTTCTTGTCCTTGGCCATGGTCAGGCAGGCTAGGCCTCGTAGGGAGTACCGTCATCGTCGAGCCAGTCCTCCTCGGGTACTCCCAATCTCTCAGCGATCCGATTGATGTAGTCGAAGTGTGGCTTCTCCTCCATTTCACGACTCCGGAAACATGACGCTGATGCTCTGGCGGCTGTGAATGCGCTCGATGGCGGCCGCGAACAGAGGAGCGACCGTGACGACGCCCACCTTCGAGGAAAGACTCACCGGATGGTTCTCGACGGTGTCGGTCACGATCAGTCGGTCGATCGGGCTCTGATCGATACGTTCCATCGAACCGGCGGTGAACACCCCATGAGTGACGGCGGCGAACACCGATCGGGCACCACGTCTCATCAACTCATCCGCACATGCGACGAGGGTCGCGGCGGAGATGGTGAAGTCATCGACGATGACGGCATTCCGGCCTGACACATCACCCAGGATCCAAACCTGATCCACCTCGTCATGTTTTTTCCGCTCCTTGTCGGCGATAGCCACCGGGCAACCCAGAATCGAGCCAAACCTTCGAGCCTGCTTGGCATATCCTGCATCCGGGGACACCACGACCAGGTCATCTCTCCTGTGTTCCTCGATTCGTTCGCTGAGAACCGAGATGGCATAGAGATTGTCGACCGGGATCCGGAAGAACCCTTGGATCTGCGGTGCGTGGAGGTCCATCGCCACCACGCGGTCTGCTCCGGCCGTCTCGATGGCGTCGGCGCAGACTCGTGCCCGAATCGAGACCCGCGGCTCATCTTTCTTGTCGCCCTTGGCATAGCTGAAGTAGGGCATGATGGCCGTGATAGTTCGGGCGCTGGCCCGCTTGAAGGCGTCGATCCAGAACAGCAGCTCCATGAAGTTGTCATTGCTGGGGAAGGCCGTCGACTGGACAAGGTAGACGTCGTGGCCGCGCACATTCTCATCCACCTTGACGAAGAGATTGCCCTCCGAGAAACGCCGGGTTTCGCTCCGTCCCAACTCGATCCCAAGCTCTCGTGCGATCGCACCGCCCAACCGGAGGCTCCCGCTCCCGGCAAACAACAAGATGGGATCGGGCTCGGTCATGCCTACCCGGCCAGGAAGAGGGCGGGTTCCTCGAGGTTTTCGATGACCAGTGCCATGAATCGTCGGCCCACGGCACCGTCGATCACCCGATGGTCGTAGGACAACGAGAGAGGCATCACCGGTGCGATGGCGAGGTCCTCGTCGTAGACGACAGGCCGGAGCCGAGCGGTACCCACCGACAGGATCGCCACGGTCCCGTAGGGAACGATGGGAGTACCGTGACCACCGCCGACGGCTCCGATGTTGGAGACTGTGAAGGTCTGTCCGCTGAGCTCGTCGGGTGCCAACCTCCGCTCCCGGGCACCCTCGCCGAGATGACGCACCTCACTGGCCAGATCCATCACACTTTTGGCGGCGGCGTCCCGGATCACCGCCACCAGCAGACCATCCGGGGTGTCCACGGCGATGCCGATGTCTTTGTACGCCCGATAGATCAGGTCGTCGCCGTCGAGGGTCGCATTGAACTCGGGGAACTCGTCCAGGGCGGGAAGAACGGCCTTGATGACCAGTGCCTCCACCGGGATCTTGGTGTCATGCCGGTCGCCGAGCGCCTGTCGCACTTCAAGCAGACGGGTGGCATCGACGTCGTCGAAGGTGGTGACGTGTGGGATCTCCGCCCAGCTCTTCGCCATGTTGGCTGCGATGGTCCGGCGCAGGCGGGACATCTGTCGGCGCTCGTCACCACGTTGCGAAGCCGTTGAGAATGGCTGCGCGACGGCCGCTTCGGTTGCGGAAGCCTCTCCAAGATGCTCGTCGGAGACTCCATGGCCGGCACCGACCGCCACGTCGTGTACCGCGTGCTCCTCTTCGACGACATGCTCCGCACCCGCTTGGGCGGAAATGACCGCCTCCACGTCCTGACGCATGATGCGACCACCCGGGCCGGTTCCCTTGATGCTCTCCAGGTCGATGTCGTGGTCACGGGCGAGCTTGCGGACCACCGGCAGGGCTTCGACCGAAGTTGGCAGCCCCGGAGCATGAGTCGATGGGACAGTGAGTGACTCTGTCTCCTCACTCAGCGTGCCGACGATGGGGGCGGCCTCCCCACCCATCGGCCTCGAGGCAGCTTCGCTCTCGGAAGTGGAAGCTGTGTCTTCGCCTGGCTCGCCGATCGTAACCAGCACCTCGCCAACCTCGATCACGTCACCCTCCACCCCACCGTGGGATATGACCACCCCGGCATACGGCGAAGGGATCTCCACGACCGCCTTGTCGGTCTCCACCTCGACAATGGGTTGATCGGCTTCGACACCATCCCCGACGGCGACCAGCCACCTGACGATCTCTGCCTGGGTGAGACCTTCTCCAATGTCGGGGAGCCGGAACTCGCGGGCCAACTCAAACCTCCAATGTCTCGTGTGCGGCGGAAACAATTCGTTCCACCGATGGAAGGTAGTGACCTTCGGAGCGCTTCAGCGGGAAGATGGTGTCCCAGCCCGTGACCCGGCGCACCGGTGCCTCGAGTGAGTAAAGAGAATGCTCCTGGATCGTGGCCGCGATCTCCCCGCCGAATCCCCCGGTCATCGGTGCCTCGTGGATGACCACTGCCCGACCCGTCTTCTCGACCGAGCCCAGAATCCCCTCCCTGTCCAACGGCGACAGAGTCCGCACATCGATGACTTCGACGGATACGCCCTCGTCTTCCAGTGCCTTCGCCGCGGCTCTGGTCTCTTTCATCATTGCCCCCCAACTGATGAAGGTGATGTCGCCGCCCTCTCGCTCGATGCGCACAGGACCGATCTCGACGGTGTAGTAGATCTCGGGGATCTCCTCCTTGACGGCTCGATAGAGGCGGATCGGCTCGAGAAAGACGACCGGGTCGGGGTCCTCGATCGCGGCGAGTAGCAGTCCCCTGGCATCGTGGGGAGTCGATGGCACGACGACCTTGATCCCTGGGATGTGGGCGTAGATGGATTCAGTGGATTCCGAATGGTGCTCCGCGGCCCCAATACCCCCTCCGTACGGCATACGGATGACCATCGGGGCAGTGAACCGATGATTCGTGCGGTTCCGGATCCTCGCCACGTGATTGATGATCTGGTCGTACGCTGGGTAGGAAAACCCCATGAACTGGATCTCGGCAACCGGTCGAAGCCCAGCAATGGCCATTCCAAAAGCGGCGCCGACGATCCCGGACTCAGCCACCGGGGTGTCGAATACACGGGTCGGACCGTGGCGGTCCTGGAGGCCATCTGTAATACGGAACACTCCACCGGTGCGTCCGATGTCCTCCCCGAGCAGGATCACCCGGTCGTCGGATCCAAGCGCGGTGTCCAACGCACCGTTCAGGGCTTGGGCCAGGTTTACCTCAGCCACGTTGGCTCCCTAACGGTCGAACGTGCATTCATGCGCGGTGAGCGCGCACCACTGCACACTCGATTGCTTACTGTCTCGGGTTCAATCACGTGGCCCCTCCTCGAGTTGTTCGAGAAGCGGTCCCGTGGGCTCGGCGTACATCCTCCTCAGCATCTCTTCAAATGTCGGCTCGGGGACGGATTCGGCCCATTCGACGGCTTTCTCTATACGCTGAGAAGCCTGCTCCTCGAGACCGGCTTGCCAGTCCGCGCTCCAGGCACCTTGGTGCTCCAGAAGCATGCGGACCCGGTTCAGCGGGTCTTTCTCCTCCCACTCCTCCCCTTCCACCGCCTCCCGATAACGGTCGGGGTCGTCTGCGGTGGTGTGCGGGCCCATGCGATAAGTGACGGCCTCGATCAGACTCGGACCGTTTCCCGAACGCGCCAACGCCGCCGCCTCACTTACCGCGACCAGCACGGCCACCACGTCATTTCCGTCGACACGGATTCCGGGCATCCCGTAGGCGTCGGCCTTCACCGCGATCGACTCCGATCGTGTCTGCTCTGCCGTCGGGTAGGAAATGGCGAAGCCGTTGTTCTGACAGAAGAAGACAGTCGGGGTTTGATACACGGCGGCGAAGTTCATCGCTTCGTGAAAGTCTCCCTCAGAGGTCGCTCCATCTCCGAAGGACGTCAATGCGATGCGATTGCCACCCGACAACTTCTCCGCCCATGCCAGGCCCACGGCATGAACCATGTGACCACCAACGGTGATGGAAGGAGGCAGAATGTTGACCCCCTCCGGGACCTCGCCACCACGCTCGTCGCCGGTACGACCGAGGATCAGCAGCTCCCACGGATAACCGGCCCGCCAATTGAGGGCGGCATCGCGGTAGGTACCGGCGACCCAGTCATCGCTCTCCAAGGCAGCGGCCGCACCCACTTGGGCCGCTTCTTGTCCTCGAAAGGGAGCGTACGTCGCCAAACGCCCTTGACGCTGCATTGCGATCGACTTCGAGTCGTACGTGCGCGCCTCGACCATGTCCGCGTAAAGGGCCTTCATCTCGTCGAGCGTGATCGGAAGCCGGTCCCGGACCGACCCGTCGGGATTGATGAGACTGAACATAGCGCCACCCTCGTTGACTTCAGTCTGCCTGGTCCTGGCGGCCGATGTCGGCCCGGCGGTCGGAATCAGTGCGTCCAGCCCGCGACCAAGCCCCGACTTGCGTGAGCTCACGCCTTTCTCCTTGTGATCAGCCCTTGGAGACCCGAGCTTAAACGCGGCACCCACCTTGAAATGGTTGCCTATTGGCTTGTCACTGGACACCAGCCGACTCGGCGTCCAACGCCTCTTCGAGTTCCTCAACGGTCATCAGGACATCACGCGCCTTGCTGCCGACGGATGGCCCGACGACTCCCATGCGCTCCAGGGCATCCATGACCCGTCCGGCTCGAGCGAAGCCGATGCGCAGCTTCCTCTGCAGCATCGACGTGGATCCGAGCTCGGAGCGGACTACAAGCTCCATTGCTTGACGGATCAGCTCGGCGTCCTCGTCGTCCTGGTCCGCAGTCTGGGCAGCAGCGGCGGCGGCTGCGGCTTCCAGGACCTGTTTGTCCTGATAGTGGGCTTCTCGCTGCTCCTTGACCCAATCGACCACGGAGTGAATCTCAGTCTCCCGCACCCATGCGCCCTGGATTCGCTGGGGCCGCGGCTCTTTGGCCGTCACCACCAGCATGTCTCCCATGCCGACGAGCTTCTCGGCACCGGCGCCGTCAATGATCACCCGGCTGTCCGTCTGTGAGGCAACGCTGAAGGCGAGGCGGCTGGGCACGTTGGCCTTGATAACGCCGGTGATGACATCGACCGAGGGACGCTGAGTGGCGATGACCAGATGGATGCCGACGGCGCGCGCCATCTGGGCGATGCGCACGATCGACTCCTCCACCTCGCGACCGGCGACCATCATCAGGTCGTTGAGCTCGTCGATGATCACCACGATGTAGGGGAATCGGTCGAATCCGTCCGGATCGAGACCACCGGCATCAAGCTTCTCCCGGTACCCCTCGATGTCACGCACCCCGCCGTCGGCGAGCAGGTCGTACCGACGATCCATCTCGGCCACCGCCCACTTCAAGGCCTCGTTCGCTTTCTTGGGGTTGGTGATGACTCTGGTGAGAAGATGAGGCACCCCGTTGTACTGACCCAGCTCGACCCGCTTGGGATCGACCATGATCACCCGCACGTCGTCGGGATGGGTGCGCATCAGCAAAGAGGTGACAATCGAGTTGATGCACGACGACTTTCCAGCACCGGTGGCGCCGGCAATGAGAACATGGGGCAGTTCGGAGAGGTTCAACAGTTTCGGTTGACCGGATATGTCCATGCCCAGCCCGACGGTCAATGGATGAGCGGGTCTGGCTGCCTCTGGACTGGCGAGGATGTCGCCGAGCGAGACAAGACGTCGCTTTGTGTTGGGCACCTCGACACCAAT
>Ga0299907_10000705_pt1 | contig 17257 bp, 15 predicted proteins | sample RVTome_16_FD_198680 | JGI IMG/M metagenome (GOLD analysis project Ga0299907, IMG submission 198680) | Soil microbial communities from uranium-contaminated site in the Upper Colorado River Basin, Wyoming, United States - RVT152D67 (version 2) ...
CCCGATCTTCGATCCGGCGATGTGGGACTTCTGGTTCCCCTTCCTCATCGTCGTGCTGGCGGTGGAGATCGTCTTCGAGGTGGTCAAGTATCGGGTTGGTTCCTGGACCTGGGGTCTGGCATCGGTCAACCTGGCGATCAACGCCCTGTTCGCCGTACCCGCCATCTACCTGCTGGCCACCGACCAGATCTTCAGCCCGGACTTCCTGGCCGCACTGCCGGAAGAGGTGGTGTCACTGGACTGGGTCATCATCGCCTCCATCGTGATCATCTCAGGCTTCGACGTGATCCAGGCGTATCGAAAGGCATATCTGGCGCGCTGAGGCGTTCAGCCTGTCCCGCAGGTGGCCCCGGTCGTTACCCTCCGGCCGCCGATGACATCCGTGACAGCAGAACTCGTCGACCACGTCCGGTCAGGTCTCAACGATCGGGCGGACCCGGACAAGGCGGCGGGCATGCAGTCCTACATGAAGACGGACATGCCCTTCTACGGGGTTCAGAAGCCAGGGCGGGTGGCGATCCTCCGTGAGATCAGGTCGAGGTACGCCCCGCAGACCCATGCCGGCTACCTCGCGTCGGCCGCCGCGCTATGGGAGCTACCCCATCGCGAGGAGAAGTACCTGGCCCAGGCGTTTGCCCTTGCCTTTCCCGAGCACATCGTCCCGGATTCCCTCCCGCTCTACCGGAGGTTCATCGTGGAAGGGGCGTGGTGGGACTTCGTCGACGAGACCGCCACCCACATGATCCGAGAGCTGGTGGTTCGCTACGCGAAGGAAATCTGGCCAGTCGTCGAGGGCTGGTCGAGCGACGAGGACCTGTGGCTCCGTCGCACGGCCATCATCTGTCAGGTGGGGGCCAAGGAGCGCACCGACAGCGAGCGCCTCTTCAGATTCTGCGTCGCCCGTGCCCATGAGAGGGAGTTCTTCATCCGCAAGGCGATCGGCTGGGCGTTGCGCGACTATGCCCGCACCGATCCCGACGCCGTGGCCCGTTTCGTCACCGACCACACTGAGGAGCTGTCTCCGCTCAGCGTCCGGGAGGCCAGCAAGCACATATCGCATCTGGTGGGGACGTGATCGACGCCATCACCCTCGAGGTGGCGCGCAACCGTTTCGCTGCCGTTGCCGACGAGATGGGGGTGGTGCTGCGCCGCACGTCGTTGTCCCCCAACATCAAAGAGCGTGCCGATTGCTCGGCAGCGGTCTTCACTGCAGACGGCGAGATGCTCGCACAGGCCGAGCACATCCCGGTCCATCTCGGCTCGATGCCGGCGTCCGTGCGAGCCTGTCTGGACCGCTTCGATCCCTTCCCGGGCGCCCAGTACGCGGTCAACGACCCCTTCGAGGGAGGCACCCACCTCAACGACCTCACCATCGTCTCCCCGGTCTTCGTCTCAGGTCGTCATGTGGCCTGGGTGGGAAACCGGGCCCACCATGCCGATGTCGGAGGTGAGGCTCCGGGATCGATGCCGGCGCATGCCACCCGTCTCCACCAGGAAGGTCACATCGTCTCTCCCATGGTGGCGGTGCGCGACGGGAGTTGGGCTCCCGAGTTCCTCGACCCGTTCCTGGCGGCTTCCCGCACGCCCTGGGAGCGCCGCGGCGATCTCGACGGGCAGATGGGAGCCAACGCGGTGGCGGCGCGTCGGCTGACCGAGTTGGTCGAGAGAGAAGGCGTGGAGCGATTCACCGAGGTCTCCACAGCACTGCTCGACTACGGGGAGCGACGGATGATGGCGGCCCTCGCCAATCTCCCCGACGGCATCTTCGAGTTCGAGGACTACATGGAGCACGGCACGTCCAACGTCGCCATCAGAGTCCGTGTCGTGGTCGACGGGAAGACCCTCCTCGCCGATTTCACAGAGTCTGATTCACAGGTGGAGTCGAACTTCAACGCCGTAGAGGCCGTGACCCGCTCTTGCCTGTACTACGCGGTCCGGGTCGCCACCGACCCAACCATCCCGGCCAACGGGGGTAGCTACCGCCCGATATCGCTCGATGTCACCCCGGGGACCATCGTCGACGCCGTCGCCCCCGCCGCGGTAGCCGCGGGCAACGTCGAGACCAGTCAGCGGATCGCCGACGTCCTCCTCGGCGCCCTCGCCCAGGCCGCCCCCGACCGTGTCCCGGCGGCCTCTCAGGGGACCATGAACAACGTCCTCATCGGCAACGACGAGTTCGCCTATTACGAGACCGTCGCCGGCGGTCAGGGGGCGAGACCGTATCGCGATGGCCAGTCCGGTATCCAGACCGGGATGACCAACACCCAGAACACGCCGATCGAGTCGCTCCACACCCACTACCCGTTCCGGGTGACCGCCTACACGCTTCGCCGGGACAGCGGCGGAGCAGGGCGATATCGGGGTGGGGACGGGATCCGCCGCGAGATCGAGTTCGGCGCAGCGGCGACCCTCTCGCTGATGGGAGAGCGGCGGCGCAACTCGCCGTGGGGTCTCGCCGGCGGCGAGCCAGGTGCTTCCGGAGAGGACTGGCTCTTCCATGCCGGTGGCGACCGTGAGCGTCTTCCCGGCAAGACCACGGTCGAGGTCTCCCCGGGGGACCGCCTGGTGGTCCTCACCCCCGGTGGAGGGGGCTGGGGCGCCCCGGATTGACGTTCTGTGTCGATTATGTGGGCCGAGAGCCCACATAATCGACACAGAATGATGCGGGGTAGCCTGAATCGATGACTCTCGTGGGAGACCTCAGGGCGGTCCTCGGAGACGAGGACGTCATGGTGGAGCCGGTAGAGCTGCACCTGTTCTCCAAGGACGCGTCCTCATTGATGAGGGGAGCTCCCACATGTGTCGTCTTCCCCAGCGACACGGGTGAGGTCGCCGAAGTGGTGAGGATCGCGGAGAGACACCAGGTTCCCGTCGTCGCCCGCGGCGCCGGCACGGGCCTGGCCGCCGGGGCCAGCCCCACCGAGGGCGGCATCGTCTTGGTCACCACCGCCTTGAAGGACATCGCTCTCGACCCGGCCAACCGCACCGCCTGGGTCGGCGCCGGTGTCATCAACCTCGATCTCACCCGGTCCGCCATGCCCCATGGCCTCTACTTCGCCCCAGATCCCTCGTCTCAGTCGGCATGCACGATCGGGGGCAATGTCGCCAACAACTCGGGTGGGCCTCACTGCCTGTCGGAGGGCAGCACCACCAGCCATGTCCTCGGTCTGGAGGTGGTGCTCTCGGGAGGGGAGGTCGTGGTCCTAGGAAGCCAGGCCCCCGATCCGCCGGGTCTCGACCTCAAAGGTGTCATCGTCGGGTCTGAGGGCACCCTCGGGATCGTCACCCGCGCCCTGGTCCGGCTCCTGCCGGTCGAGCCCGATGTCAGAACGCTGTTGATGGGATTCCCCACCGTCGAGGACTCCGCCCGGGCGGTGTCCGACGTGATCGCCGCCGGTCTCGTGCCGGCAGCCCTCGAGCTCATGGACCAGCGCATGTGCCAGGCCGTGGAGAACTGGCTGGGGGCGGGGCTGCCCACCGACGCGGCCGCCGTGCTGCTGGCCGAAGTCGTGGGGGAGACCGAGGGCGTCGTCTCCCAGGCCCAGCTGATAGCGAGCGTGGCCCGCGCCAACCACGCCATGGGCGTCGAGATCGCCGAGACCGAGGAGCATCGGGCGTTGCTCTGGAAGGGGAGGAAGTCCGCCTTCGGGTCGGTGGCTCAGCTCGCCCCCGACTACTACCTGCACGATGCCGTGGTCCCTCGCACCCGGCTCGTGGAGACGATGAAGGCCGTCTACGAGATCGCCGACCGCCACGGCCTGACGATGCTCAACGTGTTCCATGCCGGTGACGGCAACCTGCACCCGCTCATCGCCTTCGACGCGGGAGATCCGGAGCTGAGTGAGATCGTCAGACAGGCCGGGGACGAGATCGTGGCCGTCTGCCTGAAAGTCGGTGGCGCCCTGTCCGGGGAGCACGGCATCGGCGTGGAGAAGCGCGACCTGATGCCCTCCAACTTCAGTGAGCTCGACCTCGATGCCCAGGCCCGGCTCAAAGAGGCATTCGACCCGAGTGGGATCTTCAATCCGAACAAGGTCCTACCTCAGGGGTCGCGCTGTTTCGATTTCGGAGGAGCCCGGCGGGAGCTGCCCGAGGGCGTCTGGGTTTGATCTATCACCCACGCCACATCTCGTGGCTCGAGGTGGAGATCCCCGGCGCCCCCGACTCGGGGTTCCATCTCGCCCCGAAGACGGTGCGCGATGTCGAATCAATCCTCCGCTACTGCACCGAGAACGACCTCGTCGTCCAAGTCTGGGGCGGGGGAACCCACTCCGGGTACGGAGATCCGGCGAAGCCCGACTTCGTGATGTCCATGGAGCGCATGGGCGAGGTGGAGACGTGGGAGCCAGATGACCTCACCATCGTGGTCGGCGCCGGGGCTCCGATCGACCAGGTCGAGGCGATGCTCGCCGAGCGCAACCAGAGCCTCGTGTTCCCCGAGAGATCGAGAGGCGCCAGCATCGGCGGCGTCATCGCCTCCGGGGTATCCAGCCTGCGCAGGGGGCGTCTCTACGCAACTCGAGAGAGGGTTCTCGAAGTCACCATGGTGACCGGTGATGGCCGTGTCGTTCGGAGCGGGGGACGGGTCGTCAAGAACGTGACCGGATACGACCTCCACCGTCTCGCGGTCGGTGCTTTTGGCGCTCTCGGAGTGATCGTGTCGGTTTGCCTCAAGCTCTGGCCCACGCCTCCTGGTGCCGCCACCGTCGAGATCGACGACCTCGAGCGTGCCGGGGCGATCGCACGGCCCCTTTCCGTCCTCGAGACCGACGGCCGGACAATGGTCTACCTCCAGGGGACCGAAGCCGAGGTGGCGGCTCAGGTGGACCGTCTCGGTGGCCGGTCCGCTCCCGGTCACGATTGGCCGGCCGACCCGGAGGGAGTGTGGGAGTGGTCCCTGCGACTGCCGCCGGCCCTCACCGCCGATGCCCTCTCCCGGCTTCCTTCCGGGTGGTGTCATCTCGCTCTCCACGGCGTCGGTGAGATCAGAGCTGCGTCGGAGAGCCACGAAGGGGCTGGAGACCTGAGATCGTGGGCAGAAAGCCTCGGGGGGAATCTCGTGGTGACCAGAGGTGACCCTGCTCTATTCGATCCCTGGGGGAAAGTGCCCGCCGGGCTCGACATGCAGCGGCGCATCGTGGCCGAGTTCGACCCTAGGCGGATACTCAACCCGGGTCGCCTCCCTGGAGGTGTGTGAGTGCCCTGGGTCACCGAGCACCACCCCACCAGCGAGGAGCTGAACGCCTGCGTCCAATGCGGGCTCTGCCTCCCGGTCTGTCCGACGTTTCGCCTGACCGGCAGGGAGACCGCATCGCCTCGGGGGCGTCTCCACGCCATGTCGGCGGTCGCCGACGGCACCGTCGAGCTCGACGAGGCGTTTGCCGGGATCATCGACTTCTGTCTCGGCTGTCGGGCGTGTGAGCCGGTGTGCCCGGGAATGGTCCCCTACGGCCGGGCCCTGGAGGGCACCCGGGCCGAGATCGATGCTCAGCTTCCCGGGCGAAGCCGGCGCAATCGCTGGGCGCTGGGTACAGCCTTGGGGTCGAGGGGGCTGATGCGCCTCGCCGGCGTCGGGATGACCCTGGCGCAGACCCTGCGGCTGACAGGTCTGGCCCCCCGCAGATACAGCAGGATCACCGGCGGCTTGCGACGGCTCGGCGACCGTCCCGCCGCCACCATCGGCCACGTCGGCGGGCCTGGCGATTCCGGGACCGTTGGCCTGCTCGCCGGGTGCATACAGGACGAGTGGTTCCGACCGGTCAACCACGCCGCCATCGCCCTGCTGGAGCGGGCCGGGTACACGGTGGCCGTACCCGAGCGACAGACTTGCTGTGGGGCGCTGGCCGCCCACGACGGGAAGGCCGAAGCGGCCGAGCGATACATGCATCGCAACGCTGACGCCTTCGGTGGCTTCGACTTCGTGGTCGCCACAGCCGCCGGGTGCTCCGCGCACCTCGCCGACTATCGATGGATGGGTCATCGACCCGAGACCCTCGATGTCACCGTGGCAGTGGCCCGGGCGATCGAGAGCGGTCTCCTTCCCCGGATCGAGGTGGACAGCGGGACGATCGCCATCCAAGACCCGTGTCATCTCCGGCACGCACAGCGGGTGGTGGTGGAGCCGAGAGCGATCCTGGCTGCCGCAGGATTCGAAGTTGTCGAGACCGATGAGTTGGGCCTGTGCTGCGGCGCCGCCGGCATGTACACCGTGAGCCAGCCCGAGGCCTCCTCGAGCCTCGGTGAGCAGAAGGCCGATCAAGTGCGCGCCACCGGGTCGAAGCGGGTGGCGTCGGCCAACCCTGGGTGCGAGATGCAGCTGCGCAGTCATCTCGGAGACGGTTTCGAGATCAAACATCCCATAGAGTGGTATCTCCACGCACTTGTAGACGCCGAGAGATCCTGAGGGAGATGGTCGAGTCGATGACAGAGGGCAGCCCCTCACAGACCGAGCACCTGAAGCGTTACGCCATCCTCGCCTACGGGGCGTTCGGAACCATGGCCGACGTCGGGCTGATGGTGCTCGGGAGCCTTCTCGTCGGCCTGTCCCTGGCAGTTCTCTTCGGTGGCTTCGGTTTGGTCGAAGTGACCACCGCGGAGTTGTCGACGGGCGAGATGCTCATCTCGGCGATAGTCCTCGCTGTCATCGGTCTCTTCTGTCTCGGTGTGGCCTCGGAGGGACCTCTGGGTCGGGGACGGCGTCTCGTCGGCTTCAAGATCTGGGAAGTGGGGATCGGACGCACCATCGCGGTCTTCCTCGTCGGGCTCATCGGCCTCCTCCTCTACGACTTCATCGGCGGGTTGATCGAGTCGGTCCCCGCGCCGCTCTACAAGGGAGCCGAGGGTTTCCGAGTGGTAGGCGTGACCGGGATGACCGTGATGCCGCTCCTCGGGGTCCCCCTCTCCCTCCTGGTGCGCGCCGTGCCCGAGGACAACGCATGGGCACGCAACGCCGACATCCCGGTGATGTTCGTCGTGTGGACGGTTTCCGCCATGATCCTCCTCACCTGACCCCACCCACCCGAACCTGAGGTACGGGGACCCACATAGGGCACCAAACCGCTGATGTTCCTCAGTGGATGGGCTTGGCGTGGACCACGATCGAGTTGGGCTCTCCACCGGAGCGGACGATGGCCTCCGAGGTCCATGGGAGGTCGGGGAGCTTGATGTCGAGCTCGGAGACGCCACGTTCGGCCGCCAGGTCGAGCAACCCGTCGATCAGCCCGAGCATGTCCTCGGGTGTCGTGGCGATCCAACTGGTCCTCAACCAGTCGTCTGCAGGCTGATCGATCAGGGCCCACCCCGCCGCCGACTGGACCAGCGAGCCTCCCTTCTGGCTCACGTCACCGGGGCGGGCCGATCGCCAATGCCAGCCGTGGGCGATCAACTCCCTCGACTCGCGAGCGAGGTCGCTCCCCACCCAGAACAGCCATGCCGCCTCGGCGTCGCCGCCGGGCGCCGGGCGCATCCGATGACGCTCCGACGAGCGATGGGTGGCATCGACCGCGAACTCGGTGTGCAGCCAGCGGGAGACCTCGCGGTAGCCCAGCGCCTTGACCTGATTACGAGCAGCGACGTTCCACGCGTCGGTCGAGAGCCTGATCACCCGTCCTCCGCGTTCGCGTGCCCACTCGACACCGGCATCGTTGAGGATGGAGCCCAACCCTCGGCGACGATGGTCAGGATGGACTCTCGCCCCCTCCAACCAGCCTTCGGTCGGGGAGAGCATCATCACATGGCAGATGGCGAGCGGTATGTCAGAGCCGTCCACCCAGACGAGGACATCTGAGTCGTCGTCGTCGAGCCAGCCGTGGATCCGCTCGGGGATGTAGTCACCCCACGAGAACGTGTCGGTGGTCCACGGAACGATCGAGTCGACGTCCTCCGGCCGTGCCAACCGCACTGAGTCAGCCACAGTCACATCCGGTCGGGGACCTCGATGCCCATGAGACGAAGCAGGGTCTCGAGGGTGGTCTCGGTCAGCCGGGCGAGAGTCAGCCACGAGGACTGCCGCTCGGCGTCCTCCTCGCCCAGGATATGGCAGGCGTCGTAGAACCGGTTCCATTGCCCGGCGAGGGTGTGGGCGTACTCGGCGACGTGATTGGGTGCCCGCAGGTCGATGCTGCGCTGTACGACCTCGGGAAAGTGGAGGAGCTCGAGCATCAGATCTCGCTCCGCGTCGACGGTGGGAGCCACGATGGCGCCCGGTTGCAGCCCCTGATCGGCGGCACGGCGCAGGATCGACTTGATGCGCACCGAGGCGTATTGGAGGTAGGGGCCGGTCTTGCCCTCGAAAGAGCTGAACCTCTCCAGGTCGAAGACGTAGTCGGACACCCTGTTGTTGATCAGATCGCCGAACTTGAGTGCTGCCACCCCGACGAGATGCGCGATCCGAGCTCGCTCTTCCTCGGGATAGTCCTCGGCGATGTGAGCCTCGTCGAGCCTCTCTCGCGCTGCCTTCTCCAGCATCGCGATGACGTCGTCGAGGCGGACGACGCCACCTTCCCTTGTCTTGAAGGGTTTGCCGTCGGGTCCGTTCATCGTGCCAAACCCGATGTGCTCCATGCCCACCTCGTCACCGGCGATGCCGGCCTTCCGGGAGGCACGAAACACCTGGACGAAATGATCGCTCTGCCTCCGGTCGACCACATAGAGCATCAGGTCCACACCCAGGTCATCGACCCGCATCTCAACAGTGGCGAGGTCGAACGCGTTGTAGAGGAATCCTCCGGATCTCGACCGGAGGATCAGGGGCGGCCACTCCCTTTTGTCGTCAGGGAGGCCGACCTGCACGATCAGGGCGCCTTCCGACTCCTCGGTGACACCTGCCGACACCATGCGGTCCACGAGTGGCTCGAGCCGGTCGGCGATGTCGGACTCTCCGTACCAGAGGTCGAACTCGACACCCAGGGCGGAGAAGTCCCGGCGTTGGGACGACTCGGAGACCAGTTTCATCTGCCGCCAGATGGTCAGCGCCTCGCTATCCCCCTTCTGGAGGGCCACCGTGGTGACCCTGGCTCTCTCGGCAAACTCCTCGTCGTCGCGAGCACGAGCCGTGGCCTCCGGGTAGAGACGCTGCAAGTCATCGAGTGATAGAGACGCGGGGTCCAGACCCTGTTCTTGGACGGTGGCGATCATCACTCCCATGTTGAACCCCCAGTCTCCGAAGTGGGGATCTCGGATCACGTCGTGCCCGGCGAAGGCGAACATCCTCGCCAGAGAGTCGCCGATGATCGTTGCCCGGAGGTGGCCGACATGCATCGCCTTGGCGACGTTGGGCCCGGCGTAGTCGACGAGGACCCTCCTGGGATGGGTGGCGACCTCGAAGCCGAGATGGTCGTCAGCGGCGGTCCGGTTGGCCCATTCGGCCAGGGCCTCGTCGGTCAGCGTGATGTTGACGAAACCGGGACCGGCGATGTCGGTTGAGGCGATCTCGGGGTTGTGCGCCAACGCCGCGGCGACCGCGGTGGCGATCTCACGGGGAGGCTTCCCGGCTGTCTTGGATGCAGCCATCGCCCCGTTTACCTGGTACTGGGCCAGCTCCGGACGCTGCGAGGGCACGACCTCACCGAGTTCCTCGGGCAGCCCCAGATCGGCGAAGACCTTCCCCGCCAACTCCGTCAAATGCGTCTGCAGAGACATCACCTGCAGGTTAGGGGTCGATCACATAGAGCGAACCCAGGGTTCCACACTTCGCTCAGCGAAGTCCACAACCCTGGGTTCGCTGAAAGTCGGTCACTCTCCGAAGCGGGCGTCCCGCCAGCGGATGGCCTCCTTGAGGCCCCGCTCGGCGGCGATCCGCTCGAATTCCACCCGCTCCGGGGAGCGTGTCGTCTCGATCTCGATGGCTATGTCCAGCCCGGTGCGGAGCGCCTCCCGGAAGCCGGCCTCCTCCCACCCGGCGTTGAGGGAGCGTTTGGCCAGCCTCATCACCTCGGGATCGACGACGGCGAGCCGGCGGGCGAGACCCGCCGTCTCCTCCTCGAGTCGCTCGCTCGGGACCACCCGGTTGACCAGGCCGTACTGGAGGGCGGTGGCGGCGTCGAGCCTGTCGAAGCCGGTGAGAACCAACTCCTTGGCGCGCCTCGCCCCGATGAGCCAAGGCATCACGTTGGCGACGATCGCCGACCCGAAGCGGATCTCTGGCTGCCCGAAGACGGCATCCTCGGAAGCCACGACCAAGTCACACATCATCATCAGGTCGCAACCCCCGGCGAGGCAGTGGCCCTGGACGCGGGCGATGACCGGCTGTGGCTGGTCGTAGATCTCGAGTAGCCGGTCGAGGCTGCTGCGCAGGCCGCGAGCCACCGCCACGTCATCTTCGGGGGCGGCCTCCTCCAGGTCATAGCCGGCGCAGAACGACCGACCCGCACCGGCGATGATCACCACTCTGACACCGTCATCCCCGGCGGCCTCGGCGAGGGCCGCGGAGAGGGCATCGACGAGGCCCGACGACAATGCGTTCAGCTTGTCCGGCCGGTTCAGCGTCAAGGTGCGGATTCCGGACTGGTCATCGCGGAGCACCAGGAGGTCGCTCATGATGCGGGCACCGCGAGCACGTCGACTGCTACGGCACGGTCACGACCCACGATCACCGGGTTCAGGTCGAGCGAGGAGATGACCCCGGCACAATCGGCAGCCAGCTCGGAGAATCGGACGACCGTGTCCACCAGACTGTCGACGTTGGCCGGCTCCCGGCCCCGCACCCCCTGCAGGATCGGGAACACGCCGAGCCGGGCCACGGCGCGCCGCACCCGGAACCCGTCTATCGGAGGCAGCAACGCCACTCGATCACGGAGAATCTCGATGAGCGTCCCACCTGCCGAGACCAGGATCACCGGCCCGAACTGGGGATCGGTCACCATGCCGAGCCCGACTTCGACCCCCGGCGCGACTTCCTCGGAGACGGTCGCCGCCGGACCCAGTCGGGCAGCCATCTCCAGATATGCCCTGGACAGAGTGGACTCGTCGGCGATGCCAAGCACGACACCTCCGACATCGCTCTTGTGCGCCGACCCTGTGGTCTTGAGGACGACCGGGTATCCGAGACTCTCCCCAGCGGCAATGGCCTCGTCGATGCCGCTCACCGCGATCGTGCGGGCCATCGCGATCCCGTAGCTCCGGAGGAGGTGGCTGATCTCTGTCCCTTCCGCGGAGGTGACAGGGACGGTGCGTCGGCCCTCGGGCTCCGGCCCGCTGAGTCGTTCGGCACGCTCGATGAGGTGGCCGATGGCGCGTAGACCCGTCTCGGTGCCCTGGAGGACGGGCACGCCCCCGTTCCGGACCACGTTGGCCTGCTTCTGGTCGACGGTCGTCGCCACGTGGGCCAGGACTACCACCGGTTTGACGGTGTGCTCGGCCGCCTCGAGGGCTGCCACGCCGTAGGCCTCGTCGAGGTTCTCCTCGGCGGTGAGATCGACCGAGAAGGCGACGACACCGATGGCCGGATCTGCAGCAAGGGCGTCGAGACAGCCAACGAAGACCGATCTCGCGTCGCGGCCCGTGCCCCAGGCATCGACGGGGTTGGCCGGCTCGAGGCCGGGATCCAACAACTCGGTCAAGGTGTCGACCGTCGTCGGTGCGAGGTCGGGAAGCGGGACACCGACACGGTCGGCGGTATCGATCAGGAGGGCACGTTCCCCACCAGAGTCGTGGACCGCGCCCAGACCCCCGGGCACGGGTCGCCGCAAACTGGACATCAACTCCACCGTGTCGGCCATCTCGTCCATGGTGAGCACTCGATGCACCCCATAGGAGTCGAATAGAGCCTCGTAGACGGCGTCGTCACCAGCGATGGCCTCACTGTGGGTGGCAACTGCCTCGCGACCGCGGGTGCTGGCCCCGACCTTGAGTGCGACCACCGGGACCTGGCGGTCGGCTGCGATGGCGAGCGCCTTGGTGAAACCGGCGGGATCGCGAATGGTCTCCATGAAGAGGGCGACCACTCTCGTGCTCTCCAGGTCGAGGGCCCAAGCGAGGTAGTCGCTCATTCGGGTGTTCAACTCGAGACCGGTCGACACCACCAGGTTGAAGGCGAGGGAGCGCCGATTGTGCAGCATCGCCGAGAACAACGAGCCGGAATGGCTGAGGAAAGCGATGCCACCCGGCACCAGCACGTCGGGCTGATAGAACCCACAGACCCGGAGCCGTCTCTCCACATTCACGAAGCCCATGCCGTTGCCGCCACAGATCGGGGCCCCGGCCTGACTCGCCAATTCCGTGATCCTTTGGCGCAATGGTTTGGTCCCATCGGCGGCGAGACCGTGGCAGCTGGCGAATATCGCCAGCGAGCGGGCTCCGGCGTCGAGGGCCTTCTGGGTCTCCGACTCGAGATGGGCGTTGCCCACCGCGAGCACGGCGAGATCGACCGGGCTGTCGACCGACGAGATGTCGGGATGACAGGTCAGGCCCAGAAGCGTCTCATAGCCGGGATTCACCGGATGGATCTCGCCTTCGAACCCACCATTGCGCAACTGGCGAAGGGTTTGCTCCCCGACCGATCCAGTCCGCTCGGAGGCGCCGACGATTGCCACGGAGCCGGCCTGGAGCATGTGATGGAGTGGATTCATGACGATATTGAACGGCGGTTCAGATTACCCGGCGTGACCTGGTGTGGCATGATGAACGAGGTGAGCCCTCGACCGAAGATGACGGATAGCCGACATGTCGACATCCTGGGAGCCACCGCCACGGCCATCGCAGAGCGAGGTCTGTGCGAGACCCGTATAGCCGACGTCGCCGAGATCGTCGGGGTGAGCCCGGCCCTCGTCCTCTACTACTTCCCCAACAAGGCGGCTCTGCTGACCGAGGCCGTCATCTATCTGGACCGTCTCTTCTACGAGAGTGTGGCGGAGAAGCTGGAGTCCGCTCTCACCGCCGAAGACAAGCTCATCATCCTCATCGAGGAGAGCTGTCCTCGACCCGCCGGCCCTGGGGAGCTCCCCGACAGCTGGGTGCTCTGGCCGGCGACATGGGAGATGGCCAGACTCGATCCTGCCCTGGCCGCGGCCCGGGCCCGTCTCGACGAGGCCTGGCGATCCCAGATCGTCTCCATCGTCGAAGAGGGCATCGCCAACGGGGAGTTCGGTGCGGTGGACGCCAAGGACTTCGCACTGCAGTTGGCGGCGATGCTCGATGGCCTCGCGATAGAGGCCATGCTCGGCGATCCCACGGTGGACGCCGAGCGGATGAGCGCCCTGTCCCGCTCGTTCGCGCGTGTGGTCCTCAAACAACGGGGTTGAGCCGACACGAAGACTGAACGGCGGTTTAGGATTCGGCTGAGGCAGGACAAGAGGAGCTCTCATGGTGTACCACCCCAGACAGAACTGGACGCCCGCCGGTCGCCGGCGTCTCTACACGAGAAGAGACTTCTTGCAGCGGGCCGCTGTCCTCGGCATCGCCGTGCCCGTGCTCCCCAGCCTCCTCGCCGCATGTGGTGACCGGGGTGGCTCCGAAGGCGGCGAGCTCGTGGTGGGAACGCCCTCCAATCCCGTGGAACAGCCGCTATTCGACGACAACACGGCCATCGAGTCCGGTCTCGAGGCCGAGGAGGGCCCGCTCCAGTTATACAACTGGGCCGATTACATCAACCCGGACCTGATCCCGGTCGCCGAGGAGGCCCTCGGTGTGGGGATCGAGATAGCGACGTTCTTCAACGAGGAAGAGGCGATATCCAGGCTGGCCTCGGGTGAGGTGGCTTACGACGTGTGGTTTCCGACGTCACAGCGGGTGGCGGTGGCGGTGGCCGCCGGCCTGATCCAGCCGATCAACCACGACTACCTGCCCAACCTGGCCAACGTCTGGCCACAGCTGGCGGACCCCTACTACGACCAGGGATCCCGGTACACGGTGCCCTACGTCACCTACACCACGGGGGTCGCTTGGCGCAACGACATGGCTGACAGCGCCGACATCGAGGGACAGGAGAACCCGTGGGACGTCTTCTGGAACCCGAAGTACGCCGGCCAGCTCGGTCTCTACGACTCGTTCACCGACACCATCGCCATGGCCCTCTTCCGCAACGGGGTGGCAGACCCCTCACAGGCGTCGGAAGCCGATCTCGAAGCTGCCGGTGACGCCCTGGTCGAGCTCATCGATCTCGTCGACGTGCGCTACACGATCGATGGCGCATACGTGGGCATCCCCGAAGGTCGGTTCGCCCTCCATCACGCGTGGTCGGGCGACCTGGTCAACTCTCAGTACTACTGGCCGGAGGACGGGGATTACACAGTGACTCGCTATCTGTGGCCGGCGAGTGCCGAGGGCTCGAGTGTCAACGGGCCCATCTCCAACGACACCCTGGCAATACCTGTCAACGCACAGCGCCCGGTCCTCGCCCACAAGTTCCTCGATTTCATGCTCGACGAGAACAACGCACTCGAGAACTTCGGGTGGGTCGGATATCAGCCACCGCAGATCAACCTGACCCCCGCCTATCTCATCGAGAACGAGTGGGTGGCCGACTTCCTCGAGCCTGCCCTCGTCACCCCCGAGGACTTCGAGCGGGACACCGCTTGGGTGCAAGGCCCACTCGACGCCGAGACCGAGGCTCTGTGGTCAGACCAATGGACAAGAGCGAACTCCGGCGGTTGAGAAACTGAGGTAGGCGTTGCCTACCAATCTCCAATCGGCCGAATACGACACGGTCGGCCAGAAGAGGTGGGTGTGGCCCGGGTTCGCCATACCGGGGGTGGTTTGGCTCTCCCTGCTCTTCCTCGTTCCCTTCTATGCGATCTTCGCCATCGCCATGGGGAGGATCGACCCCCTCCTCTCCCGCCCCGTGCCGGAGTGGAACCCGTTCTATTGGGATCCCACCGTGTTCGCCGACGTGCTGGCCAGCCTGTTCGGCGGTCAGTTGGGTGTCGTGGCCCTGCGCACGGTGGGCTATGTGTTCGTCGCATGCGCCCTGTGCGTCCTGATCGGCTACCCGGTCGCGTATTTCGTCAGCCGCAAGGCCGGTCGCTGGCGGTGGATCTGGCTGCTGCTGATCCTCGCCCCATTCTGGATCAACTACCTGATGCGGATGATGTCCTGGGTCAACCTCCTCAGCCCGGACGGCCAGGTCAATCAGGTCCTCGCCGCCTTCGGGGCGACCAACCTGCCCGACTGGCTCGCCGGACACCACTTCGTGGTGATCCTCGGCCTCGTCTACGGCTACATCCCGTTCTTCATCTTGCCTCTGTTCGCCGCTCTCGACCGCATCGACGACGCCACACTCGAGGCGGCGCGCGATCTCGGCGCGAACAACGCCCAGACCTTCTGGAGAGTCACCTGGCCGTTGTCACGCAACGGGGTGCTCGGCGGCCTGGTGATCGTCATGCTCCCGATGTTCGGCGACTACTACACGCCGAACCTCCTCTCCGGTTCGCCACGGACACGCATGATCGGCAACACGATCGACCAGTTCATCAATCAGACCACCAGTCAGGGGGCAGTGGGAGCGGCGCTGACGATCGTGCTCATGTTCTTCGTGGCCGGGCTGATGGTCTATTACCTCGCCTCGATCAACCGGGCGACCGAGGAGGCGCGGCGATGAGGAACCAATGGGGCAAGCCCCGTGCCCTGGTCCTGTTGACGGGTCTCTACGTGCTGTGGTCGCTGATCCCGGTCGCCATCGCCGTGCAGTTCTCGTTCAACGACGGACGCTCTCGCTCCAGCTGGCAGGGCTTCTCCACCCAGTGGTACGTGGGTGACCCCGCCGACGCCGCCTCGGTCCTGTACGACCCGTCGCTGCGCTCGGCGCTCACCCAGAGCCTCACACTCGCAATCCTGACCATGCTGGTGGCAACCCCGATCGGCGTGGCCCTCGCCATCGGCCTGGCCCGCTGGCGGGGCAGGGGGGCGAAGCCGTCGAACTTCTTGATGCTCTTCCCCCTGGTCACTCCGGAGATAGTCATGGGCGTGGCCCTGTTCCTCGTCTTCGACCATCTCTACGACTTCATCCCGTTCGGCACCGCCGCCCAGTTCCTCGGTCACGTCACCTTCTCGATCTCGTTCGTCGTGATCATCGTGCGGGGGAGGCTGTTCGCCATCGGCAGGGACTACGAGGAGGCCGCGATGGATCTGGGCGCCTCGCCATGGGAAGCGATGAGACGAGTTCTCTTGCCCTTGCTCGCCCCGGCCCTCATCGCCTCCTTCGCAATCGTCTTCGCCTTGTCCATCGACGATTTCGTGATCAGCCAGTTCCTGGTCGGCCCGGCGAGCTCGGTGACGATCCCGGTCCGGCTCTACTCGGGCGCTCGTCTCGCCCCACCGCCGTCGCTCAACGCCCTGGCAACCGTGCTGATGGTCATAACGATCGGAGCCATCCTCGTTGCCGGTCTCGCCTACAAGTACTTCGGCAAGAGATTTGGCGGCGGCGACGACTCGGCCCTGGAAACGGTGGGCCGCTTCGAGATCTGAGGCGTTGCTATAGCAAGAGGTCGTGGTTTCCGAGACCTGACGCTATAGCAACGCCCTCTTCAGGCCTGTTTCTCCAACCATGCGATCACCTCTGACGCGTTGCGCTCCGGAGGGTGCACTGGATAGAACACGTGCTCGATGACCCCGTCGCCAACGATCAATGTGATCCGCTTGTAGAGAGTCATGCTCGCCGCGGTGAAGACGGGCAACCGCAGGGGGGGCCGAGCCAGCAGGAGACTGCTGTCGTTGAGCAACGGAAACGGGATGTGCATACGTCCGGCAAACTCACGCTGCTCGTGGATCGGCTGGGCGCTGAGACCCCAGACTGTCGCCCCGAGTGCCGTCAGCTCATCCTCGTGGTCGCGGAACGAGCATGCCTGAGGGGTGCACCCACGGGCTCCCGGGATCAGGTCCCAGTCGTCCGGCAGCTCTATCGTCGGTCCGCCGGTCCTGGGGTAGACGTACAACACGAGACGTCCCGATGCTTCGGCGAGACGCAGCTGTCCTCCTTGTGCCGACTCCAAGGCGATGTCGGGGAGACCGAGCCCAACAAGATGGTCCGCAGCGCCGTCGTCAACCGGGATCGGCGAAGGCATCGCTGCGCTATGAGGCGGTTGCCTCGTCCCGGTCCAACACCTGGAGAGCTTCTGCAGGAAGGCAGAGGTCGATCAGGTCGCCATGGCGATATACCGTCAGCCGGCCCTCGTTGGGCACGGTCACCTGGATCTCGTTGAGATCTTCGATCTGGACGAGGACATTGAGGACGGGGCCGGCGTAGACGGTTCGATCGACCGTGGCGCGCACCGTGTTGGGGACTTGGGTCTCGCCGTTGACGATCTTGATCCGCTCCGGCCGGATC
>Ga0299907_10000706_pt1 | contig 17256 bp, 21 predicted proteins | sample RVTome_16_FD_198680 | JGI IMG/M metagenome (GOLD analysis project Ga0299907, IMG submission 198680) | Soil microbial communities from uranium-contaminated site in the Upper Colorado River Basin, Wyoming, United States - RVT152D67 (version 2) ...
GGTGCGAAAGGTGCTGCTCGCCTGCGCCGAGCAGAATTCCGACCTGCTCAAGCGCCCCGCTCCGCAGGTGATCTTCCAGGCGTTCGGCGAAAGCTCGCTCGATTTCGAGCTGCGCTTCTTCCTGCGTGAGATCGACGAGCTGCTGCGCGTGAGCAGCGACCTCCGCTTCGCGATCAAGAAGGCGTTCGCCGAGGCCGGGATCGAGATTCCCTACCCACAACGCGATTTGCACATTCGTGGCGCCGGTCCCCTGGCAAAACTCGCTCCGGCCGAGGATGCCACGATCGCACCGGTGCAGGCCGAACCGGAGAGCGGGCCGGTTGCCGTGACCCGCCGACAGGCCATCCCATGAGGTCGGGGTGAGCCCCGTCGGATGTGACCGGTCTCCTGTCGATGGGTGACCGGGATCGGCCGGCGGGCTAGATTGCCGCCGAGGCAACGCACCAGGGGGGCGGGCATGCGGATCGCGGTCATGGGCACGGGCGGGGTCGGCGGCTATTTCGGTGGCCGGCTGGCAGCGGCGGGCCAGGATGTCACCTTCATCGCGCGCGGCGCCCATCTCGAAGCACTGCAGCGACGCGGGCTGCGGATCACGAGCGCGCTGGGCGATGCCACCATCGCCCCCGCCCAGGCGACCCATAGCCCTGCCGCGATCGGCCCCGTCGATCTCGTGCTCTTCACGGTCAAGCTCTACGACACCGAGGCAGCCGCCGAAGCCATCCGGCCGCTGATCGGGCCGGAAACCGGCGTCGTCACCTTTCAGAACGGCATCGCCGGGCCCGAGGTGCTGGCAGGCAAGCTGGGTGCAGAGCACGTCCTGGGCGGCGTCGCCAAGATCGGCGCGGTGATCGCCGAGCCCGGCGTGATCCGCCACACCGGCACGATGGCGGAGCTGATTGTCGGCGAGCTGGACGGCAACGCCTCAGCCAGGGTCAGGGAACTGGCGGAGGCGCTGGAGGCTGCGGGCGTCAGGCACACGGTGAGCGACGACATCCGCCGCGACATCTGGGACAAGATGGTGTTCCTCTCGACCTTCGCGGGGCTGACCTCGCTGCTGCGCCTGCCGATCGGGCCGATTCGCAGCGACCCGGAGACCCGTGGCCTGCTGCGCGACGGCCTTGCGGAGGCTTTGGCCGTGGCCCGCGCCGCCGGCGCCGGCCTGCCCCTGGATCTGGTCGACCGGACGCTCGAGGCCATCGACCGGCTGCCCCATCAGATGAAATCGTCGATGCTGCAGGACCTGGAGGGCGGCCGCCGGCTCGAGCTGGCCTGGCTGTCGGGCGCGATCGCGCGGATGGGACGCGATCTTCGCGTCGCGACGCCGATGCACGCGCTGATCGCGACCGCGCTCAAGCTGCACGCCGAAGGCCGGGGATGAGCGACATGGACCAGGTGATCTATTTCGTCCGGCACGGCGAGACCACCTGGAACCTCCAAGGCCGGATGCAGGGCCATCTCGACGCGCCACTGACCGTGCGCGGGCTGCGTGAGGCGCGCCGCGACGGCGCCGCCCTGCGCGGCCTGATCGAAGGCGGCGAGCCGTATGCGCTGATCTTCAGCCCGATGGGGCGCACCCGCGAGACCGCCAGGATCATTGCCGAGGAGGCGCGGCCGCATGTGCACGAGGAGCGCAGCGATGCGCGCCTGCGCGAGGTCAGCTGGGGCGATTGGGACGGCCTCACCATCGCCGAGATTAAGACGCGCTACCCGGAGGTCTGGCAGGCGCACATCGCGGATCGCTGGAACGTCGGCGCGCCCGGCGGCGAATGCTATCGCGTGCTGTGCGAGCGGGTCACCGACTGGTTCGCGAGCGTCAGGGACGAGCCGCGCCTGATCGTGGTCAGCCACGGCGCGCTGGGACGTGCGCTGCGCGGCATCTATCTGGGCCTGGCGCCGGACGAGGTGCTGCAGCTGCGCGAGCCGCAGGACGCCCTGATCCGCCTGACCCAGGGGACCGTCGCGACGATCCCGACCGGGCCGGTCTCTGACTAGAAGCCCTGCGCGTCCGGCTTGGCGGCAGCGAGCGCGCGGCGGGTGTCCGCGAGGCTCTTCAGCAACCCCACCAAGAGCGCGTCGCGCTCGGCGGCGATCTCCTGGATGGGGCGCCGCTCGCCTCGATCGAACGCCTCGACCAGGCGATCGATCACCGCGGGCGTGAGATCGGGGCGGCCGAGGTCGTTCCACCAGGTCTCGATGCCGGGTCCGATGTGCTCGAGCAGATGGCGAAGGCCGCCCTCGCCGCCGGCCAGGTGGTGCAGCATGTGCGGTCCCATGATCGCCCAGCGCAGCCCCGGACCATAGGCGATCGCGGCGTCGATGTCCTCGATGCTGGCCGCGCCCTCGAGCGCCAGATGGATCGCCTCGCGATAAAGCGCCACCTGCATGCGATTTGCGACATGGCCGCGCATCTCGCGGCGGATCGTGATCGGCCGCTTGCCGACCGTGCGGTAGAAGGCCGCGGCCCGCTCGAGCACAGGCACCGCGGTCGCGCGGCCGCCGACCAGCTCGACCAGCGGCATCAGATGCGGCGGGTTGAAGGGGTGCGCGACCAGGTAGCGCTCGGGCAGGGTCCGGCCGGCCTGCAGCTCGCTCGGCAGCAGTCCCGACGTGCTCGAGGCGACGATCGCGTCGCGGCCCAGCCCCTGCTCCATGCGCGCGAACAGGGCGTGCTTGGCGGCGAGGTTCTCGGGCCCGCTCTCCTGCACGACCGGCGCGCCTTCGACCGCTTCGGCCGGGTCGCCATGAAAGCGCAGGCGATCGGGATCGGCCCGCTCGGCAAGGCCCAGCCGGATCATGGTGGGCCAGGCGCTCGCGACGAAGGCGCGCACCTTGCGCTCGCACACCGGCGCCGGATCGTAGATCGCGACCTCCAGGCCATGCGCCAAAAACAGGGTGGCCCAGCTGGCGCCGATCGTGCCGGCGCCGATCACCGCGACCCGCTCGACCGTCTCGGGTGCAACCTGCGCCATGGTCAGCGCAGATATTCGACGTTGCCGTCGACGCCGATTGCCTGGCCCGAAACCAGCCGCCCGGCATCGGAGCAGAGGTAGAGGATCATGTTGGCGATGTCCTGAGCGCTCACCATGTGCTTCATCGAGGCCTTCTCGACCAGCTCGGAGCGCATGGCCTCGAAGGTGATGCCGAGCGCTTCCGCCTTGGCCGCGATCACGCGATCGATGCGCTCGCCCTCGACCGCGCCGGGACAGATCGCGTTGACCCGGATCTGATCCGGCCCGAGCTCGATCGCGAGGCTCTTGCTGAGCCCGACCACCGCCCATTTCGAGGCGGCATACGGGGTGCGAAGGGCAAAGCCGAAGCGCCCGGCGGCCGACGACAGGTTGACGATCGAGCCGCCGCCGGCGGCGCGGATGTGCGGCACGGCGCGGCGCGCGCACAAGTACTGGCCGGTGAGGTTGACCTCCAGGGTGCGCGCCCAGTCCTCGGGCTCGATGGCCTCGATCGGCGCCGTCGGGCCGGCGATGCCGGCGTTGTTGACGAGGATGTCGAGGCCGCCGAGCTTTGCCAGGGCCATGTCGAACAGCGCATCGACGGCCCCCGCGTCGGACACGTCGGCGATCGTCGCGCCGACCTCGGGCAGCGTTGCGCGCACATCCTCCAGACCCTTTGCATCGACATCACAGACGCAGACCCGCGCGCCGGCGGCGACGAAGGTCTCGAGCGTCGCCCGGCCGATGCCCGCCGCCGCCGCGGTGATGACCACGCGCTGGCCATCGAGACGAAGTTCCATGCAAGCCGCCTCCCCTGAGGTGGGCGTCATTGTGCGGCCGGCGCCGCCCCTGTCAATGACGGCCACCGTGCCTTAGAGTGCCGGGAGCTATGGAGGGCAGCGACGCGGCGCCTCCTGCTGCTGCTCTACGGAAGGGAGAAGTGCCGTGGCGGACACGGAGTTCAGCGACGCGAGCGGCGCAAAGGAGCGACACCGGATGCTGCAGGACGCCGTCGAGCGGCACATGATCCGCTACATCGGCGATTTCCCGGGCTTTTTCATCGAGCGCGCGGACGGCGCCTACATCTACGACGACCGCGGCCGCAAGATCCTGGATTTCACCTCGGGCCAGATGTGCGCCACGCTCGGCCACAACCATCCCGAGGTGGTCGCGGCGATCCAGAGGAGCTGCGATCGGGCGATCCATCTGTTCAGCTGGCTGCTGGCGCCGGAGGTGGTCGAGCTGTGTCGCGAGCTCGCAGCCCTGTTGCCGCCGCAGCTCCAGAAGGTGATCCTCTTGAACACCGGCAGCGAGGCCAACGAGGCGGCGCTGCGCATGGCCAAGCTCGCGACCGGCGGCTACGAGGTCGTGGGGCTCAGCGCCTCGTTTCATGGGCTTACCGGCGGGGCGGGTGCGGTGACCTACTCGGTCGGCCGCACCGGCACCGGCCCGGCGCTTCCCGGCAGCATGGCGATCCCGGCGCCGAATGCCTATCGCTGCCCGATCCGGCACTGCGCCGGCACCTGCGATCTCGCCTGCCTCGACGTGGGTTTCGAGCAGGTCGACCAGCAGAGCACGGGCGCGCTCGCCGCGGCGATCGTGGAGCCGATCATCAGCACGGGCGGCGTGATCGTGCCGCCCGTGGGCTACTTCCCGCGGCTGAAGGAGCTGTGCGAGGCGCGCGGCATGCTGCTGATCCTGGACGAGGCGCAGACCGCGTTCGGCCGCGTCGGCAGCAATTTCTGCTTCGAGCAGGACGGCGTGGTGCCCGACTTCCTCGCGGTCTCCAAAACGCTGGGCGGCGGCATCCCGCTCGCCGCGACGGTCACGAGCGCCGAGATCGAGGAGGATTGCTACCAAAAAGGCTTCGTGCACGTGACCTCGCACGTGTCCGATCCGCTGCCGGCGGCGGTAGGCCTTGCGGTTCTCGAGGTGCTCCGCCGCGAGCGGCTGGCGGAGCGGGCGGTGATGCTTGGAGTGCGGCTGGAGGCGGGCCTGCGCGAGCTGCAGCAGCGCTACGAGGTGATCGGCGACGTGCGCGGCCGCGGCCTGCTCTGGGGCGTCGAGCTGGTGACCGACCGGCACAGCCGGACGCCCAATGCCGCGCTGGGCACCAAGATCACGCAGCGCTGCCTGGCGCTCGGCCTGTCGATGAACATCGTCGCCCTGCCACGCCTGGCGAGCGTCTGGCGGATCGCGCCGCCGCTCACCTGCAGCGGGGCGCAGATCGACGAAGGGCTGAGTATTCTCGACCAGGCGATCCGCGACTCGCTGCAGCACGCCGGCCAAGCGTCGACGGCTGAGCAACAGACGGCTTGACACGCTTGGCGGCATTAGTTAACCATCTAGTTATGTAACCTGATGGTTTGACACATGCCGCCCGACGACCTCAGTGCGAGCTTCGCAGCGCTGGCCGATCCCACCCGGCGGGCGATCCTCGCCCGCCTCGCCGCGGGCGAGGCCTCGGTCTCCGAGCTGGCCGAACCCTTCGACATGAGCCTTCCCGCCGTCTCCAAGCACCTGAAGGTGCTGGAGCGGGCGGGCCTGATCGTGCGCTCGCGCGCGGCGCAGCGGCGCCCCTGCCGGCTCGAGGCGACAAGGCTCAAGGATGTCGCCGACTGGGTGGAGCGCTATCGCCGCTTCTGGGACGAGAGCCTGGATCGCCTCGAGGCGTATCTGGGCGAACTGCAAGAAAAGGATCTTGACCATGGTCACGACAACTGAAGCCGCCGCTGTTGCGGCCGAGCGTGAACTGGTGATCACCCGCGTCCTCGACGCGCCACGCAGCCTCGTCTTCAAGGTGTGGACCCAGCCGGAGCACTTGGCGCGCTGGTGGGGGCCGAAAGGTTTCACCGCCCCGTCCTGCAAGATGGACCTGCGCCCCGGCGGCGCCTGGCGGGCCTGCATCCGCTCGCCCGAAGGCACAGAGCATCGGATGCAGGGCAGCTATCGCGAGATCGTCGAGCCCGAGCGCCTGGTCTTCACCTTCGCCTGGGAGGACGATGAGGGCGAGTCCGGTCACCAGACGCTGGTGACCGTGACCTTTGCCGAGCAGGACGGCAAGACCCGGCTCACCTTCCATCAGGCGACGTTCGAATCCGACGAATCGCGCGATTCGCATCATGGCGGCTGGAGCGAGTGCTTCGATCGTCTCGAGGACTACCTGGCGCGCCTGTGAGGCGCCCTGCCCCGATCACCGGAGGAACCTATGCAACACGATGTCGTATCGCAGGATGAGTGGCTGGCGGCGCGCAGGGCGCATCTGGCCAAGGAGAAGGAATTCACCCGAATGCGCGACCAGCTGAGCGCCGAGCGGCGCGCGCTGCCCTGGACCCGGGTCGAGAAGCGCTACGCGTTCGAGGGGCCGGACGGCACGCAGACCTTAGCCGAGCTGTTCGACGGCCGCAGCCAGCTCATCGTCTACCATTTCATGCTCGGCCCGGGCTGGGAGCAGGGCTGCCCGAGCTGCTCGTTTCTCGCCGACCACATCGACGGCGCGCTCGTCCATCTCGCGCATCGCGACGTCACCCTGGTGGCGGTATCGCGCGCGCCGTTCCCCGAGATCGAGGCGTTCAGGAAGCGCATGGGCTGGCGTATCCGGTGGCTGTCGTCCTTCGGCAGCGACTTCAATGCCGACTATCACGTCTCGTTCACCGCCGACGAGTTGGCCAGGGGCGAGGTGTACTACAACTGCGGCATCACCAGCTTCCCGAGCGAGGAAGGCCCAGGCGCCAGCGTCTTCTACAAGGAGCCCGATGGCGCGGTCTTCCACACCTACTCCGCCTATGCGCGCGGGCTCGACATCCTGATCGGCACCTACAACTGGCTCGACCTCGCCCCCAAGGGCCGCGACGAGGCGGCCCTGCCGTGGACCATGGCCTGGGTGCGCCACCACGACCGCTACGATGCCGAGCAGCTCGATCGATAGCACACTGCTGCATGGCCTTGTCGGAATCGGGCTTGCCAATCCGTCCTCGGGGATGATCATCCCTCGCTTGCACGGCCGATCGATGCCTGCGAACGCATCTCGATCCTGTGGGGAGGACTTCAAGTGAGCCCGGCGGACAAGGAAGAGCCCATGCGGTACGCCATTCTCTGCTACCACGACGAAGCTGCCGTCGGGGCCCTGACAAAAGAGCAGGACGACGCGCTCATGGCCGAGCTCGAGGTCGTGCGGCGCAAGCTGGAAGCGAAGCTTGGTCCGGTGGCCCGCCTGATGCCGACCACCGCGGCCACGACCCTGCGGGCCGGCGCCGAGCCGCTGCTGATCGACGGTCCGTTCGCCGAGACCAAGGAAGCGCTGCTCGGCTTCTACGTGAGCGAGTGCGCGACGCTCGAGGAGGCGATCGAGGCGGCGCGCGAACTCATGGCTCCGCGGATGGCGGCGGGCCTCATGAGCGCCCTGGAGATCCGCCCGATCTCCATTTTCCTTCCAGGGAAAGCCGGCGCGTGAGCGACCTCGCCTGGCTCGACGCGGCGCTGACCTCGGCGCGTCCCCAGGCGCTTGGCGCGCTGCTGCGCTATTTCCGTAACCTCGATCGCGCCGAGGAGGCGTTCCAGGAGGCCTGCCTGCGGGCGCTGCGCAACTGGCCGGTCAACGGCCCGCCGCGCGATCCGGCCGCCTGGCTGATCTTCGTTGGTCGCAACGCCGCGCTCGACCAGGTGCGGCGCCAGAGCAGCGAGGAGCCGCTGCCGCCCGAGGAGCTGATCTCGGATCAGGGCGATGCTGAGGCGGCGCTCGCCGAGCGGCTCGACAATTCGCACTATCGCGACGACGTGCTGCGCCTCTTGTTCATCTGCTGCCATCCCGACCTGCCGGCGACGCAGCAGATCGCGCTCGCGCTGCGCATCGTCTCCGGCCTGTCCGTCAAGGAGATCGCGCGCGCCTTCCTGGTGAGCGAGAGCGCCATGGAGCAGCGCATCACGCGGGCGAAGCGGCGCGTCGCCGGGGCCGATGTCGCCTTCGAGACGCCGGGTCCGGTCGAGCGGGCCGAACGGCTCGCTGCCGTCGCCGCGATGATCTACTTGCTGTTCAACGAGGGCTATTCGGCGAGCGGCGGTGAGGCGCACATCCGCGTGCCGCTGTGCGAGGAGGCGATCCGGCTCGCCCGGCTGCTGCTGCGGCTGTTCCCGGGCGAGCCCGAGATCATGGGCCTGACAGCGCTCCTGCTCCTGCAGCATGGCCGCGCCCGCGCCCGGCTCGATGCGGAGGGCTGCATCGTGCTCATGGAGGATCAGGACCGGACTTTGTGGGACGGTGCGATGATGGCCGAAGGGCTGGTGCTCGTCGAGAAGGCGCTGCGCCACCGGCGACCGGGTGCTTACCAGGTTCAGGCCGCGGTCGCCGCCGTGCATGCCGTGGCGGCCCGCTTCGAGGACACGGACTGGGCAGAGATCGACCGGCTGTACGCCGTGCTGGAGGCCTTGCAGCCATCGCCGGTGATCACCCTCAACCGGGCGGTTGCCGTCGCCAAGCTGCGCGGCGCCGCGGCGGCGCTTGCCATGATCGCGCCGCTGGCCGAGCGGCTCTCGGGCTATTTCCACTTCTTCGGCGTCAAGGGCGCGCTGCTGCTGGAGCTTGGCCGCGCCGAGGAAGCGCGCGTGGCGTTCGACCGGGCCATCGCGCTCGCCCACACACCGGCCGAAGCCGCGCACATCAGGCTGAATCTCGACCGCCTGATGAAGGACAGCGCGCCGCGCGGCAACACCAAGGCCGCCTTTTAACCCCAGGAATATTGCGTCGCGCTGTCGGATTGGCGTCATGCCGAGCGTCCTTGGAACGATCGATTGAACGGATGCTCTCGGGAGGTCGCACATGAAGTACCTGTGCCTCGTCTACGGTGAGGAGAAGGTGCTGGACGCCCTGTCCAAGGATGACATGGAGGTCCTGGTCGACGAGTCCCTCGCTTACGACGACGTGCTTCGAAAGAGCGGTCACTACCTCGTCTCGGAGGCCCTCCAACCCGTCGAGGCCGCCAAGACCGTGCGGATCCGGAACCGCGAGACCCTCATCACCGATGGTCCGTTCGCCGAGACGAAAGAACAGCTGCTCGGCTTCATCCTGATCGACGCCAGGGACCTTGATGAGGCCGTCCAGGTGGCGGCGAAGATTCCGCTGGCATCCACGGGGAGCATCGAAATACGGCCGGTCCTGGAACTCGAGCCGCTGCAAATGCGGCGCGTCGGCTGACCGTGCACCGATCCGAAACTCAGATCGACGGAGAGCAAACGATGCAACACCAGATCGTGTCACGCGACCAATGGCTCGCCGCGCGCAAGGCGCACCTGCGCAACGAGAAGGCGCTCACCCGGATGCGCGACCTGGTCGCCGCCGAGCGGCGCGCGCTGCCGTGGGTCAAGGTCCACCAGAAATACGTCTTCGACACGCCGGAAGGGAAGAAGACGCTCGCCGAACTGTTCGGCAAGAACAGCCAGCTCGTGATCCATCACTTCATGTTCGCGCCCGATTGGGACGCGGGCTGCCCGAGTTGCTCGCTCGAGGCCGACCACGCCGAGGGTGCGATCGTGCATCTGGAGCATCACGACGTGACCTATGTCCGTGTCTCGCGCGCGCCGCTCGAGAAGATCCAGGCATACCGCAAGCGCATGGGCTGGAAGGCGCCATGGGTGTCGTCCTACGGCAGCGACTTCAACCACGATTTCCACGTCTCGTTCACCAAGGAGGAGCTCGCCAAAGGCAAGGTCGAATACAATTACGACCTGGTCGAAGGCTACGACGAGCTGCCCGGTCTCAGCGTCTTCTACAAGGACGACAACGGCGACGTTTTTCACACCTACTCGAGCTACGCGCGCGGCAACGAGGAGGTGATCGGCGCCTTCATCTATCTCGACATCACGCCCAAGGGCCGCAACGAGCGCGAGATCATGGACTGGGTGCGCCGTCACGACGAGTACGAGGCGCAGCCCAAGCAGACCAGCGCGGCCTAGCGGCAGGGAGCAAGCCATGCCGATCATCGCACAGAGGATCACGCCTTGCCTGTGGTTCGATACCCAAGCCGAGGACGCGGCAAACACTTATGTTGCGATCTTCAGGAACTCGAGGATCGTGCGCATGAGCCGCTATGGCAAAGAGGGGCATGACGTCCACGGGAGAGCGGCGGGATCGGTCATGACCGTGGAATTCGAGATCGAGGGGCAAAGATTTGTGGCCCTCAACGGCGGCCCGCATTTCAAGTTCAACGAAGCTGTTTCGTTCCAGGTGCATTGCCAGACGCAGGAGGAGATCGATGCCTACTGGGGCAAGCTCACTGAGGGTGGCGAAGAGGGCCCCTGCGGCTGGCTGAAAGACCGCTACGGCGTCTCGTGGCAGGTCGTGCCGGAGGTCCTGCCGGACATGCTGATGGACCCGAACCCCGAAAAAGTCGGGAGGGTCACGAAGGCCTTCCTGCAGATGCGTAAGTTCGACATCGAAGCGCTGCAGCGTGCCTACCAAGGACAGGACAGATGAGCCCGGAGACCATCCTGCGCGGCGGCTGCATGTGCGGCGCGATCCGCTACCAGATCGCAGGCGAGCCGATGTTCGGGGGCCACTGCCAGTGCCGCGACTGCCAGCATGAGAGCGGCGGCGGCCACGTCAGCTTCATGGCCTTCCCGGCCGACGCCGTGAAGCTTGAAGGCACGCCGCACTTCTTCGAGAAGAAGGCCGAAAGCGGCAATACGATTCGTCGCGGCTTCTGCCCAACCTGCGGCTGCTCCGTGGTCGGCGCCACGAGCGGGTTGCCGGGCGTCACGATGATCAGCGTAGGCGGCCTCGACGACCCGAGCGTCTTCAAGCCGGAGTTCGTCTGCTACACGGCCCGCGGCCACGTCTGGGACCTCGTCGACCCAGGGCTGCCGAGCTTCCCGAAGATGCCCGACGATCCGGCGCAACCCGCGGGCAGCGCGTAGGACGCGCACCAATCATGACGCGAGCACTCGAGATGGAATGGAGCTGCTCAGCGGCGCAGGGCGCATTCTCGCGCCGCGCCCTGTTGCAGGCGGGCATGGCGGCGAGCGTGGCCGCATCCGGTCTCGGGCGTGCCGCGGGCGCGCTCGCGGGGCCCGCCATCACGCCCTTCAGCTACCAGGCGCCGCAGAGCGCGCTGGACGATCTGCGCCAGCGCCTGGCACGGGCGCGCTGGCCGGAGCGCGAGACGGTCCACGGCTGGTCGCAGGGCGTGCCGCTCGAAGAGCTGCAGGCGTTCGTGGACTACTGGCGCACGGACTACGACTGGCGCCGCTTCGAGGCGAGGCTGAACGGCTTCGAGCAGTACCGCACCGAGATCGACGGCCTCGACATCCATTTCCTGCACGTGCGCTCGCCGCATGCGGATGCGCTGCCGGTCGTCATCACCCACGGCTGGCCGGGCTCAGTCATCGAGTTCCTCGACATCATCGAGCCGTTGACCGATCCGACAGCGCATGGCGGCGAGGCGCGGGATGCGTTCCACGTGATCGCGCCGTCCCTGCCTGGCTTCGGCTTCTCAGGCAAACCGGCCGAGTCGGGCTGGAACTCGGCCCACATCGCCAGGGCCTGGGCCGAGCCGATGGGCCGGCTCGGCTACAGCCGGTATGTCGCCCAGGGCGGTGACTGGGGCGGCGAAGTCACCACCAGGCTGGCCCAGCAGCGGCCGCCGGGACTGGCCGGCATCCATCTCAATTTCCCGCTGGTGTTTCCCGATCCACTCCCGACCTCTGGGTTGTCGGCGGAGGAGCAGCGTGCCGTCGATGCGATGGCGCGCTTCCAGTCGGACGGCTTCGGCTATTTTCTGCAGCAGTCGACGCGCCCGCAGACGATCGGCTACGCCCTCGCAGACTCACCGGTGGGTCAGGCCGCCTGGATCTACGAAAAGTTTCACGCCTGGACCGACCATGACGGCGACCTCGAGGACGCGCTCTCGCGCGACGCGATGCTCGACAACATCACGCTCTACTGGCTGACGGGAACAGCCGCCTCCTCGGCGCGGATCTACTTTGAGAACGCACAGGTCGGCCTCAACAGCGGCAAGGTCGAACACGTACCGGTGGGATGCAGCCTGTTTCCCGGCGAGATCTTCCCGACGCCGCGCAGCTGGGCCGAGCAGTTCTACACCGATCTCATCTACTGGAACGAGCTCGATCGCGGCGGCCACTTCGCGGCCTTCGAGGAGCCGGCCCTGTTCACGCAGGAGCTGCGTACCTGCTTTCGCACCGTGCGCTGACGGCCGGCCTAGAACACAAGGAGCACGTCATGAGAGATACCCGGACCGAACTCAGCCCCCGCTATGCCGACGGCGACCCGATGCGGGTGATCGGCCTCGCCGAGCGCTACGACGCGGTCACGATGAACCGGATCCCCGAGCAGTGGGCGCACTTCCAGCAGCGGGTCGACGAGGTGCGGGACCGGTTCGAGCGGGCGCAATTCGGCATCTTCTACCAGCGCGGCCAGAACCCGTTCGCGTTCGAATACCTGACGGCGGTGATGGTGGACGACGAAGCACCGCTGCCGGCGGGCTTTGTCGAGCGCCGTCTTCCGGCGCGCCGGCACGCGGTCTTCACCCATCGCGGCAAGCCTTCCGGGCTGCGGCCGCTGGTGGATGCGATCTTCCACGACTGGCTGCCGAGATCGGGTCATAAAGCGGGTGGCAATCCCGACTTCGTCGAGGTCTATGGCGAGGCGTTCGATCCCGTCCGCCTGGAGGGCGTGATCGAGATCTGGGTGCCACTCGAGAGCTGAGGAGGACGTCATGGCCATTCGCGGAAGCTGCCACTGCGGCAAGATCGCCTATCGCCTCGATGCCGAGCCGACCGAGGCGATCGAATGCAACTGCTCGATCTGCCGGCGCAAGGGCGCGGTGCTCGCGGCCTTCGCGCCCGAGCAGTTCCACCTGCAGGCCTCGCGCGACGACATCGCGGTCTACACCTTCGGCCGGCACGTGATCCGCCATCAGTTCTGCAAGACGTGCGGCTGCGCGCCATTCGCCGAGGGCACCGGTGCCGACGGCCGCGAGATGGTCGTGATCAACCTTCGCTGCGCCGAGGGCGTCGACCTCTCGACGATCAGGATCACACCGTTCGACGGGGCCAGCCTGTAGCGCTGGCCGGACGCAGGGGAGAAGATCATGGCAACCATCACCACCGAGCGCACGGCCGAAGCCCAGATCGGCAGGCTCATCGAAGACTGGGCGAAGGCGGCGCGCGCCTTCGACATCGACCGCATCATGGCGGCCTATGCGCCCGACATCCTGGCGTACGACGCCATCGCCCAGCTGCAGTTCAAGGGCGCGCAGGCGTACCGCGAGCATTGGCAGGCCTGCGCCGCCATGTGCCCCGGCCAGATGGTCTTCGAGATCCACGACCTCGCGATTGAGACCGGCGACGACCTCGCCTTCGGCCATTACCTGGTGCGCTGCGGCGCGATCGGCGAGGACGACAAGGAGGACACGGGCTACATGCGCGTCACCTTCTGCTGCCGCAAGACGAGCGGCAGGTGGAAGATCGTGCACGAGCATTTCTCCGTGCCCTTCGACCCGGAAAGCGGCAAGGCGCTGCTCCGCCTCGAACCCTAGAGCATGGGGGGGCGCAGCGCCTGTCGTCTTAGACCCGCCTGCGTATGATCGCAGCAAATCCATGACGTCGAGCAAAGGAGCAGGCCGATGGCGACGTTGGTCGACGAGCGGATACTCGATGAGCGACTTGCCCGGCTGGAGGCGGCGCGGCCCTGGAGCCCGCGCGTCGTGTCGCGGCTGGAGGCGCTGATCCGGGCCGACGACGACGCTGCGCTCTTTCGGATCAACCCGTTCACGTTCGCGAAAGAGCGGGGCCTCGGCGACGACGAGGCGATCGACCTTTTTCTCCACGCTGCCGCGCTCGGGCTGTTCGAGATGGACTGGCTCCTGATCTGCCCGAGGTGCGCCTGCGCGGTGGAGAGCTTTGCGCGCCTGCGCGCCGTCATGCGGCGCTTCCGCTGTCCGGAGTGCCGCAACGAGTACGAGGCGGCGATGGATGACCTCATCGCGATCTACTTCAGCGTCTCGCCGCAGATCCGTGCGATCCGCTACCACCGTCCGGAGACGCTCGACCCCTTCGACTACATCTACGGGTTCAAGGGGGTACGCGAGGGGCGCATGCCCGACGGCGGGGCCTTCCTCGACGCGGTCCGGGCCGCGCTGCGCGGGGCGGCCTATCTCGAGCCGGGGGAGACAGCCCGGTTCGCATTCGAGGCCGCACCAGGCGCGCTGTGGGGGTTCAGCTCGGACACGGCCGCAGGCTTCGAACTGCAGGTCGGGGGCGAGCCCACGGAAGAGGCGCAGCAGGTGCGCCTCACCTATCTCGGCACCGGCTATCAGCCGAAGGAGGCCGCCCTCGCCCCGGGGCCGGTCGCCCTCGAGGTCGACAACCCGACACCGACCCGTGGCGTGCTCGCCATCACGCAGGTCTCACCAGAGGAGGAAGGCGAGCTGCTTGCCTTCGACCCGTATCTCACCGGCAAGCACCTGCTCACCAGCCAGACGTTCCGGAGCCTGTTCCGTTCCGAGGTGGTGGGCGGTGCTGAAGGCCTCGCGATCCGCGACATAGCACTCCTGTTCACCGACATCAGGGGGTCGACCGCGCTCTATCAGCGGATCGGCGACCTGAATGCCTTCCAGCTTGTCCAGCAGCATTTCGACCTGCTGCGCGAGACGACGGTGCGCCGCGGCGGGGCGATCGTGAAAACCATCGGCGATGCGGTGATGGCAGCCTATCCGGACGCAGCGCTCGCGGTCGGCGCGGCGCTCGACATGCTCGGCGCCATCGAGCGCTTCAACGAGGATCAACCCGAGCGGCCGGTATCGCTCAAGATCGGCATCCACCATGGGGCGGCGATCGCGGTCACCCTCAATGACGAGCTCGACTACTTCGGCCAGACCGTGAACATCGCGTCGCGCGTCCAGGAGATGGCCGATGCCGAGGAGATCTGGATCACCGATGCCGTATGGCGCTACCCGGGCGTGCGTGAGCTTCTCGAGGCCTATCCGACCGAGCAGCGTACGGCCGAGTTCCGCGGCATCGCGCACCCCATGTCCGTCGTGAGGATCGGCGCACGGGGCTCGGCCGCAACCGTGTAGAGGGGCCCGCCTCGTCCGTTTCCGTAACATGGAGAGCCACATGCTCACGAGGAGTCGCATCGCTGTCGTCGTCGCCGGGATCTGCTTGGCGCCGGCCGCGGCGTGGGTGCAGGGCGATCGGACCGGCTACGCCTCGGTGAACGGTCTCGAGATGTACTACGAGACCCACGGCAGCGGCCCGCCGCTGGTCCTGCTGCACGGCGCCTTGATGACGATCGAGAATTTTGGGGAAGTCGTGCCGTCGCTTGCGGAGAGCCGGCAGGTCATCGCAGTCGAGCAACAGGCGCACGGCCACACTGCCGACGTCGACCGGCCGTTCAGCTATGCGCAGATGGCCGACGACACCGCGGCACTGCTGGAACAGCTCGGCATCGAGGACGCGGACATCTTCGGCTACAGCATGGGCGGCGGCATCGCTCTTGAGCTGGCGATGCGGCATCCCGACCTGGTGCGCAAGGTCGTCGTCGCCGCGGCCGCCTACAGCAACGATGGCATCTATCCGGAGGTCCTCGAGGGCATCGAGCACCTGAGGCCCGAGGACCTGGCCGGCTCGCCGTGGCAGGAGGCCTATGCCGAGGTGGCGCCGAACCCGGAGGACTGGCCTGCGCTGCTCGGCAAGGTTCAGCAGATGGACAAGGAGTTCGAGGGCTGGTCGCCCGAGGCGATCTCCTCGATCGAGGCGCCTGCCCTGGTCGTGGTCGGGGATGTCGATATCGTGCGCCCGGAGCACGCGGTGGCAATGCTCCGCCTGCTCGGCGGCGGCGTGGCGGGCGATTTCGGCGGCCTGCCCCGGTCGCAGCTCGCAGTGCTGCCCGGCACCACGCACGTCACGCTGGTGGAGCGCGCCGACTGGCTCACGTCGATGGTCACCGAGTTCCTCGATGCGCCCATGCCGAAGGTGAGGTGAGCACGATCATGGCGCTCGAACTCTATTTCCACCCGCTCGCGTCCTTCTGCCACAAGGCGCTGATCGCCCTGTACGAGAACGGCACGCCGTTCGAGCCGGTCGTCGTCGACCTGGGCGACGAGGCATCCAGCGCGGCCTTCCGGGCGGTGTGGCCGATGGCCAAGATGCCGGTGCTGCGCGATCTGGCGCGGGGCCGCACGGTCGCGGAGTCCACGGTCGTCGTCGAGTATCTGGATGCCTGGTACCCGGGTCCTATGCGCTTCGTGCCGACCGCTCCCGATGCCGCCTGGCAGACCCGCATGTGGGACCGCTTCTTCGACCACTACATCCAGCACCCGATGCAGAAGATCGTGACCGACCGGCTGCGTTCCGCGGGCATGAGCGACGCCTTGGGCGTTGAGGAGGCGAAGGCGCAGCTGCACCAAGCCTACGCGGTGATCGAGCAGGAGATCGGCGCGAAAACCTGGATGACTGGCGCTGCCTTCACGCTCGCCGACTGCTCGGCGGCGCCAGCGCTGTTCTACGCGAACACGGTGGCGCCCTTCGGCGACACGCAAAAGAACCTCAAGACGTATCTCGACCGCCTGATGGCGCGTTCGTCGTTCGCACAGGTGCTGAAGGAAGCCGAGCCCTACTTCGGGCTCTTCCCGCTGGAGCGGAAGCCCTCGATCGCCAGGGGAGGCGGGCGATGAGCAAAGGCGGCTTGTCGAAGTCGCGGCTCGAGCGCATGCACGACGTCCTGGCGCGCCACGTCGAGCAGGGCGCGGCGGCCGGCATCGTCACCGCCGTGAGCCGGCGCGGCGAGGCGCACCTCGATGCGATCGGCACGCAGGACCTCGCCGGCTGCGCGCCGATGCGGCACGATACGATCTTTCGCATCGCCTCGATGACCAAGCCGGTCGCGGCCGTCGCGGCGATGATCCTGGTGGAGGAATGCCGGCCGCGGCTCGATGAGCCGGTCGACTGGCTGCTGCCGGAGCTGGCGGGGCGCAAGGTCCTGACGCGGCCCGACTGGCCGCTCGACGACACCGTGCCCGCGCGGCGGCCGATCAGCGTGCGCGACCTTCTGACCATGCGCATGGGTTTCGGCCTGATCATGGAGCCGTCTGGCGACTGGCCGATTCAGCGGGCGATGAGCGAGGCGGGCAGCGACCCCGGCGCCAATCCGCCGGCTCTGGCGCCCGACGATCTGATGTGCCGCTTTGGCAGCCTGCCGCTGATGCATCAGCCAGGCGAGCGCTGGCTCTATCACAGCAGCTTCGACATCCTGGGCGTGCTGGTCGCGCGCGCCGCGGGCCAGCCGTTCGAGGACTTT
>Ga0299907_10000707_pt1 | contig 17256 bp, 22 predicted proteins | sample RVTome_16_FD_198680 | JGI IMG/M metagenome (GOLD analysis project Ga0299907, IMG submission 198680) | Soil microbial communities from uranium-contaminated site in the Upper Colorado River Basin, Wyoming, United States - RVT152D67 (version 2) ...
TTTGCAGGAATGCGGCAACGCCCTCCACGACGTCACCGGTGCCCAGTGCTATCGCCTGGGACTGGCCCTCCCAGCTCAAGGCCTCGGCCAAGCTCGACTGGAAGGATGCGTTGATCCCCTGCTTGGCGAACCTCTGCCCGACGGGGGCGCCGGCCAGGAACGAGCCTGCCAGCTCCAGGACTCGGTCTCGCAAGTCTTCGACCGCCACCACTTCGAGTACCAGCCCGATGGCGAGCGCCTCATCGGCGGGGACGATCCTCCCCGAGAGGGCGAGCTCTTTTGCCCTCTGCAGTCCGACGATGCGGGGAAGCAACCAGGTGCCTCCGAAATCCACGGTGAGACCGCGCCGAACGAAGATCTCCGAGAACCGGGCGCGATCGGTGGCGACGACGACGTCACAACCGATGGCGAGGTTCATGCCTGCGCCCACTGCGACACCGTCCACCGCGGCGATCGTCGGTTTGGAGATGGTGTGGAGTGCGGTGGCGGCACGCCCGACGATCTTCATCCGCCGATGCGCCTCGACCACCGATGACTCCGATGAGAAGCGATCCGGGTCGAGGTCGGCACCCGAGCAGAACTCGCCGCCGGCGCCGGTGACGACCAGGACCCGGTCATCACTCCTCTCGAAATCGACGAAAGCGTCACCCAACTCGGGCCACCCGTCGACCGGTATCGCGTTCTTGGTCTCCGGGCGATCGATGGTGAGCCAGCGCACACCCTTCTCGCTCTCACTCTTGAGCCAATCCACATGCTGACAGTAGACAGCCCTCGCCGTCGGTTACCGTCCCGATGTGGGTTTCAACCCGTTCCGGGAGCAGGAGAAGACGTCACTCGACATCGCCATGGTGGTGTTCGCGATCGTCGCCATCCTGGCGGTCATCGCCTGGGCCCTGTTCGCCGGCTGACCAGTTGTCTCTAGCTGCGCCTCGCGGCGCCGGCGAGGTCCGCGGCACCCTGTTGATAGGTCTCGGCATACTGGGCGAGGAACCCCTCGTCGAACAGCCCGGAGAAGATCTCGAGCAGGCTCGGTGTGAGCTTGGCGATGCCCTCGGCAGTGAGGGGATCGATCCCCGTGTTCCGCTCGACATGGGAGGCGAAGGACATCATCCCGAACATCAAGGCCATCTGCACGGTCGTCCGTGTGGCGAGATCGGGTGAGTCCTTGACCATCCCCTTCTCGATGGCGACGCGGGTGACCTCGAGACCCTCCCGGACCATCTCGTCGAAGAGGTCGCCGGCGGCAGAGTGGCCCCGGACCATGGCCCAGCTGAAGTAGCGAAGCAGCGGCTCGGCCATCAGATACGCGGTGGCGGCGAAACCGGGGTTGGCGATGTTCTCATCCTCCATCGCGGCCAACTTGGTCTCCCGGAACTTGTCGACGACATAGCGGTCGCAAGCCTCTCGCAATCCGTCTTTGGAGCCGAAGTGGTGAACCACCAGCCCCGGTGAGACCCCGGCATCGGATGCGATGGCTCGCATCGTCGCGGCTGCAAAGCCGTCTCTGGGAAACCGGGCGAGCGCGGCATCGCGTATCCGTGCCCTGGTGGTGAGATCGTCCCGTTCGAACGTCATGGCTTTAGAGACACCACTGCTATCGACCTCGGGTTGAACGCATGATCAGCATCTTAAACACACGTTCAACCTACGTGTTATCCTCACCAGGTCATGTCAAACGCGATATCTATCTCCGGTCTGGAGAAGCACTTCGGTCATGTCGCCGCCCTCGACGGGCTCGATCTCGAAGTCGCCACTGGAGAGGTCCACGGCTTCCTCGGCCCCAACGGGGCCGGGAAGACCACCACGATTCGGGTCCTGCTCGGCCTGCTCAAAGCAGACGGAGGTGAGGTCAGCCTCCTCGGGGGTGATCCCTGGACAGAGGCGACCGCGCTCCATCGCAGGCTGGCCTATGTGCCCGGCGATGTCTCGCTGTGGCCCAATCTCACCGGTGGCGAGGTGATCGACCTCCTCGGCCGTCTTCGCGGTGGGCTCGACGAAGGCAGACGCGCCTCGTTGCTCGAGCGATTCGACCTCGACCCCACGAAGAAGGGGCGCACCTATTCGAAAGGGAACCGGCAGAAGGTTGCACTCGTCGCCGCGCTCTCGTCAAACGTCGAGCTGCTCATCCTCGACGAGCCCACGGCCGGGCTCGATCCTCTCATGGAGGCGCAGTTCCGCGCGGCCATCGAGGAGGATCGTCGTGAGGGTCGGACGGTGCTCCTCGCCTCCCACATCCTCGCCGAGGTGGAGGCGCTGTGTGACCGGGTGAGCATTGTGAGGAAGGGCCAGACGGTCGAGTCGGGCACGTTGGACGACTTGCGCCATCTCACGCGCACGACCGTCATCGCCGAGACCACTGCCGACCCGGCGGCTCTCGGCTCCATGCCGGGTGTGCATCAGCTCCTCGTCCAGGATCACCGGATCGAGCTCGAGGTCGACAGTGATCGGATGTCCGATCTCGTGGCCGGTCTCGCTCCTCTCGGAGTGCGCAACCTCGTCAGCCATCCACCGACACTCGAAGAGCTCTTCATGCGTCACTACCAGGACGGGGAGAACAGGGAATGACCTCGCTGTCCGGCACCGGGGCCCTCATCCGGCTCTTCCTCCGGCTGGACCGGGTGCGCTTGCCCGTGTGGGCGCTGGTGCTCGGTATCGTCCCGGTGGGCACCGCCAGCGCCTTCCAGGGCCTGTACACCACCGAGGCCTCACGACTCGAGTTGGCCGCCACGGTCACCTCCAATCCGGCGTTCACGGCGCTTCTCGGGCCGCTCTACGACCCGTCGATCGGAGGGCTCACCGCATGGCGCATCGGCACGCTCGGCTCGTTCATCGTTGCGCTGATGGCAGTGCTGACGATGATTCGCCACACCAGGGACGACGAGGAGACCGGTCGGCGCGAGCTCCTCGGGTCCACGGTGGTGGGGCGGCACGCTCCGCTCGCAGCTGCGCTGACGGTCACCATCGCCACCGGTGTCGTCATCGGAGTCATCATCACGGCAGGCCTCACCGGGCTCGGGCTCCCATTGGAGGGCTCGATCGCGTTCGGCGCCGGCTTCACCGCCGTGACCATGTCATTCGCCGCCGTCGGGGCGTTCACCGCCCAACTGACACAAGCGGGCTCGACGGCCCGCGGCTTGGGCGTTGGCATCGTCGGGCTCTTCTTCGTGTTCCGAATGGCGGGCGACGTCGCCGAGGCCGACGGTCTGGGCTGGCTCACGTGGCTCTCCCCCATCGGGTGGTTCAGCCAGCTGCGGCCCTTCGCCGGTGAGCGCTGGTGGGTCTTCGCATTGTGGATCGGGTTCAGCGTCGCCGTCGCCACGATGGCCATCGTGGTGCAATCGAGGAGAGATGTCGGGGAGGGGGCTCTGCCGCCCCGACCGGGCCCCGACCGGGCGGTCTCCAGCCTGGGCAGCCCCACAGGTCTCGCCTGGCGTCTCCAGCGCGGTTCCCTGGTCGGGTGGACGGCTGGATTGGGCGTGTTGGGGATCATCTATGGGGCCGCCGGTGACAGCATCGCTGAGATGCTGGCCGAGAGCCCACAGCTCGCCGAGATCTTCGAGCAGATGGGCGGCACCCAGACTCTCACCGACACATTCTTCGCCGCGGCCGTGGGGATCATCGCCATCGTGTCGTCGGCCTACGCCATCCGGTCTGTGCTCAAGCTCAAGTCGGAGGAGGATTCCCTTCGCTCCGAGCTCGTGCTGGCAACCGCAACACCACGAAGCCGCTTCGTATGGAGTCATCTCGTCTACGGATTGGTCGGGCCTGTCGTGATCCTCGCCGTTGCCGGCGCGTTGGCGGGCGCCACATACGGCGCCATCACCGGCGACATCGCCGGGGAGACCCCCCGGGTCCTCGCCGCAGCGATGGCGCAGGTGCCCGCTGTCTGGGTCCTCACGGGAGCGACCATGGCCCTCTACGGTGCGTTCCCCCGGCTCGCCTCATTGAGCTGGGGAGTGCTCGCCTTCTGCCTGATCCTGGGTCAGCTCGGCCAGATCCTGCAGTTCCCCCAGTGGAGTCTCAACCTGTCGCCGTTCACCCACATCCCCACGATCCCCGCCGAGGAGTTCGTGGCGGCTCCCTTTGCCGTCCTCCTCGTCATCGCGGCCGGCCTGATCGTGGCCGGGATGACCGGGTTTCGGGCACGCGACATCCCATACTCGTGAGCGAATCCACCCTCGGCTTCACGGTCACTCCGATCCAGCCCTATCAGGCTGTCAAGGAATACCTGTGCCCCGGCTGCTCGAACACGATCACTCCTGGCACCTTCCACCTCGTGGTCGTCCCCGACGACGAGGTGGACCTGCGACGCCACTGGCATCACGGGTGCTGGCACAAGGAGATGCGTCGGCGACACGGCCGGGCTCAGGCGTCGCGGCGCTGAAGCCCCCACCATGTGAGCCCTAGGCCCAACGCCGTCCACCCGGCGAGGATGGTGAGCTGATGCCAGAGGGGCAGGCCCAATCCGGGTATGAGACCGCCAAAGCCACCACCGAAGTCGACGTTGAACAGCGCCGTGGACGCCGCGGTGATCGACACGTTCTCCCACGGGTCCCACAAGGCGAGAAAACCTTCGGCGAAGTAGATGGCGAGCCCGACGCCGATGGCAGGCCCGACCGAGCGCAGCAGGGAAACCGCCCCGGTCCCCACCGCCGTCCAGGCGATGGCGATCACCGCCGACTTCCAAACCACGCCGACGAGATCTGCCGGCTCCATGAAGCCCTCACCGGGCGCGAACACGGCCGCCAGGGCGACCCAGAAGCAGAAGGCGACCAGGAATGCGATCGTCGTGGCCACCGCGTACGTCCCGAACCGGGCGAGGATCTGTCGACCCTTGCGAGACTCCCTGGTCAGCGAGGTTGCCCACACCGTCGTACTCAGCTCACCGCCAAGAAGGACAACGGCGAGGATGAGGGGAAACCAGAACTGTGTGGCGGCCTGTTGCGCCCCGACCTCGTAGACCACGGGCTTCTCCAGAACAGGGAGCCCCTCCGCAGCTTCCGGAGCGATCTCCCCGAAGACGATGAGGAAGAATGCCCCCAACCCGACGAAGGCAACCAGGAGAAGTGTCATCACGGGGTAGATCTTGCGGCGGGTGATCTTGCGGTATTCCGCCCTGACGAGGCTCACTGGTCACCTCTACCGGTGAGGCCAAGAAACACAGACTCCAGGGTGCTCCGCTCCGGTCGGACCTCGTCGGGGAAGATCCCCGCCTTCGCCAAAGCCTCGACGACGCTCGAGCCGCCGGCGCCGCCGACCAACAGCCCGGAATCGTCTTGTCGCACATCGAGCCCAACCGCCGTCAAGATCTCTGCCGCCCTGACGTCATCGGAAGTCTTCACTCTCGTGTTCCCGACCTCGAGCATCGACTCCAGCGGGCCTTCGGTCACGAGCCGGCCTTCGTCGACCACGACGACGTAGTCGGCCAGAGCCTCGATGTCGGCCAGATCATGGCTGGAGACGACCACCGTCCTCCCCTGCGCCGCCAGATCCTTGAGACGAGCCCGGAAGGCATGTTGGCCGGCCGGGTCGAGCCCGTCGAGGGGCTCGTCGAGAATGAGCAATTCGGGATCACCGAGCATGGCTGCAGCCAGGGCGAGCCGCTGCCGCATGCCCTTCGAGTAATCCCCGGCCTTGCGATGGGCGTCGGTGGTGAGACCCACGAACTCCAGCATCTCCTCGATGCGCTCGTGACCGAACCCCAGCGTGTCTGCGGCGATCGCCAGGTTGGTCCGGCCGTTCAGAGACTTGATGAGACCCGGCTCCTCGACGATCACTCCGACCTTCTTCACGATCTCGTGGAGACGGGAAGGCACGGGTAGGCCGAGCATCTCGATCTCACCGTCGTTGGGGCGTGTCAGCCCGAGCAGGGCGCGAAAGGTCGTGGTCTTGCCCGCTCCATTGGGGCCGAGGAAACCGGTCAGCTGGCCCGCTGGGATGTCGAAGTCGAGCCCACGCAACGCCTCGGTCCGACCGTAACGCTTGTGCAGGCCGCGAACCCGGATGGCAGCCGAGCCGTTGGACATCATCGAGACCATAGAAAACGAGCCGGGACGGTCCAACTCAGCCGGGAACCCAGTGGACCTCCACTCCCCAAGGGCGAAAGCCGACACCCACCAGGTCGACCCGGCTCACGCCTGCTCTCGCCGCGATCCTCGCCACGTGGGCTCGCTTGGCTCGATCGACGGCATCGATGGGGTCTGCTCCGGTGGAGACGCTGCGCACCTCGACTGCGACGCGCCGCCCATGGTCGGACATGATGAGATCGATCTCGCCGCCTGTCACGGTCACGTTGCGCCCGAGCTCGACGAGCCCCTGATCGGTCAGCCAGAGGGCCGCGAACCGCTCCCCCGCCGCGCCCAGAGATGCGCGGCGTCGGCTCAGAGCTTCAGCTCCGTCTTCTCCAGCTTTTCGACGTTCACATCACGGAAGGTGAGGACCTGGACCTGCTCGAGGAATCGGGCGGGGCGAAACATGTCCCAGACCCAGGCGTCGCTCATGACGACTTCGAAGTAGATGGAGCCATTGGCGTCTTTGACCGAAACATCGACCTTGTTGGCCAGGTAGAACCGTCGCTCGGTCTCCACCACGTACTCGAACATGGGGAGAACGTCGTGGTACTCCTTGTAGAGCTTGAGCTCCACCTCGGTCTCGTAGCGCTCCAGGTCTTCGTCCATCTTCTCCTCGACTCTCACCGCCCGGAGATTCATTGCATGAATCTCAAAGGCAATCGCATTGCCCCGTCCGGAGATTCATTGCATGAATCTCAAAGGCAATCGCATTGCCCCGGGTTTTGGATCATATAACCGGCCCGGATTAACACCTACCGATTCCGGGAGACGTTTTCCACCCAGTCCCGGAGCGGGGGTGTCAGAGACCGCCGAAATTGGACAGTGGCCAGATGATCACGAAGGCCCGCCCCACCAGGGAGTCCATCTCGATATTGCCGAAGCGTCGGCTGTCAAAGCTGAACTGGCGGTTGTCACCCATCACGAAGACCTCGTCGCCCCCGACCTCGAACGGCCCGGAGTCGGGCATGACCACGTCGTCCGCCAGGTAGGGCTCGGATATTGGGACACCGTCGATGTGCACCTGGTTGTCGGTGACGCTGATCGTCTCCCCGGGCAAGCCGATGACCCGCTTGATGAGGTCCTCGTGCCCGCGGGTGCGGATCCCCACCGCCTCGAGGACCGATCGGATCACAGCTTCGGGTATCGACTCTTCCACCTCGGGCTCGGCCGGGTCACGGAAGACGACGACGTCGCCGCGCTCGGGCTCTCCGAACTGGAAGGCGAGCTTGTTGACCATCACCCTGTCGTTCACGTGGATGGTGTCGAGCATCGACTCCGAGGGGATCCAGAAGGGCTGCACCAGGAAAGTCTTGATGAGCACCGCGATGACCAAGGCCGTGAGCAGCAACCCGGGCAGCTCCGCCCAGAACGAGCGCTTCTTCGGCTCAGGCTCGATTGCCTCTTGCCGGCTGTCCTCGGACGGGTCCGTCATGGGGCCCTCCGGTCGACTGCTGGGCTCGTAGTTCAGTCGCGCAGCTCCTTGATGCGGGCGGCTTTGCCTGCCCGATCGCGGAGGTAGTAGAGCTTGGATCGACGGACATCACCGCGACGGATCACCTCGATCTTGGAGATGATCGGGGCGTGGATGGGGAACACGCGTTCCACACCGACGCCGAAGCTCAGCTTGCGGACGGTGAACGAGGCGCGGGGACCGCTGCCATTGCGAGCGATGACAACTCCCTCGAATACCTGGACGCGCTCCCGACCTGCCTCGACCACGCGGACGTGCACCTTGACGGTGTCGCCGGCCCGGAAGTCGGGAATGTCGTCGCGCACATGCGCACTCTCTACTGCTTGAAGGTCGTTCATGGAGGGCTCCTGGGAAGACATCCCGGGTGAGATGGATGTGGCGTCCCGGGACGGAGAAGTGTATCAGCTATCCGATTCGGTGCCATTCGGCAAGAGATCGGGTCGGCGCTCCTCGGTTCGCCGGAGACGCTGCTCCGCGCGCCATTGCTCGATCCGGCCATGGTCACCGCTGAGCAGGACATCGGGCACCACCATGCCGTCGAACTCTGCGGGCCGCGTGTAGACGGGCTCCTCGAGCAAACCGTCGCGAAAAGACTCCCGCGCCGTCGACGCGGGGTTGCCCACGACTCCCGGTATCAGACGAGCGACGCCCTCGACGACAGCCGCCGCGGCGACCTCGCCACCGGCGAGGACGTAGTCGCCGAGACTCACCTCCTCGTCGATGTGACGGTCGATCACCCTCTGGTCGACCCCTTCGAACCGGCCGCACACGAGGGTGATCTCGTCGATTTCTGCCCAACGATCGAGAGTGGCCTGTGTCAGCGGCGTGCCGGACGGTGTGAACAGGACTCGATGTGTCTTTGCAAGGGGCTCGAGGGAAGCGGCCAAAGGCTCGACCATCATGACCATGCCCGCCCCGCCCCCGAAAGGGGCGTCGTCGAGCTGGCGGTGCCTGCCCACGCCGTGATCACGCAGGTCTTGAACCACCACATCGAGGAGGCCCTCCTCGATCGCCCGCCCGACGATCGAAGTCTGCAACGGCCCGTCGAAGTAGCCGGGGTACATGGTGATGACGTTGATCCTCACAATGAGGAGGGTAGGGAGTTGCTATTGGGCCGATGTTGAACAATTCGCTCCAGCCATCGACGACAGTCCTCCTACTTGGCTCTACGACGCGGTGGAGGTCGGGCTTCCCCTGTTGTTCAACACCGGCCTAGCTCAGCCTCTCGACGATCATCGCCATGCCCTGTCCGCCGCCGACGCACATGGTTTCCATCCCGAAACTCCCGTCGAGGGTGCGCAAGTCGTTGAGCAGCGTGCCCATGATCCTGGCTCCTGTCATCCCGAAGGGATGGCCGAGGGCGATGGCCCCGCCATGGGGATTGAGCTTGTCGATGTCGATGCCGAGCTCGTCGACACACGCCAGGACTTGGGCGGCGAAAGCCTCGTTCAGCTCGATCACGTCGATGTCATCGAGAGCCATCCCGGCCTCGTCCAATACCTTGCGGACCGCATATACCGGTCCCATCCCCATGTACTCGGGCTCCAGACCGGCAACGGAGGAGGCCACGATCCGGGCCAGCGGCGTCAGACCGAGGTCATCGGCCCTGTCCCGCGACATGACGAGGACGGCGGCCGAACCGTCGTTCAGAGGGCACGAGTTGCCCGCGGTGACCGTGCCCTCGGGGTCGAACACCGGCGTCAGCTCGGCGAGCCTCTCGAGTGTGGTGTTCGGACGGGGGCCGTCGTCGTCGCCGATCGTCCTCCCATCCGCTAGCTGGATCGGGGTGATCTCCCAGTCGAAGAAGCCGTTCTTCTGCGCCTCGACCGCCCGATCCTGTGACCTCTTGGCGAATTCGTCTTGACGTTCACGCGTGATCCCGTGTCGCTTGGCGACGTTCTCGGCGGTGTTCCCCATCGGGATGTACACGTTGTTGATGAAGTCGTCGCGAGACGGGTCGGTGAAACGCGGATTGAGATCCTCTGAATCCATGGCCTTGCCGTAGGTTCGGCTCACCGACTCGGATCCGGCGGCTACGTACGTGTCGCCTTCGCCTCGCTCGATGGCATGGAACGCCATGCGTATCGTCTGCAGCGACGAGGCACAGAAGCGGTTGACAGTCGTTGCCGGGACCGTGGCGGGCATCCCGCCGAGGAGGGAGGCGGGACGAGCGAGGTTGAAGCCTTGCTCGTGATGGGTGAGCCCGCAGCCGAGCATGACGTCGTCGACAGATGAGCGCTCCAGCTCGGGGACTTTGCCCATGAGCGCATCGATGGCCAAGCCGGCGAGGTCATCGGCCCTGACGTCGACGAGGGATCCCTTGTATGCCCGACCGATCGGGGAGCGGGCGGTGGCGACGATCACGGCTTCCGGCATCTGGACCTCATTCTTGAACGTGCGCTCAAACTTAGTCCCGCTCCCCGGCAAGGTGGTGGGTCTACTGTCGGCCAGATGAGGGCCCTCGTCGTGACCACATGCTTGGTGTCAGTGCTTGCGGCCTGTGCGCAGACGGGTGATCCGGGGACGAGTGACGCCACGACCTCGACCGCCAGTCCCGCCCCGACGTCGACCCTGCCCCCTGTCGTGGACTGCCCGGGAGCGGGCGAGTTCGAGGAAGGAGGGGGCATCGCAGACCTGGATGGATCGGGATCGGACAGCGCCCGACTGGGGAGGGTCTCGTGGGAGACGAGCGATCGCTGTGAGACCTTCAACTTCGACTTCGAGACGTCGGAGGGCGCCCCTGCCACCACGACTCCCGACATCCGGGTCGACCATCTCGAGTCGTTTCAGGTGATCCGAATCAGCTTCGATGTCGAGAGCTCGGTGGTGATCGACCAGATCGTCGAGACCGAGCTCGTCGAGCGTCTCTACGTCGTGCGAGCCCTGGACGGGGGCATGTTCGTCGACCTCCACCTGGCGGCCCCGGCCGCCGCCCGCGCCACGGCCCTCACCTCACCGGCGAGGCTGAGTGTCGAACTGCGGCCCGGGTTCGTCCCGATCGAAGGCAGCCCGACACACAGTGATGACGTGGTGATGGTGTCCCCGACGGCGGACGCCGAGATCGCGCCGAGCACAGAGCTGACGGGGTACGCCCGTACCTCCGAGGCCAGCGTGCTGATCGTGGTGACCCAGGCAGGGACCCTGGTGACCGAGACCAGCGCGACGACGGCTGATCCGACGGGTGCATGGGGTGAGTTCAGGATCGAGCTGACGCTTCCCCCGGGGGATGTGTCGGTGTTCGCCGGTGAGAGAAGCGCCGGGGATGGCAGTCTCGACGGGTTGACCATCGATGTCAGCGTCAGCTGAGACCGTCGATCTCCACGATCTCGACATAGCCGGCGGCGACGTCGACCACCGGGACGAGAGCGGCAACGAACGGGATCTCGAATCGGGCTCCGTCCCGCTCCACGACCAGCCGGTCCTGGGCCGGGCCGTGGGCCACGTCGACGACTTCTCCCCCACCGGGGCGAACCTCGAGCCCGATCAGGTCGCCTGGCCAATACTCGCCCTCGTCCAGCTCGCGTCGCCGGGTGACGAAGACCTCGGCTCCTCTGACCGACTCGGCTCCGGCTCTGTCGGTGATGCCGTCGAAGGCCAGCTGAGGGCCTTTCTTGCCCTGACGGAGCGCCCTCACACGATGAGGTGTGTCTCCGACGTAGACAGTCGAGCCGGGCTCGAAGTGAACGAGATCGGCGTGGTCCGCGTAGAGCCCGATGTGACCATCGAGCCCGTTGGGCTTCCCCAGCCGCCCGACGCGGATGCGGGACGACTCAGTCGAGAAACTCGACCCCAGCTGTGATTCCCTCTTCTTCGCCGGCGGCGCTGGCGGCGGCCCGAATCGCTTTGGCGACCCGCCCGCGACGCCCGATGACCCGACCCATGTCGGGCTTGGCGGTGCGCACCTCTGCCACGAACTCGTCGGGGCCTTGTTCAACGAGCGTCACCTGAACGGCTTCGGCGTCCTCCACGATGCTCTTCACCACGTAGGTGACGACCCTCTCGACGATCTCCCCTTTGGCCACGGTCACTCCTTCTCCGTCTTATCTGAGGGGGGACGACCCCCCTCGGACCCCCCGCCGGCGTCGGGTGCGTCGGTGTCGGAGTCTGAAGTCGCGGTGGGCTCGTCGGTCTCCGAACCTGGGGTCTCGGTGGACTCGGCCACCTCGGATCCCCCGCCGAGCGCAGGCGCATCTGACTCAGAGTCCTCGCTCGTCGAGGTCTCCGCGGCATCAGTCACTCCTGAGGGGGTGGAGTCCGGCGGCGCCTCGTCCTTCTGCACCCCGACAACGTGGATGCCGCCGGTCTTGATCTTCATCGTGTTCAGCGCACCCGAGATGTTGAGGAGTTTCTCCACGGTCTCGGATGGCTGGGCCCCCTTGGCCAGCCAGTCGGCCGCACGCTCGTTGTCGATCTCGACCAGCGAGGGCTCCTGGCGGGCGTCGTAACGCCCGATCTGCTCGATATATCGCCCGTCGCGGGGGGCGCGCTGGTCGATGACGACGACGCGATACACGGGCTGTTTGGTCTTGCCCATCCGCATCAGTCTCATTCTGACTGCCATCTAGTTCACCTCTACAGTGCTCATCTCTTGGTACGCCGGCCTCCGGTCAAGGCTTCGAGTGACGGTAAGCCCTTGCTTCCTGCCAGCGTCTTCATCATCTTCTGTGTCTCGGCGAATTGCTTGAGGACCCGATTCACGTCCTGGGGCGTCGTGCCCGACCCGGACGCGATCCGGCGTTTGCGACTACCGCCGATGATCTTGGGAGCCCGGCGCTCTTCGGGTGTCATCGACTGGATGATGGCCTCGACCCGCTTGAGGTCGCGATCGTCAACTTCGACCTCACGTAGGAGCGATCCGGACCCGGGCAGCATAGCAAGGATGTCCTGGAGAGGCCCCATCGACTTCATAGCCTCGAACTGGGCCAGGAAGTCCTCGAGGGTGAACTCCCCCTTCTGGAGCCGCTTCGCCGCCTTCTCAGCCTCCTTCTCGTCGAAGACGCTCTCCGCCTTCTCGATGAGGGTGAGCACGTCGCCCATGCCGAGGATGCGGCTCGCCATCCGCTCGGGATGGAACGGCTCGAGGTCACCGAGAGCTTCCCCGACCCCTGCGAACTTGACCGGCGCACCAGTGACTTCCCGCACTGATATGGCGGCCCCGCCCCGGGCATCGCCGTCGAGCTTGGAGAGGACCACCCCGGTCAGCCCGACCTGGCTCTGGAACCCGGAAGCGACGTTGACGGCGTCCTGACCGGTCATCGCATCCACCACCAACAAGACCTCGTCCGGGTCGACCGCCTTGCGCACGGCGGCCAACTCTCTCATCAGGGTGTCGTCGATCTGGAGACGGCCCGCCGTGTCGACGATGACCACATCGCGCCCGGTGTTGGCTGCCTCCTTCAAGGCCGACTTCGCCAGCTTCGGCGCCTTTCCCTTCCGGTCGACCAGCACGGGCACATCGATGCGGGCTCCAAGGCTCTCCAACTGGTCGATGGCGGCGGGGCGCTGCAGGTCGGCAGCGACGAGCAACGGCCGCCTGCCCTGCTTCTTCAGCATCTGGGCGAGCTTGCCCGCAGTGGTGGTCTTGCCCGACCCTTGCAGGCCGACCAGAACGATCACCAGGGGTGGGGACGACTTGGCGAGACCGGCGGTCTCCGAACCCAGTGTGGCCACGAGCTCGTCATGGACGATCTTGATCACTTGTTGGCCGGGCGTGATCGACTTCGAGACATCCTCTCCCATCGCCCTCTCCTTGACGCGGGAGAGGAAAGCCTTGACAACCACCACGTTGACATCGGCCTCGAGCAGGGCGAGACGCACCTCACGCAATGCCGAGTCGATGTCCTTCTCGGACAGCTTGCCTTTGCCCCGCAGAGTCGAGAAGACAGACTCGAATCGTTGCGTCAGAGTGTCGAACATCGCCGTCTAGGTTATGGCCTGTGGGACTCCAAGTAGACACCGTCTTCATTTGGGTGACCGATCTCGATGAATCGCTCGGTTGGTACCGGACGATCGGATTCGAGGCGGGCCACCGGTACGACACGTGGCAGGTGATGACAGTCGACGGCGAGACCAGGTTCGCTCTCCATCAGGGAATTCGATCCGAGGGGCCGTCCACGGCCGTCGTCTCCTTCCGGGTCGAAGACCTCGCGGCCGAGATAGCCCGTCTCGGGGAGCTGGGAATCGAGCCGATGGACGACGTGACCGACTCGGGCACGGCCCGGTTCGTCACGTTCGTCGACCCCGACGGGAACGAGATCCAACTCCTGGAGCGATGAGTGGACGTCGAGCAGCTGGAGTCTTACCTGACGGAACGGGCTGCACGCGACCTCGTCTCCGGGGCGGTGCGGCTCAGCCGTGACGGCGCAGTGCTCTTCGAGGTGCCTACGGACAGGCGAGCCGCGCCTGGGGGATCCCCAATTCGGTCGACACGTGGCCGCCGTCGACCCGGCAGAGGTATTAGAAACGGCGCGAGTCGAGCGTGAGGCCAGAAAGCGCGCCTACGAGCCGGCCGGCGAGGAGGATCGGTGATGGAGAAGGTGAGCGGAATCGGCGGGGTCTTTTTTCGCTCCGCCCGACCCGGGGAGTTGGCGGATTGGTATGAGAGGAACCTGGGGGTGAAGAAGACACCGGAGTCCTACGAGGAGGAATCCTGGTGGCAGGAGAAAGGGCCCACGGTGTTCGCTCCGTTCGAGCACGACACCGACTACTTCGACCCGTCGCGGCAATGGATGATCAACTTCAGGGTGCCCGATCTCGACGCGATGGTGGCTCAGCTGCGCGGGGCCGGGATCACAGTCGATGTCACGGAGACGACCTTTCCCAACGGTCGCTTCGCCCATCTCGACGATCCCGAGGGCAACCGCATCGAGCTGTGGGAGCCGGCAGGCCAGGATCTCACACCGTCGGGCTGAGGCTTAACCTGTCGACGTGATCCCCAACACGATCGAGGGCCTCCAGGCCGCGCTCGACGACAAGGACTACTTCGCCGGTGACGACCTCGCCGTCGCCATGCATCTCGCCCTCCAGCTGGGCCGCCCTCTGTTCCTCGAAGGTGAGGCCGGCGTGGGCAAGACCGAGGTCGCCAAGGTTCTCGCCGCCATCGCCGGGGAAGATCTGATCCGTCTCCAGTGCTACGAGGGCCTCGACGTCGGTCATGCCCTCTACGAGTGGGACTACGCCCTCCAGATGATGGAGATTCGCCTCCTCGAGGCCCGCGGCGAAGGAGGGAGAGCCACCGCCCGCGACATCATGAGCCGCGACTTCCTGATCGCCCGACCGCTCCTCCAGGCCATCGAGGCGGCGCGAGATGGTCGCCGCCCGGTACTCCTCATCGACGAGTTGGACCGAGCCGACGAGGAGTTCGAGGCATTCCTCCTCGAGCTTCTCTCCGATTTCCAGGTCACGATCCCAGAGATCGGGACGATCACGGCCGACGACCCCCCCATCGTCATCCTCACCTCGAATCGGACACGTGAGATACACGACGCCCTCAAGCGACGCTGCATCTATCACTGGATCGACTATCCAACCCCCGATCTCGAGGCCTCGATCGTGTCCCGCAAGGTGCCGGGCGTCGATGGGGATCTGGCGGCGAGTCTGGCCACGGCGATGGCCAGACTGCGGGAGATGGACCTGTTCAAGCCCCCGGGGGTGGCCGAGACCCTCGACTGGGCCCAGTCACTCAAGCTCCTGCACGACGGCGAGCTCACCCCGGCCATGGCCGACCGGACCCTCGGTGTGGTCCTCAAGTACAAAGACGACATCGACGCCGTCAGACAGGCCGGCGTCGAAGCCCTCGTGCCATGAAATGGCATTCGAGTCTCATCAAATGAGACTCGTTGCTGGTGCCGTGAAATCGCGCCATGAAATGGCATTCGAGTCTCATCAAATGAGACTCGTTGCTGGTGCCGTGAAATCGTGCCATGAAATGGCATTCGAGTCTCATCAAATGAGACTCACGGCGCGATGAAAGGCCCGGTCAGGGATCTCAGCTTCTTCGCAGAGGCCCTGAGACTCCGCGGGTTGACCGTCACGCCGGATCAGGTTGGGGACATGGCCCGGTCGATCTCACTCGTGGACGCAACCGATCGACGGCATGTCTATTCGGCGTTGCGCTCCCTCGCCATAACCGACCCCGACCAGCGGGTCCCTTTCGACGAGGTGTTCACCGAGTTCTTCGAAGGGACCTACTCGCTCGCGAACGACTCCGCCGACCAGGCGCGCCTGACCACGACCACGGCGATGACTCCTGTTCTCCAGTCTCACGGTGGCGCCCCCGAGACCGACACCCGCTCGCAGAGCGGTGCGTCGGCGACTGAGAGGATCGCCAGTCGCGACTTCGCCGACCTCGACGAAGACGAGCTCGCCGAGGCGCGGCGTCTCGTCATGTCGATGATGTGGCAGCCGAGCGATGTCAAGACGAGAAGGTGGCTTCGCGCGGCAGGTGGGAGCCACCCGGACCTGCGGAGGACCCTGAGAGGAAGCATCCGCCCGGAGGGCGACCTGATGCCGATCGTGCGGCGTCAGCGCCGCCGCCGCCAACGGCCCCTCATCGTCATCGCCGACATCTCCGGCTCCATGGAGAAGTACGCCGAGCTGTTCCTGGTGTTCGCCCACGCGGCGCAGCGTCGCCTCGACGACGTCGAGGTCTTCACCTTCTCCACCGAGCTGACCAGGGTCACAGAGGATCTGAGGCGGCGGGACACGAGGGCCGCGCTCTCGAGGGTCTCGGCGAGTGTTCGCGACTGGTCGGGGGGTACCAAGATCGGAGATGCGTTCGCCGAGTGGAACCGGCTGTGGAGTCGTCGGCTCGCCAGAGGCGGGCCCATCGCCCTCGTCCTCTCCGACGGCTGGGATTGCGGCGACCCCCAGGTGCTCCGCACCGAGGTGGCGCGTCTCGCCCGCACCGTGCACAGCCTGATCTGGCTCAACCCGCTCGCTGCACACGTGGATTACCGCCCGGCGACCCGGGGGATGCAGGCGGTCCTCCCCCATGTCGACCATCTCCTCCCGGCGGCGAGCGTGATGGACCTGCGGGGCGTGGTCCGGTTGCTCGATTCGCTCAGCCGGCGGCCCTGAAGGCCGGGATCCCAGCCTCGTCCGAATTTATCCCGATCGCGGCCACCACGAACAGGCCCTTTGTGTAGGCTCGAATGGCCAGTGACACTGTTCACTCGGACTGGGTCAGGCATGAGGAGGTTGTTGGTGAGATCGGTCCACCCGTGTTGTCCGCTCGCCCGCGAGGGCTCCCGAACCTTGTTTCCGGGGACGCCGTGACCGACGACGCCGCCGCCGGTGGCCGGGGCAATCCCAGGATCTACGAGCTCGTCGAGCATGCTCCCAAGACCGGAAAGAGCCCCACCATCTGGGCCTGGCCGCAGATGATCGAGTATTTCAAGGTCGCCGGCCAGCCGGTGCAAGGCCCCTGGCCGCCGCATCAAGAGCCCCGTTCCGATCCCAGCGACGAGTCCCTGCCCGTGGCCATCCCCGATCCGATGTCCGCCACCCGCCACGACGAGGTCGGCGACAGCCGAGACGTCCACCGAGACTGAACAGGAGGCCGCCCATCTACCCCTCACGACTCAGGTATGAAGCACCCCGCACCCTCGACGAGGCGTGCGCCATCCTCGCCGAAGGTGGAGGCGACGCCAAGGTCCTGGCTGGGGGCCAGAGTCTCGTCCCGATGCTCAAGCTTCGCTTTGCCTCTCCCGAGAT
>Ga0299907_10000708_pt1 | contig 17240 bp, 17 predicted proteins | sample RVTome_16_FD_198680 | JGI IMG/M metagenome (GOLD analysis project Ga0299907, IMG submission 198680) | Soil microbial communities from uranium-contaminated site in the Upper Colorado River Basin, Wyoming, United States - RVT152D67 (version 2) ...
TACCCCGTGTAGCCGCCGAGGATGTTCCAACTCGAGGCCAGGGCGATCCAGGTGAAGATGCTGACGCCGACCTGGAGCACGTAGTTGTAGGCATCCATCGACCGGTAGAGGGGTAGGAGCAGCACCAGAATCAGGATCGTCGAGGCGACGATTACCCGGACCTGCCTCCGGCGGCGGGCGACACTCGGATCCACAGCCGACGGGATCGGTGCCGTGGAGGTCGTGGCTGTCATCGCCTCCTTCACCTCGTCGGCCATCAGATCCTCCCCTGCTTGCCAAACAAACCCTGAGGCCTCACCAACAAGATCAGGAACAATGCGCCGTAGAACACCATCGGTGACCAGACCGGGCTCGTGTACTGGCTGACCAGAGACGAGACCACGGCCAGGGTCAACGCGCCGACCACGGCTCCCTTCAAGCTGCCCAGGCCACCGAGCACGATCAGGGAGAGGAGGATGGCGATCCATTGCCAGTGCCGGGCCGGGAAGAATGGGAAGAGAAAGCTGACCAACGCCCCGGCGGCGCCGGCCAGAGCCATCCCGACGCCGAACGAGATTATGGACACCCGTCGAACATCAACGCCGACGATCTGGGCCGCCGTCCGGTTCTGCATGGTGGCCCGAATCCCATAGCCGGTGTGGGTGAAGTTGATAAACGCCCATAGGGCGACCAGGAGGACCATCGAGCCAAGGAGCGCGTAGAACTGGGCGGCGGGAACGAAGAAGGATCCGAACCGGAAGGCGTCGACTTGGTAGCTGGGCGCGGTCTGGCGGAAGATGCCGGTGAAGAAGTAGGCCATGAGGCCTTCGGCCATGAAGGCCAGCCCGAAGGTCAACAACACGGTCATCTCCGAGAAGCGAGGCGAGCCCTCGAGCCTCGGAAAGAGGATCCGATAGAGCAGTGCGCCGAAGACGAAGAAGACAGGGAGGGCGACCAGCATCCCCAACAAGGGATCGAGACCGATGCTCTCCCAGAGGAAGAAAGTGAAGAAGGCCCCGAGCACGATGAACGCAGCGTGGGCGATGTTGACCACCCGCATCACCCCGAAGAGAAGGGTCAGCCCCGAGGCCATCAGGGCGTAGACGCCGCCAAGGAGGACGCCGAGGATCACCACCTGGAGGAACTGGCTCACGGTTCCTGGATCTTTCTCTCGGCGAGCCGGCCCAAATAGAGGTCGCGTATCCGGGGATCGTCGAGAATGGATTCGGCGGGCCCCTCGAAGCGCTTACTTCCGAGGTCGAGAACGAAACTCCAGTCGGAGATCGCCAACCCCATCCGCACGTTCTGCTCCACGAGTAGCACCGTCATACCGAGCTCGGCGCCCAGCCGCCTGATCACATCGAAGATCTGGGAAGCGACCTTTGGGGCCAGACCCAGACTCGGCTCGTCGATCATCATCAGCTTCGGCTCGATCATCAAGGCGCGGGCCAGCGAAAGTTGATGCTGCTCACCTCCCGAAAGGGTCTGCGCCATCTGTTGGGATCTCGCCGCGAGCATGGGGAACATCTCCATGACCCGCCCCATCCGCTCGGCGATGAGGCCCCGATCGCGCTCCAGGTATGCGCCCATGATCAGGTTCTGCCTCACTGTCATCTCGGGAAAAAGACTGCGATCCTGCGGGACGAAGCAGATCCCTGCGCTGAGCACTTGGTTCGGGCGGCGCCCCACGATTGACTGGCCGTCGAACATCACCTCACCGTCTCTGGGAGCCAGGAGCCCGGAGATGACCCGGAGCAGGGTCGACTTCCCGGCGCCGTTGGGGCCGATGATGCAATGGGTTCGCCCTGCCTCGACGTCCAGGCTCACGTCGGTGAGGATGTCGGGCCCGATCCCGTACCCGGCCCTTATCCCATGCAACTCGAGGAATGCCATCACACCCCTCCCAGATAAGCCTCGAGCACTCGCCCGTCATCGCGAACGGTCTCAGGCGGGCCCTGGAGGATCACCTGACCGTGGGCCATGACGATGATGGAGTGGCTGAGACGCATCACCACATCCATGTTGTGCTCCACGATCAGGAACGTGGTGCCCTCCGCGTTGAGGTTCTCGATTCGGTCCATTATCCGCTCCAGCAAGGCCGGGTTCACACCACCCGCCGGTTCATCGAGCAGCACCAGGCGGGGCTGGGTCATGAGGATCGAGGCAAGCTCGAGCAGTTTCTTCTGACCGTAGGAGAGGAGTTTGGCCGGCAGGTCGGCGAGGCCGGCTATCCCGACGAAATCGAGCACGTCCATGGCGCGCTCCTGCTCCGAGAGCTCGATCCGCGGGCCTATCAGCGCTCGCAGGCCCCGGTTGGCCTTGGGCACCACCATGTTCTCCAGGACCGTCATGTCCCCGAGCTCACGCGTGATCTGGAACGTCCGCCCGATCCCACAGGCGGTGACCCGATGCGGCATGAGACCGCCGATCTCGGCGCCGTCGTATTTGATGGAGCCGGAATCGGCGGTCACCACCCCTGAGATGGTGTCGAACGCCGTCGTCTTTCCCGCTCCGTTGGGCCCGATCAGGGCTGTGATCGTCCCCGATTCGACGACGAATGACGCATGGTTCACGGCGATCAGGCCTCCATAGGCCTTGGTCACGTCGCGAAGCTCGAGGAGTGCAGTCAAGTTCCGGGTGGTTGATGAAACACTAAAGGGGAGGCCCGCATGATGCGGGCCTCCCCTTCGAGATGACGGTTACCACTCAGGCTTCGGATAGACCATGTCCACGGTTCCCGGGAACTCGCCGACCGGGAAGACGTAGGCGAGCTCGCCGTCCTGCCACTGGTTGGCGAGGAAGCTGCCGTCGACCGGCAAACCACGCTCGTCCCAAACGAAGGACCCGACCACGGTGCCGACCGGCTCCTCCGGAGTCCGATCGTGAAGCCACTGGATCATCGCCGCGTTGTCGGTCCCGCCGGTACCAAGGATCGCCTGCTCCATTCCCTGGCACACGCCGAAGGGGATGGCCTCATCCTCATCGGGCGGGGTGCCATAGGCCTCGGTGAACCCGGTGACGAAGTCGGCGTTCGAGTAAGGCTCGCCGGCCAGCGTCCCCGGGAAGTCGGCCGCAGGGCTCCACACCGAATGGGTGACGACCCCGTTCACCGCGTCGCCCAGAGCCTCCCCAAACTCAGCCTGGTTGCCCTGGGATGCGTAGAGCATCTCGGGGGAGTAGCCAACCGTCTGCAGCGCCTGGATGAGCGAGATCGCCTCCTCGGCCGAGGCTGTGGAGATGGAGAGGAAGTCAGCGTCGGCGGCCGCGATCGAGTTGGCCAGGGTCAGCCAATCAGAGAAGCCCACCGGCCAGGTCTGGTCGAAGACCAATTCCATGCCCGCCTCGTCGAGGAGTGGCGCGATGTCGATGCTCACAGTCTCACCGGCGTCGTCCTCGAACTCCACCACGCCACCGGTGAATCCCGTGGCTATGGCACCGGCGAAGAAATCGTCGGCGTAGACGATCGCTGCCGTTTGCGGCGGTTCGGCGATGACACCGCTCTCCACGTAGTGATCGATGAGCGAGATGATCGTGTTCCCTGTGTACTCGGCGGCGTTCTGCTGGAAATAGAAGATGTTGTCGTATCCCCGCTCCCAGATCCGCAGCGCGGCGCTCGACGGGAGGCCGTGAACCATTCCGGCCTGATAGGCAACGGTCGAGGCCGGGAAACCGAGCAGCGACGAGAAGGTCCCGAGCACGATGTCGGCCTCATCGACGGTGATGAACCGCTCGGTCTGGGTGATGATCACTTCTGGATCTGACCGGTTGTCCTCGACGGCCAACTCGACCTGACGACCGAGGAGCCCACCTCTCGCGTTGATCTCGTCCACGCAGAACTGATATCCGTCGCGATGCTTGGTTCCGGAGATGGAGAACTCCCCGGTCAAAGGAAGCGACGCGGCAAACAAGATCGGGTCGTCGGAGGCCTCTTCACCCCCTGTGGTGGTGGTCGGCTCCTCGGTCCCCGCCGCCGTAGTGGTCTCCTCCTCGCCAACCGCTGTGGTGGTAGTCGAGGCATCACCGCTGTCATCGGCACATGCCGCGACCAGTGCCAGGACTGCCACCAATGCCGCCAGGGATCTCCGTTTCATCACCGTTCTCCTCCGATTGAATGATTCCGGCCTCAATCATGAGGTCGGGGTCTCCCGAGGACCGACGCCGTCGGCTGTGGCGACTGTAGGTCTCGGTCCCATTTGGCGTCAACCGGTTTCCGCCAATTTGGATATTTGGTTTTCCTAATGATTTCCAGGTGTTTTAAATGGACCAACGAGCGGATCGCAGAGGGCCGAGCCGCGCGCCAAAACGGGGTGCTCCGCTAGACCCCTGCCGTTTCGTCGGCGAGGGCGTCTTCCATCTCTTCGATGGTCATGAGGACGTCGCGGGCCTTGCTGCCGTGTGAGGGGCCGACGACACCGCGGCTCTCGAGGATGTCCATCACCCGGCCCGCCCGGGCAAACCCGATGCGCAGCTTGCGCTGCAGCATCGACGTGGAGCCGAGCTCGCTCCGAACCACCAGATCCATGGCTTGACGGACCAGAGCTTCTTCTTCGTCGTCGACCTCGTCCGCCTGGGAGGCAGCAGCCGCCGCAGCAGCCGCCGCCACCAGGACCTCCTGATCCTCGTACTTGGCCTCCTGCTGCTTGCGCACCCATTCGACGACCGCCTGAACCTCGCTCTCCCGCACCCAGGCGCCCTGGATCCGCTGCGGACGTGGCTCCTTGGCCGTGACCACCAGCATGTCGCCCATTCCGATCAGCTTCTCGGCGCCGGACCCGTCGATGATCACCCGGCTGTCGGTCTGTGAGGCGACGCTGAAGGCGAGACGGCTCGGGATGTTGGCCTTAATGACACCGGTGATGACGTCGACCGAGGGGCGCTGGGTGGCAATGACGAGGTGGATCCCGACCGCACGCGCCATCTGGGCGATGCGGACGATCGATTCCTCGACCTCCCTCCCCGCCACCATCATCAGGTCGTTCAACTCGTCGATCATGATCACGATGTAGGGGAAGCGATCGAACCCGTCGGGGTCGAGGCCGCCTGCGTCCCACTTCAACCGGTAGCCCTCGATGTCGCGGACCTTGGCGTCGGCCAGCAGGTCGTAACGGCGGTCCATCTCGGCAACGGCCCACTTCAATGCGTCGTTGGCCTTCTTCGGGTTGGTGATGACCCTCGTCAGCAGATGAGGCACCCCGTTGTACTGGCCCAGCTCGACGCGCTTGGGGTCGACCATGATCACCCGCACGTCGTCGGGGTGGGTCCGCATCAACAGCGAGGTGACGATCGAGTTGATGCAGGATGACTTCCCGGCCCCGGTGGCCCCTGCGATGAGCACGTGAGGCAGCTCGGAGAGGTTGAGGAGCTTGGGGAGCCCCGAGATGTCCATGCCCAGCCCGACAGTCAACGGATGGGTCTCGACCGCCGCCTCGGCACTGGAGAGGATGTCACCCAAGGACACAAGCCGTCGCTTGGTATTGGGGACCTCGACCCCGATGGCCGACTTGCCCGGGATCGGGACCAGGATGCGCACGTCCGGTGTGGCCAGGGCGTATGCGATGTCATGGGAGAGACTGGAGACCCGATTGACCTTGACCCCCGGCGCGAGCTCGATCTCGTATCTGGTGACCGTGGGCCCGGGGACGATCTTGGTGAGATTGGCGTCGACGCCGTGCTGGACGAGGGTCTCCTCGAGTTGGCGAGCGGTGTCCTCGAGGGCACGCTTGTTGATCTCCCCACCGGTCCCCTCGTCGAGGAGGCTGAGCGGTGGCAACTTGTAGCCGCTGTTCGCCCCTTCAGTGGACGAGGACAACGGGGCCGGCTTCGGCTTCGGAGGGACAGCCTCCTTCGGCTTCTCTGCCCTGGGACGCGAGGGCTTGGGCCGCTCGTGCCTGCCCCGGTTGTCGGGTTTTGGCTTGGCGATCCGATCGGAGACATGGGTCGCACGCTCGGCACGGGCGCCGATCATGGCGGTGGATGCCATCGTCCGAGTCGACCGGTACAAGTCGGCGATCCCGGCCGCCAACTCGCGGACACTGGTCTGGGTCATGATGAGAACGCCCATCCCCATCGCCGAAGCGAGCACTACGAAGGCTCCCCACATCCCGAGGATCCTCCGCATTGGGAAGGCAATCAGCGAGCCAACGGCGCCGCCGCGGTCCTCGACCAACTCCAGGCTCGGCGCCAGTGCCACGGCCCCGGTCATGAGGTGGAAAAGGGCCAGTGAGCCGATGAAGGTGACGATGCCGCCTGCGACGAGGCGCTTGGCACCGTCCCGGGGCTTGCCGACGATCATGGCGACACCGATGCCGGCAAGGGCCACGGGCAGGGCGAACCTCCACACTCCGAAGAGGAAGCGGCTGCCGCCGGCCATCCCCTCGCCCACCGGGCCGGCGAGATCGACGAAGGCGAGCAAGACAAGAATGGCGAGGACCACGAGGATCATGCCCCAGATGTCGTCGGTCTGACGTCCCAGGGTGTTGCGCACCGAGCCGCGGACCGCCACCAGCTTCTGGCGGATCGCGCTCAGGGGCGCCGTCTTCTTTTTCTTCGCTGTGGACACCCGTCTCCGCCCGGAGGACCCCTTCCGGGTGGGCGTCCTGGTTCCCATGTGCTTAGAAACATTACATGGGAGTTGGATTTGGGCGTGGAATGGTCAGTGGGGGCAGTCTCACCAGCCGAAGCTGAGACGGTTCGGCCCGTATCCGGGTCTGGGAAGCTGAGGTTCGCCCTCGGCTAGAGCTCCATCACCACCGGCACGATCACCGGGCGGCGGGCGGTCTCGGCGCGTATGACCCGGCCCACGGCCTGACGGATCGTCTTCTGCAGCTCGCCGATGTCGGATCGTCCCGAGGCGTGCTCGCCGATTGCCTCGGTGACCGCATCAGCGGCCTTGGCCAGGACGGCGCCGGGGTCGTCCATGAGACCGTGACTGTCGAAGTCCGGCCCGTAGAGGACTGCACCCGTGTCGTGATCGATGCCGACTGTGACCACGACCACGCCCTCGTCGGCGAGGTGGGAGCGGTCTCGCAGGACGGCCGACTGGACGTCGCCGACGGCGGAGCCGTCGAGATACACGTAGCCGGCCGGCACGGCTCGCCGCTGGACTTGGGTCTTCTTCCCGTTCAGGATCACGCGGTCGCCGTCTTCCAGGACGTCGACATGGCGCACGCCTATCTGTCGCGCCAGCTCGGCATGGGCGTGCAGATGCCGGTACTCCCCATGGACCGGGACGAAGGCCTGGGGCCGCACCAAGTTGAGGTAGGTGAGCAGTTCCTCCCGGTTGGCGTGGCCGGATACGTGGACATGGGCATTCGTCCCATGCACCACCCGTGCCCCCCGCCGTATCAAGTTGGAGATCACCTTCGAAACCGCGGTCTCGTTGCCTGGGATCGGCTTGGCCGAGATGAGAACCGTGTCGCCCTCACCCAGCTCGACGAACTTGTGCTGGCCCTGTGACATCAGGGACAGTGCTGCGAATGGCTCACCCTGGCTACCGGTGGTGATCAAGAGCTGCTGGTTCGGCGGCAGCTCCGCCAGGTCCTTGATGTCCATCACCGAATTCTGGGGGACGTCCAGTTCCTTCAATTCTGCGGCGAGGGCGGTGTTGCGATGCATCGAGCGGCCAAAGAACGCCACTTTGCGGCCATTGCGAATGCCGGCATCGGCGATTTGTTGGACCCGATGGATATGGGAGGCGAAGCAGGCGGCGATAACGCGTCCCCCGGCGTCCCGGATGACGTCGGCGATGGGCTGGCCAACCGAGCTCTCCGATGGCTCGAATCCCGGTCTCTCTGCATTGGTGGAGTCGCCGAGCAGGAGCCGCACCCCGCGTCGACCCAGAGTGGCGAGCGCCGGCAGATCGGTCGGCACGCCGTTGATGGGCGTTGGATCCAGTTTGAAGTCGCCCGAGTGAAGGACCACTCCTTCAGGCGTCTCCAGGGCCACTGCGGTGGCGTCCGGGACCGAATGGCTCACGGGGATCAGCTGGAAGCGGAACGGCCCGTGATCGACCCACTCCTTGACTGGGACGTGCCGGAGAACGGCTTCTACACCCAGCTCATCGATGCGGCCCCGGGCGAGCTCGATGGTGAACTTGGTGCCGTAGACGGGGACATTTACCTCTCGGAGGAAGTAGGCGAGAGCGCCGGTATGGTCCTCGTGGCCATGGGTCAGGACGACACATTCGACATCACTCGACCTCTCGACGAGCCAGGACCAGTCGGGGAAGACCAGGTCTACGCCGAGCATGTCCTCCTCGGGAAACATAAGACCACAGTCGATGAGGGCGATCTTCCCCTCGACCTCCACTGCCGCACAGTTTCGGCCGATCTCCCCGAGACCGCCGAGAAATGTGACAGAGACGCTCACAAGCCCTGAACGGCGCCGACCGCCTTCTCGACGGCGGCCAGTGTCTCCTCGGACGCACTCACCAGGGGGGGCCTCACATCGCCGACCGGCTCCCAGAGCCGGTCCATGGCGCCTTTCACTGGTGACGGATTGGTCTCGAGGAAACATGCTTCGCACAGCGGCAGGAGCAGATGATGGAGTCGACGGGCCTCGGCGAGATCCTCGGCGAGCGCCGCCTTGACCATGGCGGCAACCGCTCTTCCGGCGAGATGCGATACCACCGAGACGACGCCCACGGCACCAACCGCCATCATCGGCCAGGTGAAAGAGTCCTGGCCTGAGTAGACGGTGAGGCCGGGGACCCGGTTGATGGTGTGACCGGTGAACTCGATGTCCAGGACGGCATCCTTCACGGCGACGATGCTCTCGTGTTCGCCGAGCCGGGCCAAGGTGTCGATCTCGATCCTGGTCCCGGTCCGCCCCGGGATGTTGTACAGCATGACCGGCAGACCGACATCGGCGATCGCACTGAAATGTCCCACCAGGCCGGCCTGATCGGGTTTGTTGTAATAGGGGGTCACCGCCAGCACGCCGGCGCAACCGAGCTCGGCCGCTTTCCCGGTGAGCTCCACCGATTCCCCTGTGTTGTAGGTGCCGGTCCCGGCGATCACGAAGGTGTCCTTACCGGCTACGGCGTCGACGATCGTCTTGTAGAGAGCCAGCTTCTCGACGCTGCTGAGGGTTGGCGACTCACCGGTGGTCCCGGTGACGACAAGGGCGTCGCTCCCGTTGTCGGAGAGGAAGCGGGCAAGACGCCACGCCTTGTCGTGATCGACGTCACCCGAGACAGTGAACGGGGTGATCATGGCCGTGGCCACATGGCCGAACGGCGCGGGCTGGAATGCGCTCACCGGACCCAGGTTACCGATCGATCCACTAGAACACCCGCATGGAGCTCCGTCTGCCCGCCCCGTGCCTGGTGGTGCTGGTTGGCGCGTCCAGCTCGGGGAAGAGCACCTGGGCAGCGAAGACGTTTCGTGAGACGGAGATCGTCTCCTCCGATCGCCTTCGGGGAGTGGTGGGCGCCGGGGAGGATGATCAGCAAGCGGGCACTGCTGCTTTCTCGATCCTGGAACAGATCGTCATGGAGAGAATGAGAAGGCGGCTGACGACGGTGGTCGACACCCTCGGCTTCGACCGGGACAATCGACGGAGATGGGCAGGCCTCGCCCACGAGGCCGGAGTCCCCGCCTTCGCCGTCGTGTTCGACACCCCAGCGGACCAGGCCCGGGCCCGCAACGCGGAGCGCCCACGGCCTATCCCGAAGTCGGTGCTCGACAAGCAGCTGAGCAGGTTCCGGATGGTCCGGGCGGAGCTCGACGACGATGGCTTCGACCGGGTCATCGTCGAACAGCTCGTGGCCATGGTTGCCCCCTCGATCGCCCCAATGATCGCCGCTGCCGGGAACGAAACGGCCGAGGACCGACCGTCCCGGTCGGGACATCGCTTCGGACTGGTGATCAACAGATTCGATTGGGGCGTGGATCGCACGCAGATGGCGCCCCGTCTTGCCTCCATTGCCGCGCGGGCCGAAGCTGCCGGATTCGATGATCTGTGGGTGATGGACCACTTCCGTCAGATCCCCCAGGTCGGCCGTCAATGGGAGGACATTCCCGAGGCATACACCACGCTGGCCTTCCTGGCCGGGGTAACCAGCAGGATCCGACTGGGGACACTCGTCACCGGGATCGGGCACCGACATCCGGTTGTCCTGGGGAAGACGGTGGCGACCCTGGATGTCCTTTCCGCAGGCCGGGTGAATCTCGGCCTCGGCATCGGTTGGCACCGGGAGGAGCACGAGGGTTACGGGATCCCATTCCCACCTGCCGCCGATCGATACGAGCACCTGGAGGACACCCTTCGCATGCTCCCTCTGCTCTGGGGCAAGGGCGCTCCATCGTTCTCGGGCGCGACATTCTCCGCACCAGAGTTGATCTGTTACCCCCGACCCATCCAGGACCCCATACCGATCCTGATCGGGGGGTCCGGCGAGAAACGGACCCTGCGGCTCGTCGCCAGATACGCCGACGCCTGCAATCTCTTCGGCCGCCCCGACGTCATCCGACGCAAGGTCGCGGTGCTTCTCCAGCATTGTGCGGAGATCGAGCGGGACCCGGCCGAGGTCGAGATCTCCCATCTGGTCAATGTGATGGCGGCGGCAGACCGGGAGACGTTGCGAGAGCGGGTCGAGCTGCTGCGTGGGCGGAATATGTCAGCGGAAGCTTTCATGGCCAGGCACAACGCCGGCACCATCGAGGACCAGCTCGATCACATGACCGGTTATCAGACAGCCGGGGCGCGCCACTCGATGGTGACGATGCCCGACGTGCACCTCGAGGGGAGCATCGAGGCATTCGGCGAGGTAATCGCAGCCATGCACCACCCTTAGACTGGCGCCATGTCTGCAACCTCCACAATGCTCCCCCTCGGAACAAAGGCGCCCGACTTCACCCTCCGCGATGTCGTGTCGGAACGAGACGTCTCGCTGGGTGACTTCGATGCCTCGTTGGGCATGCTCGTCATGTTCATCTGCAATCACTGCCCGTATGTCCAGCACATCCGCGACGAGCTGGCGCGCTTCGGGATGGACTACCAGGACTCCGATCTCGGGATCGTGGCGGTATCCGCCAACGACGCCGACCAGTATCCGGACGACGGCCCTGATGCGATGAGGAAGGAAGCCCTGCGCTATGGCTACAACTTCCCTTATCTGTTCGACGCCGACCAGAGCGTGGCTGCCGCCTACACCGCCATGTGCACGCCGGACTTCTTCCTGTTCGATGCGAATCGGGAGCTGGCCTATAGGGGCCGGTTCGACGAGTCGAGGCCCAACAGCGGGATCGTTGTGACCGGCGCCGACCTCCGAGCCGCGGTGGACGCGGTCCTCTCCGGACAACCCGCCAGCGCCGATCAATGGCCCTCGATGGGCTGCTCCATCAAATGGAAGCCGGGCAACACGCCGGCCTACTTCGGGGCGGCCTGAGGCTTACCTGAGGTACGTGGCGCCATTCGCACAAAGAAAGAGAGGCCACGTGGCCAACCAATACCACTCCCCTCCCGAACTCACCATCGATCTCGACAAGGGCTACACCGCGACCCTCGACACCAATCACGGCGAGATCGTCATCGAGCTCGACCCCGCTCGCTCACCACAGACCGTCAACAACTTCGTCTTCCTCGCCCGCGACGGGTACTACGACGGCGTCATATTTCATCGAGTCATCGAGAACTTCATGATCCAGGGCGGCGACCCGACCGGCACCGGCACCGGTGGCCCGGGCTACAAGTTCCGCGACGAGATCGAGGGACAGGGCAGCTATTCGCGGGGGACGGTGGCCATGGCCAACGCGGGTCCCAACACCAACGGCTCCCAGTTCTTCATCTGCCACAGCGACGTCGGCCTCCCTCATTCCTACACCATCTTCGGGAAGGTGACGTCGGGGCTGGACGCGGTGGACTCGATCGCCACCACCTCGACCGATCGCGGTGACCGGCCCGAATCCGAAGTCGTCATCAACAAGGTGACGATCAGCGAGGGTTGATTGTTTTTCGTCACACCTTCGATCGGATTCCACTAGCGTTCCGCCCGCTGCTTCGGCGGCGACTCGTTGGCTTCCCGTCCAGCATTGCGACCGGATCGAGGGCAGGGTCGTACCGGACACATGGCGAAGGGCTGCCAAGAGGCCCTTCAATTAGAAAGGATGACGGGAGTCATGAATATCTATGTGGGGAACCTTCCCTTCACCACAACGGCCGCCGATCTCGAAACCCTGTTCGGTGAGTACGGGGCAGTAGACAACGCTGCGATCATCAACGATCGCGAGACCGGCCGCTCCCGCGGCTTCGGTTTCGTCGAGATGGCGAACGATGCCGGCGCCAAAGCCATCGAGGAGCTCGACGGCGCCGACTACAACGGGCGCAACCTCAAGGTCAACGAAGCCCGGCCACGCGAAGAGCGCGGCCCGCGTCGCTGACTCTGTAGGCAATCACCCCGACCGATCCCTGTGATCGTGCCGCCCCGGGACGGGGCGGTGCGCCGGATCGTCGATGAACAACCTCTCCCCCTCCACATGAAGGAGATTGGGCCCGTAGGCGGCCGTCAGATTCTCGAGGGTCAGGACCTCTTCAGCCGCGCCTGAGGCCACTACCCGGCCGGACAGAAGCACGACGTGATCGGCGACCTGGGCCTCGGCCAGGTCGTGGGTAGTCATCACGATCGTGCACCCGGTCTGGGTCTCATCGTGGATGACGGTGTCGATGGCCTGGGCCGAGGTCAGGTCCAGACCGGTCAGCGGCTCGTCGAGGAGCAGGATCTCGTGCTCCTGGGCGAGGCCTTGTGCCACCAGCACCCTCTGGCGCTGCCCCCCCGAAAGCTCACGAAGATGGCGACCGGAGAGGTGGGTGATCCCCATCCTGCCCATCGCCTCGTCGATGGCAGCTTGGTCCCCGGCGTCGAGACGTCGGGCTCTGGAGCCGGCGTATCGCCCCATTGTCACCACCTCCCTCACGGTGACCGGCAAGGTGTCGTTGACCTTGGTGCTCTGCAACACGTAGGAGATCCTCTGTTCAGACCCATCTACCCCGGGCACATCGATCGACCCAGTTACGGGGTCGATGAGCCCCGCCATGGCGCCGAGGAGCGTCGACTTCCCCGATCCGTTGGGGCCGATCAACACCGTGATGCCACCTCTCGGGATCTCGAACGATGATGCGGCTAGAGCGACGTTCGAGCCGTACGCCAGAACGAGATCTTCCCCCCTGACGGCCACGGGTCTCACCGGCACCTCGCGCATTGACCGTCGACTTCCAGGGAGTGCCCGCCGGCCGCGAAGGACGCCAACCCGGAGACCTGCCCGACGAGACGCTCCAGCTCCCCTTCCAGCCCGTCTGGAAGCTCGATGTCCTCGACCGCCCCACACTCGATGCACACCAGATGATGGTGATGACCGGCCAGCCACTCTGCCATCTCATACCTGGTGATGCCCCTCGCGCCGTGATGGGGCTCGACCACCCCCGCCTCTTCCAGTACCGCCAGCGTCCGGTAGACCGAAGAGACCGGCACCTCCCCACCCATCTCATGATGGAGCTCGGCGGCCGATCGGGGCCCATCGACCCGTTCCAACGCGGCCACCACCTGCCGTCGCCCTGACGTGTAGCGCACACCCGTCTCGGCGAGTTTCTCCTCGATCCGTCGATCCTGGATTGGCATTGTCACGTGGGCATTTCTATTCTGATTGATAATGATTCTCATTATAGACCCGAGGTTGAGAGACGCAAGGTGAGGGTGTTCGCTCGTATCGCCGCCCCAGCCCTGAGTCTCTCACTGGCCCTGGCTGCTTGCGCCAACTCGCCCGGTGAGGCCGATCAGGATCTGCTGGTGGTGGCAACCACGTCGATCCTGGGCGACATCGCCCGCGGGGTGGTCGGTGACGAAGGTTCTGTCGAGGTGCTGATCCCGATCGGTGTCGATGCCCACGATTTCTCCCCCTCTTCCCAGCAGGCGAGCTCGCTGGCCGGGGCCGACCTGGTGGTGGCCAACGGGCTCGGTCTCGAGGCTGGACTCGAGGACGTGCTCGCATCGGTGGCCAACGACGGGGTCCAGGTGCTGGAGCTGGCTCACCTGGTCGATCCGATCGAATTCCGGGACGGTGGCGGCACCGATCCCCATTTCTGGATGGACCCGGTGCGAGTCGGTGACGCCGCGCTCGTCGTCGCCGATGCCCTCGACGAGCATCACCCTGGTGGTTGGCAGGAGCGGGCGGATTCCTATGCCGCCACGATGCAGGAGACCGATCGGGAAGTGGAGGACCGGCTCAGCGTCTTGCCCCAGGATCGCCGGGAGATGGTCACCAACCACGAGGCCTTCGGGTACTTTGCCGACCGTTACGGATTCGAGATACTGGGAGTGGTCATCCCGGGAGGCTCGACGCTCGCCGAGCCATCCTCGGCGGAGCTCGCCGAGCTGGTCCAGGTCATGGAGCAAGCGAGCACCAAGGTGATCTTCGCCGAGACAACCGAGCCCACCGCCCTCGCTGAAGCCGTTGCCGCCGAGCTCGGCGGAGACGTCGAGGTGGTAGAGCTGTTCACCGAATCTCTGGGCGGGCCAGGGTCGAGCGCTGAAACGCTACAGGAGATGCTGGTAACCAACGCGGGGCGAATCTCCGAGGCCCTGGGATGACCCGGTAGCGTCGACGAAATGGACTGGCTGACCGAGCCCTTCGAGCTTGCCTTCCAGCAGAGGGCCCTCGTAGCCGGGGTTCTCGCCGCGCTCGCCCTGTCGGTGGTCGGCACCTGGGTGGTCATCCGGGGGATGACGTTCCTCGGCGACGCCCTGGTCCACGGCGTAGTCCCCGGGATCGCCATCGCCATCATCTTCGATTTCAACGTCCTAATCGGCGCCGTGCTGGCCGCCATCGTGATGATCGGCGGGATCAACTTCGTGCACCGTCAGACCGGGTTCTCGGAGGACACCGGGATCGGCCTCTTGTTCGTGGGGATGCTCGGACTCGGTGTGATCCTGATCTCGAGAACGGACTCCTTCGCCGGAAACCTGGCAACGATCCTGTTCGGTGATGCCCTGGGCGTCACCATCGGAGACCTCATCTCCCTGGCCGTCGTCGCCGGGATCGTCGTGGTGATGACGATCGCCTTCTATCGCCATTTCCTGGTGCTGTCCTTCAACGAGCAGAAGGCCCGTCTCTTCGGGCTGCGACCAGGCATGGCCCACATTGCCCTTCTCTCTCTGATCACGATCTCGATCGTGGGGTCATTCCAGACCGTCGGGACCCTCTTGGTCTTCGGCTTGCTCGTCGGGCCGCCGGCGACAGCGGCCCTGCTCGTCAAGCGGGTACCGACGATGATGGCAACGGCCGCCGCCATCGGTGTCCTGTCGGTCGTTCTCGGACTATTGGTCAGCTATCACGCCAACACATCGGGCTCGGCAACCATGGCGGTGATCCCGATCGTGCTCTTCTTCGTGGTCCTGACCCTCAGATCAGTGCGACGCCCCAGTCCAGCCGTCTCGAAGGCAGGAACCTAAGCAGTCACTAGCCCCACGTCTCACCCGGTTCCAGCACCACGACTTCTGCTCTCGTGTGCTCACGAAGCTCGTCAGGGGTGCCGGCCAGGACGGGGAACGTCGCGTAATGGATCGGGATCACCGTCGACACTCCCGCCATGTCGGCCGCCCGCCCGGCGTCACGGGGGCCCATGGTGTAATGACCCCCGATCGGGAACACGCCGATACTCGGGCTGTAGCGCTCGCCGATGAGGGCCATGTCACCGAACAGGTCGGTATCGCCCGACTGGTAGACAACCGTGCCATCCTCGAACTCCAGGACCCACCCCCAACAGCCGAGGTCGCGGGTCACCTGATCGCTGCCGGTGCCCAGGGTCGCGCCACCGGTGTGGTCGGCGTGGACCATGGTGAACTTGACTCCGGCCGCTTCCACCGTGCCGCCGTTGTTCATCCCGATGGACTCGATCCCACGGGCGCCGAGCCAGACGGACAACTCATGGGACCCAATCACAGTGGAACCGACGATCCCGGCCAGCTCGACCAGATCGGCGCAGTCGTCCCCGACGTGGTCGAAATGACAGTGAGTGGGCGCCACCACGTCGACCTTCTCGGGGTTTCGATACTCCTCGGCGTAGTTGGGGGCCCCTGACCAGCGATCGACCCAGATCCAGGCATCACCCGGCGACCGATAGAGGACTCCCCCGTGCCCGAGCCGGGTGATACGCAGATTGGCCATGCTGTCTCCTTCGTCGAAGGCCAAAACTACTCAGCGGAGGAGCGCCAGGACCTCACCCATCTCGGTGACGGCCCGGGCATCGATCGGGTCGAGGACGACCTGGACGTGGCTGATTCCCGCTGCCCAGAAACGCGCCAACGACCCGGCAATGTCCGACCTCGAGCCTGTTATCGGCGTCACGTTGGGACGTTCGCCGCTGCCCGCGATCCGACCAGTGCCGCGCTCCAGTTGGACCAGGACTGCGGCGGTCCGACCGATCTCGCCCGGGTCGCGACCGACCTGCCGACAAGCCTCGTCGACTGCTTCCAAGAGCGGTGGGAGACCTCCGGGATCGTTGTCGAAACCGGTGAACCAGCTGTTCCAGAGGTCGACATGGGGGGCGGCGATCCTGAGCATCCGAGGCCCGTTGGAGCCGATCAGGAGTGGCAGGTCGGCCCGGGCCTTGGGCAGCAACTGCATTTCCCGATGGGTGTAGAACCGGCCCTCGTGATCGATCGCACCCTCCCGGATGAGAGTTCTAATGATCGTGAACGCCTCTTCGAACCGCGACACCCGATGGTCGAAAGGAAAGCCGAAGGCGGCATACTCGGGCTGGTTCCAGCCGGCGCCCAGACCGAGCACGAGCCGGCCCCCGCTGATGTCATCGACGGTGGCAGCCTTCTTGGCGATCATCGCCGGGTTGTGGAACGAGGTGGCCGCAACGAGAGGCCCGATGAGGGCACGCTCGGTGGCCTCACCCAAGGCTGCCAGCAGCGACCACGCCTCCAGCGGGCCCCGCACCCCGGTGCCCGGATCGCGGAACAGGAGGTGGTCACCAACCCAGATCGAGTCGAATCCAGCCTCCTCGGCGGTTATCGCTATCTCCCGCACTTCCCGCCAGGACACCTCGCGCTCTACTTCGGGAAGCTGTATGCCAACCTTCATCCGACCGCTCATGGATGCGATGGTACGTAACCCGGAACCAGCCCCCTCCAGCCTCAACCCGGCCCAGCGTCGTGCTCATCTGAGTCGCATGGCCCAAGAGCCGTTCGACATCGTCGTCATCGGTGGTGGGGTCACCGGGTGCGGCGTCGCCCTCGACGCGGCTTCTCGAGGGTTGTC
>Ga0299907_10000710_pt1 | contig 17228 bp, 14 predicted proteins | sample RVTome_16_FD_198680 | JGI IMG/M metagenome (GOLD analysis project Ga0299907, IMG submission 198680) | Soil microbial communities from uranium-contaminated site in the Upper Colorado River Basin, Wyoming, United States - RVT152D67 (version 2) ...
GCAGGATCCGCGCCGCGAGGTAGATCAGCGCCGCGCCGAAGGCGTAGAGCAGGTTGTCGTTGTTCACGCCGCCCGACATGAAGCCGAACATCGGCTGGAAGGCGACGGCCAGCGCCCCCACGGGCGCGGCCCAGCGCGTGCCGGGCAGCACCTCGCGTATGAACAGGAACGTCAGCGCGACGGTCACGGCGGCCAGCAGGGCCGAGAACAGCCGCATGACGAAGACCCGGTCGAAGAGGTTCGCCGAGCGCGCGAGCCGGTGGGGGACCGCCTCCAGCGCGTAGTACAGCGGGGGGTTCGACGCCGCGGTGCCCCCGGTCGCGTCGGGGCGGCGGCTCGCGTCGTCCAGGCCGCGGCGCACCTCGCGGCCGATCCGCGGATGCCAGATCGGGCGCCCCTCGATCGTCCAGGGGACGCCGCCCGCCGCCCCGGCCAGCTCCGCGGAGTAGACGCCCCGGCCCGGGCCCGGCCCCTCGGGGAGGCCGCCGCGCTCGGCCACGTACTGCACGTAGCCGATGTGGGCGATCTCGTCGGGCACCTGGAACGGCGGCGTGATAACCGCCCAGATCGCCCCGTTGACGAAGGCGATGGCCGCGCACACCAGGGCCGCGCGCTGCCTCATGCGTCCGCCCTGCGGATCACGAGGGCCAGGCCCGCCGCCCAGGTCGCGGCGACGACCCCCAGCAGCGCCCAGAACGTCCACGCGCCGACGAACCCCGGCTTGAACGGGGTCGCGCGGCGCGCGATCCGGGGGGCGACGTCCCACCACGTCGGCTCGCCCGCCAGCAGCCAGTCGGCCCGGATCACGTCCGGGTTGCCCAGGACCGGACCGGTCTGCGGGGTGACGTTGCCCGCGAACTGGATCCGCCGGTCGCCGAGGTTGCGCACGCACACGCGGGCGCCGAACACCTCGCGCTCGACGCGCTCGATCGGGATGCGCAGGATTGCGTTGTCGCGCCAGTCGCCGCTCACGCGGCCCGACGCGATGCGCCGTCCGCCCTTCTCGACGATCAGCGCGAAGGGCTCGCCCCGCGGCCCGCCGGTGGTGCCCGCGTAGACGACCACGGCGACGGCGTCGCGCGGGATCGCCTGGTCGGGCGCGCAGTTGCGTCCACCGGGCGGCACCGGCAGCGCGACGCCGCTGTAGATCACGAAGCTGTTGGTGCCCGCGAGGCGCGTGTCGCGCTGGGACATCACGGCCACGAGGGCGCCCAGCACGATCACCAGCCCCAGCGTGGCGGCTAGCGCGGCGCGACGCATGCGTGTTCGTCTCGGTCGGAGGGCATGTCCGGCGGCCCGCCGCGAAGATCTCCCGGAGCGGGCGAGAGGTCGCGGATAGTAGCCTCCGGCGCAGGGCGGCCACGCGCCCGGTTTTCGGGATGCCTCCATTCTGGTCAACCGTCGAGCCCATCCTGGCCGCGCTCCGTCCGCGCACGATCGTCGCGATCGGCGTAGCGGACGACGAGGCTCGTATGCGCCTGGCCGAATTCGCCCTCCAGCACAACGGCGTGCTCGAGGCGATCGCCGCCGGGCCGGGCCGGGGCGTGGGCGAGCGCGCGGTCCAGGCGCTGCCCCGGGTGGCCGCGGACGCGGACGCGGTCCTCGTCGACGCCGACCGCGTCGGCGAGCGCCTCGAGGCGCTGCTCGCGCTGCTCGACCAGCTCAGCCCGCCGGTGACGGGAGGCTTCCCGGTGTGCCTGCTGCACGGCGGCGGCGAGGAGGCGGGCGAGGCGGTGGAGACGTTCGTCGGCATCGCCTCGCGGGAGCTGGGCACCCGGGCCGTGGCCGGCTACGAACGCGTGCGCGTGGTGTGCGAGCGACCGCTCCTGGAGCCGGTGCTGGAGTGGGCGCAGACCCCGGGCGCCGGGCGGGGTGCGCGGGAGGACGGCGGCAGCGCCCGCGAGGCGGAGCTCCAGCGCCAGCTGGTGGCGCGCGAGGGCGAGATCAAGCTGCTGGAGGGGCTGCTGGGCCAGCGCGAGCACTACCTCGCGACGCTGGAGATGGCGGTCACCGAGCAGGCCGACCAGCTCCACGCCACGTGGTCGAGCGCCTACTGGCGCCTGACCGCGCCGCTGCGCTCGCTGGTCGAGGGCTACCGGGCGACACGGGCGCGGCTGCGGTCGCGTAGGGCGGGCCCCGAGACCGTCTCGATCCCGCTGGCGAGCCTGGAGTGGGAGGAGGTGCAGGCGGGCGACACGCGCGCGCGCCCGGCCCGCTGGCGCCGCGCGCCGGAGATCGGGATGCGGGCGCCGTGGCGCCTCGAGCAGCACGTCCCCTCGCGGGTCGTGTACCGCCTGGAGTGCGCCCCGGGCACCACGGCGTCGGCCGACGTCGCGGTGCACTCCCACGCCTGGTCGCCGGCGCAGTCGCCGGTGCGGGCCCATCTCGCCGTCCTGGACGCCGCCGGCGAGGCCGTGCACCGCGCGAGCGCCGAGCTCGACCCCGGGCAGCGCGACGGGGGCAGCCGCCGCGCCCACCTGTCCGTGCCGCTCGCCCCCGGCGGCGAGTGCCGCGTCGCGCTCGAGGCCGAGGCCCTGGACCCCGCGGCCACGCGCGCGGCGATCGCCTGGGAGCGGGCACGCATCGACGTGGCCGCCCCGGCGGGCGCCGACCCCGTCGCGCCGGACGGCGGGCCCCGCCGCGCCCGGCGCGGCCCGGAGCCGGTCGTCTCGGTGGTGCTGCCCGTGCACGACCCGCCGCCCGAGTTCCTGCGCCGGGCGGTCGACTCCGTCCGGGCCCAGACCTACGGGCGCTGGCAGCTGTGCCTCGCCGACGACGGCAGCCGCGATCCCGAGATCGTCGAGCTGCTGCGCCGCTACGCCGCCGGCGACCCGCGGATCGAGCTGACGCGCAACGAGCGCGGCGGCGGGATCTCCGCCGGGAGCAACACCGCGCTCGCCCTGGCCACCGGCGAGTACGTCGCGCTGCTCGACCACGACGACGAGCTCGAGCCCGACGCGCTGGAGCTGGTGGTCGAGCGGCTGCGCGAGGACCCCGGCCTCGACGTCGTCTACACCGACGAGGACCGGATCCTCGCCGACGGGTCGCGGTTCGGGGCGATGCTCAAGCCGGACTGGTCGCCCGAGCTGCTGCGCTCGGGCATGTACACCTGCCACCTCGGGGTCTACCGCCGGCGCCTGGTCGAGGAGGTCGGCGGCTTTCGCAGCGGGTTCGACGGCTCCCAGGACTTCGACCTGATGCTGCGGCTGGTCGAGCGCACGGACCGGATCGCCCACGTGCCGCGCGTGCTCTACCACTGGCGGGCCAGCGACACCTCCGTGGCGCTGAACCCGATGGCCAAGCCCTATGCCTACCAGGCGGGGACGCGCGCGCTACAGGAGCACCTGGACCGCACGGGCATGCGCGGGCGCGCGTACCGCACGCACCTGCCCGGCCTGTACGGCATCCGCCACGAGCCCGACCCCTCCGCCACCGTGTCGATCGTGGTGCCGGCCGGGGAGGCGGACGACGAGCGCCTGCGGAGCGCCATCGACGCGCGCACCGCCCACGCGAGCTGGGACCTGGTGTGCGTGACGCCCGAGCCGGGCGAGCCGCTGGGCGCGACCCTCAACCGCGGAGCCGGGCAGGCGACGGGCGAGCACGTGCTGCTGCTCGCGGCGCCGGCCCTGCCGCTCGACGAGGGATGGCTGACCGCGCTGCTCGGCATCGGCGCGCAGGAGGGGGTGGCCGCGGTCGGGGCGAAGGTGCTCGCGCCCGACGGCACCATCGCCGACGGCGGGATCGTGATCGGCGAGGGCGTCCCCCTGCCCGTCTACCGCGGCGTGCGCGCCGACTACATGGGCTACCTGGGGACGCTGGAGGTCCCCTCGAACTACTCGGCGGTGGCCGGCGCGCTGCTGGCGCGCCGCGAGCGGCTGCTGGAGCTGGGCGCCCTGGGGCCCTACGCCTCGCCGCTGGCCGAGGCCGACTTCTGCCTGCGGGCCTCGGTGGCCGGCCTGCGCTGCGCCCTGGCGCCGGGCGCGCGGCTGGAGCTGACGGAGCCGGCCGGCGCGCGCGCCACGAGCCTGGTCGAGCTGGCCACCTTCAAGCGGACGTGGGGACGCCGCCTGGCGCGCGACCCGTACTACCACCCCACGTTCTGGCAGCAGCGCGTCGCCTTCCCGGCCCCCGCGCGCAAGGGGGAGTCGGTGACGCCGCTAGTCGCGGCGGCGCAGGCCGAGGATGGAGAGCAGGAACGACGAGAAGAAGATCTGGATGCCCACGATGATCAGAGTCGCCGCCCACACGGCGAGGCGCTCCTCTGACAGCTCGCCGAAGCCGCGGTCGACCCAGATCCCCACGATCACGGCCGCGAACGCCAGGCCGGTGACGGCCACCGCCGCGCCCAGCAGCAGCCCGTGCTCGAGGCGCAAGCGCGCGCGCATCCGGTCGAACCACGGGTCGCGCTCGCCCATGAAGTAGGTCCCGTAGGCGTGGGCGCAGAGGCCCAGGGCCAGGACCTGGACCCCCACGATCATCAGCAGGCAGCCGGCCACCATCGCGTGCAGGTCCCACGAGCGCCCGAACAGGTCGAGCTGGGTCAGCACCACCGTCGCCGCCAGCAGGCCCAGCAGCGCCATCAGGGCGCCCGGGACGATGAACAGGTGCGTGGGGCTGTGGACGAGCAGGAAGCGCAGGTGGCGCCAGCCGTCGCGGAAGCTCGAGAGCTTCGACTCGCCGCCCCGCGGGTGGTACTCGATCGGGAACTGGCGGACGTCGAGCTTCTCCTTGGCGGCGCGGATGACCATCTCGGAGGCGAACTCCATCCCCGTGGTGCGCAGGTCCAGGCGGGGGAGCACGTCGCGGCGGAAGCCGCGCATCCCGCAGTGCGCGTCCTTGATGCCGGTGCGGAAGAAGACGTTGAGCGTCCCGGTGAGCACCGGGTTGCCGACGTAGCGGTGCAGCCAGGGCATCGCGCCCGGGTGGATGTTGTCCATGCGGTCGCCGATCACCATCTCGGCCCCGGCGTCCAGCTCGGCGACGAACCGCGGCAGGTAGCCGAAGTCGTAGGTGAGGTCGGCGTCGGCCATGACGATGTAGTCGCCCTGCGCCGCCGCGAACCCGGCCAGGTAGGCGCTGCCGTATCCCCGGCGCGGCTCGTGGACGACGTGCGCGCCGGCCGCCTCGGCCAGCTTGGCGCTGCCGTCCTCGGACCCGTTGTCGGCGACCACGACCTCCCCGGGGACCCCCGCCGCCTCGATCGCCGCGCGGGCGCGCCGGACGCATTCCTCGATGGTCTCGGCCTCGTTGAGGCAGGGGATGACCACGGACACGCGCGGCGGCGTGCCTGCTGGCTCGCGCAGAGCCTCGGGTGTCTGCTCGACGGTGCTCACTCGACCTGCGACCCCTGGGGCGGTCGAAGCTGGTAACGCGCGACGGCGGCGAATGTCGCGCGGTTGGACCCTGGCATGGTACCCACCTCGTGCGGATCTGCCTCGTCTACGACTGCCTGTACCCCTACACCGTGGGCGGGGCGGAACGCTGGTACCGCAATCTCGGCGAGCGCCTGGCCGCCGACGGCCACGAGGTCACGATGCTGACGCTGCGCCAGTGGCCGCGCGGCGAGCGGGCGCGGGTCGAGGGCGTCGAGGTGGTCGCCGTGGGGCCGCGGATGGGGCTCTACGTGGAGGGCCGCCGGCGCATCCTGCCGCCCCTGGTCTTCGGCGCCGGCGTGCTCTGGCACCTGCTGCGGCGCGGGCGCCGCTACGACGTGGTGCACACCGCGTCGTTCCCCTACTTCTCCCTGCTGGCCGCGGGCGCGGCCCGCCCCCTTCACCGGTTCGGGCTGGTCGTGGACTGGCACGAGGCGTGGACGCGCGCCTACTGGCGCGAGTACCTCGGCCGGGTCGGCGGGTGGATCGGCTGGCGCGTGCAGCGGCTGTGCGCGCGCCTGCCGCAGCGCGCGTTCGCGTTCTCGCGGCTGCACGCCGCGCGGGCGCGCGACGAGGGCGTGCGCGGCGAGGTGACCGTGCTCGAGGGCGAGTACCGCGGCGAGCTGGAGCCCCGGGGGCCGCAGCCGGCCGACTCGGTCGTCGTGTTCGCCGGGCGCCACATCCCCGAGAAGCGCGTCCCGGCGCTGGTGCCGGCGATCGCCCGGGCGCGCGCGCGGGCCCCGGAGCTGACGTGCGACGTCTACGGCGACGGCCCCGACCGCGCGGCCGTGGAGGCGGCGGTGCGCGAGCACGGCCTGGAGGACGTCGTGCGGGTGCACGGCTTCGTGGACGGGGAGGTGGTCGACCGTGCGCTGAGCCGCGCGCTGTGCATGGCGCTGCCCTCGCGGCGCGAGGGCTACGGGCTCGTGGTGATCGAGGCCGCCTCGCGCGGGACGCCGAGCGTGGTGGTCGCCGACCCCGACAACGCCGCCACCGAGCTGGTGGAGGAGGGCGAGAACGGGATCGTCGCCGCCTCCGCCGCGCCCGGGGACCTCGCGGAGGCGATCCTCGCCGTGCGCGAGGCCGGCCCGGGGCTGCGCGAGCGGACCGCCAGGTGGTTCGGGGAGAACGCCCGGCGGCTGTCGCTCGACGCCTCGCTCGAGAGGGTCCTGGAGTACTACGCGGGCGCCGCGCGACGCTAGCGCGGCGCGGGCCGGACCTATTCGAGCGCGCGCTCGTAGCTGGCGAGCACGCCGCGCGCCGTCTGCGCCCAGCTGAAGCGGGCGGCCCGTGCGCGGCCGGCCTCGCGCAGCCGGTCGGCGACCGCCCGGTCGGTCAGCAGCGTCTCGATGGCCGAGGCGATCTCCGCCGGCGACTCGGGGTCGAAGAGCAGCGCGGCGTCGCCGGCCACCTCGGGCAGCGAGGAGCGCTTCGAGCAGGCGACGGGCACGCCGCGGCGCATGGCCTCCAGGACGGGCAGGCCGAAGCCCTCGTAGAGGGAGGGGAAGGCGAAGGCGTCCGCGAGGGCGTAGAGGCCCTCGAGCTCGGCGGCGTCCACCCAGCCCAGGAACCGCACGTCGCCGGCCACCCCCAGCGCGCCGGCGCGCTCGCGCAGCTCGGCCTCGTGCCAGGTGGCGTAGCCGGGCAGGACCAGGGCCGGCCGGCGCTCGGCGGGCAGCAGCGCCAGCGCCTCCAGGAGGCGGGCGAGGTTCTTGTGCGGGCGCTTGGCCGACACCGACAGCACGACGGGCCGGTCGCCGAGGCCGTGGCGGTCGCGCAGCGCGCGCGCGCCCGCCGGCTCGGCATGCGGCTGCGCGCCGAGGCCCTGCGGCACGACGTCGATCTTGGCGGCCGGCACGCGCAGGTGCCGGACCAGGTCGTCGCGGGTGCTGTGGGAGACGGCGACGATCCGCCGCGCGCGGCGGGCGGCCAGGGGGACGAGCACCTGCATCCCGCGGGTGCGCAGCCCCTGATGGGCCTCGGGGTGCAGCCGGTAGATGAGGTCGTGGATGGTCACCACCCGGGCGAAGCGGCCCCACAGCGGCGCGGTGCTGGCCAGCGAGTGCAGGACGTCGACCCCGGCCCGCCGCGCCAGCCGCGGGAGGTGCTGCTGCTCGCCGCGCACCCACTCCACGCGGTTGCGCGCCCGGACGGGCACCGTGACCGCCTCGACCGCCTCGGTCAGCGGGTCCCCCTCCGCCTCCCGGTTGAAGAACCCGACCAGCTCGACCTCCGGCGCCGCCGCGCGCAGGGCGGGGATCAGCTCGCGCGCCGCGACCTCCATCCCGCCCGTCTCCCCCGGCACGAGGAAGATCAGGTTCAGGCCGACCCTCATGGACGGCGCATGGTTTCATCAGCGCGTGTCCGGCAGGCGCTCGCTGACGATCGGGCTCGACGCGCGAGCGGCGGCGGAGGTCCCTGCCGGCGGCGGCCGCGTCGTGCGCGAGCTGCTCGCGGCCCTCGCCGAGCGCGACGACCCGCATGCCTACCGCCTCTACTGTCGCGTCCCGGGCGAGTTGGAGCTCGACGAGCGATTCTTATGGGAGGTGGCCGGTCTGCCGGACCCTCTCTGGCACGCGGCAGCGGCGTGGCGCGCCAGTCGCGAGTGCGACGTCTTCCTGTCCACGAACAGCTACCTGACCGCGTGGATGCTGCGGATCCCGTCCGCGATCGTGGTCTACGACCTCATCGCGTTCGTGCCGGGCGCCCGGGCCCAGCGCCGCGCCGGGCGCATCGAACGCGCGACCCTCGGGCCGGCCGTCCGCCGCGCGGCCGCGATCCTGTGCATCTCGCAGGCGACCCGCCAGGACCTGGTCGCACGGCGGCCGGACGCCGCGGCGAAGTGCGACGTCGTCCACGTGGCCGCCCATCGGCGGTTCGCCCGCGCCCTCTCGGAGGGCGAGCGCGAAGCGGCACGGAGCCGCCTCGATCTGCCCCCGTCCTACGTGCTGTCGGTCGGCACGCTGGAGCCGCGCAAGAACCTGGCCCGCCTCGTCGAGGCGCATACTCGCCTGCCCGCCGACCTGCGCGCGGCCCACCCGCTGCTGCTCGTCGGACCGCCGGGATGGGAGGTGGAGGACCTTCTCGCACGCCTGGCCACCGGCGCCGACCACGTCAGGGTCCTCGGCTTCGTCTCCGACGAGGACCTCGTCGCGCTGTACGCGATGTGCAGCGCCTTCTGCTACCCGTCGCTGTACGAGGGGTTCGGGATGCCGGTGCTCGAGGCGATGCAGGCGGGGGCGCCGACGATCACGTCATCGGTGTCGAGCCTCCCGGAGGTCGGCGGCGACGCGGTCCGCTACGTCGACCCCCGCCGAGTGGAGAGCATCGAGGACGGCCTGCGGGAGGTCCTGGGCTCGGAGGAGCTGCGGGAGCGTCTGCGCCGTGCCGGACGCGCCCGCGCAGCCGGCTACTCCTGGGACCGGACGGCGGCCGAGGCGCTGGCGGTGCTGGAGCGGATCAGCCGTTCGTAGGCGTCGCCCAGGCGCGCCGCCGCCGCCTCGGTGGAGTAGCGCTCGACCCGCTCGCGCGCGTGCTCCACGCGAGCGCCCGGCGGCCGGGCGAGGGGTCCCTCGGCCAGCAGCCGCGCCAGGGCGATCCAGTCGCCGGGCGCGAAGTAGGTCGCGCTGTCGCCGACGACCTCGGGGATCGCGCCGCTGGTCGTGGTGAGGACATCGAGACCCGCGGCCATCGCCTCGGCGAGGACCATCCCGAACTGCTCCTCCCAGAAGACGCGGGGGACGTCGAAGGGGTGGAAGCCGGCGCCCGCCATGGGCAGGCTGGCGAGGACCAGCGCCGACGCGCGAGCGTAGACGCCCGGCATCTCGTCGTACGGCACCCCGCCGAGCTCCACGCGGTCGGCGATCCCCAGCTCGTCCGCGTAGGAGCGCAGGCGCTCCTCCTCCGGCCCGCCGCCGACGATGCGCACCCGGGGCGCCGGCACGCCGCCGTCACCCACCACGCCCCGGCGCAGCGCGGCGACCGCACGCAGGACGTCCTGGTGGCCCTTCTCCCACACCAGACGCCCCGGAGACAGGATCACGTGCTCCTCGGGCTCCGGGCCGCCGGGCGCGCCGCGGAAGCGCTCGAGGTCGATGCCCGGCGGGCAGACCTCGATCCGCTCCGCCGGCACGCCCTCGAGCCGCAGGGAGTCGCGGGCCCGCTCGGTCGCGGCCAGGAACAGGTCGGTCGCGGCCAGGACCCGCTCGCGGTTGGCGCGCGCCTCGCGGTTGCGGTAGGCGCGCAGGAAGGGGATCGTCTCCCACACCGTCTGCACGAGCCTCCAGCCGCACCCGGGCGCCCCCTTGACGCGGGCCGCCTCGGCGGCGAACCAGAAGGACAGCTCCTCGGCGTGGACCACGTCGAAGCCCGCGAGGTGGCGCTCGAGGTCGAAGTAGCGCTCGCCGGCCATCCCGGCGACCACGTCGCCCACCCGGCCGCCGGGCAGGCGCCCGCGCAGCGTGCGAACGGGGATCGACGGGACCCGCAGGGAGGAGACGTCGAAGTCGTTGCGGTCGCTGAGCAGGTAGGAGACGTCGAAGCGGTCGAGGAGCCGCTCCCACGGGCGCAGCTCCCATGGCGTCGCGAGATGACCTCGCACGATCGCGATCTTCGGTCGGCGGTCGGCCACGGCGCGGGTCACCCTAACGCCCGGCGGTAGACCTCCAGCGTGCCCTCGGCGGCGCGCCGCCACGTGAACTGCGCGGCGCGCGCCCGGCCGCGCTCCACCAGCCGGGCGGCCAGCTCGGCGTCGGTCAGCAACCGCCGCGCCGCGTCGGTGATGCGGTCCTGGTCGGCCGGGTCGAAGAGCAGCGCGGCGTCGCCGGCGACCTCGGGCAGCGACCACCGGTCCGAGCAGGCGACCGGGACGCCGCGGCGCATCGCCTCCAGCACCGGCAGGCCACCGCCCTCCATGAGCGAGGGCAGGACCAGGCAGCCGGCCACGGCGTAGAGGCCCTCGAGCTGGGATTCGGACACCCAGTCGGGCAGGTGCACGCGGTCGGCCACGCCGAGCCGCGCGGCCAGCGCGCGCAGCTCGTCCTCGTACGGTGTCGAGGCGCCGGGCAACACCAGCTGCACGCCTTCGTCGCGCAGCTCGGCCACCGCCCGCACCAGCGAGGTCAGATTCTTGTACGGCCGCTTCTGCGCGACGCACAGCACGACGGGGCCGTCACCGAAGCCGAGCTGTGCCCGGAGCTCGGCGGCTGGCGTGGCGGCGGGCAGCTGCGCGTCGGCCACCCCGTAGGGGACGACGTCGACCCGGTCCGGATCGAGCCGCATCGTCGAGATCAGATCGTCGCGCACCGCCCGCGATCCGGCGATCACGCGGTTCGCGCGCCGCCCGCTGTGGAACTGGACCGCGCGAGCCGCCCGCTGGGCGCGGCGGCTCTCCCAGGCCTCGCCCTGGTGCAGCCATATGAGATCGTGCAGCGTCACGACCGTCGCCACGCGGGGTGCGACCGCGGGTGGGCCCGCCGCCGGGTTGTGCAGCACGTCGAGCCCTCCCCTCATGGCCAGGACGGGAAGGACCACCGCCTGAGCCGCGAGCGCCGCGCGCGAGGCCGTGGATAGGGGCAGGTCGTAGCGTGTCGCTCCGGGAGGCACGGCCTCCGGCGGCGTCCCGCGCGCCGCGAAGGCCACTGTCTCCTCGACCTCCGGCAGAGCCGCCAGCTCGCGCGCGAGCTCCGTCGCGTAGCGACCCACGCCGCCTGCCGAGGACCCCATCCACATCAGGTTGAGCCCGATTCTCATCCGGCGCGGGCCCGCACGATGTCGACCAGCTCATCGGGGATCGCGCGCAGCGCCACCACCGCGCCCACGTAGACGATCGTGGCCACGACCACGGCGGCGATCGCGGACCCCACCGCGACTCCGGCCGCGAGCGCCAGCACCGCGCCCGCCAGGACCCTCCAGACGGTTCGAAGCGACGGCCGCAGCTCCGGATGCGCGCGGAAGAGCGCGACCGCGTACGCGATGGCGATCGCCACTTCGCCGATCACCGTGGTGATGCCCGCCCCGAGCGCCCCGTACTCGGTGACCAGGAGGAGGCTGAGCCCCAGCGAGACGACTAGCCCAAAGGCGTTCGCGACGAGCAGGGCGGCATGGCGATGCAGCGAGATGAGCGCGAATCCCCAGACCGCGAGCACGAACGAGGCGAGGATTGCGCCCGCCTGGACGTGGAGAGTCTCGATGGCTGGATCGAAGTCGGGGCCGGCGATGACCTCGATCGCGATGCTGGCGCCGAGCCCGGTGACCAGAGCAAGGTATGCGCCCACGAGCAGCCCGACCTCCAGGAGCCGCTGCAGTGCGTAGGCGAGCCGGCGGCGGTCGTCGCGCGCGGCGCGCGCGAGCACCGGGAAGGCCGCGGAGACCAGCAGCCCCGCGATGCTCGACACGACGATGAAGACGCGGAACGAAGCACCGAAGTAACCGACCTCCTCCTCGGAGGAGAGCAGCGACATCACGAGGACGATCATGTACACGTAGAGCGTGCCGGCCGCGGTAGCCGCGGCGAACGGCACCGTGACGCGCAGCAGCTCTCGCCACGCCGCCGGGTCGAAGGCCGGGCGGAGGGGCAGCGCTCCGCGAACCCACGCCAGTGTCAACACGAGCACGACGGCGGCGGCCGCAGCGGGGATGGCCAGGAACCCGAGGAGATCCACGCCCACCACCGCGAGCGCCGCCGTGAGCAGCAGCATCGCGAGATTGCGCACCAACTCGAGGGCGGTCACGCGCCCGAGCTGGAGCCGCGCCGAGAGCGGCACGGAGTACGCGCCCTGGGCATTGAGCACGGCCAGGCCCACGGCGCCGATCGCCGCGCCCGCGACCATCGCGCCCGAATAGCCAGCGAGGACCGCGAAGCCCACGGCGATACCACCTCCGAGTACCGAGATCGCCAGCCGCAGGCCGAGCAGGTTGCGCATCACGTGGTCGCGGCGCTCGGCCTCGAGGGTCGCGTACTCGCGAATTCCCAGGTTCGTGAGACCTGCCTCGGCGAGGCTCCCCACGATGGAGATCAGGGAGATGACCGTGACGTAGCGGCCGTAGTCCGCGGCGCCGAGATGCCTGATCAGGATCGCGACCGCGCCCACGCTGAGCGCGATCCCGAGGCCATGGCCGGCCGTCCGCAGAACGCCGCCCCGGATGACGAGCCCTCCGGCCGCGGAAGTATCCAGGACGTCCGTGCCCGCCCTCGGCTCTACGTCTCCTTCCATCCCCACGCCTCGAAATCGACGTCCCCTGACCGCGCGGCGGCGCACGCCTCGAGGACCTGCCAGTCGCCGGCGTTCGACGGGTCAGGTTCGACGGCGACCACGCGGGCGTCCGGGCGGCGAGGGACGCCGAAGTAGCCGACGTCGGCGCCGAGGGCCACCACGATCGGGCGCTCGGCGGAGCGGAGCATCGCCTCGACCGGCTCGGGGAAGGCATGGTCCTCGGTGAGGAAGACCTCGCCCAGCGTGGGGACGTGGCGCAGCAGCCGGTCGCGGACGGCGCTCACTTGCGGACCTCGAACTCAGCGCGGATGTTCATCGCCGGGAAGCGAAAGGCGAAATACCGCTCGTAGACGTTCAGATGACGGTTGGCCAGCCACGCGATGCCGCTGAACCGGAACGGCGTCCAGAAGTCCAGCGAGAGGCTCACGACACCCATGCGGACCTTGGTGTAGTGGGCGAACCCCGGCTCGGCGAGCGAGCGCACGGCCAGCGAGGAGAAGAAATGCCGGTGCGTCGGGTCTCCGTAGGCGAGCACGGAGGAGAAGTGCGGCGTGCGAATGTGGATGCGAGCCCCGGGCCGCGCGACGCGATACAGCTCCTCCATCACGCGCAGCGGCTCGGCGACGTGCTCGAGGACGTCCTGGCAGAGGATCTGGTCGAACGAGCTGTCGTTCAGCCCCTCGTAGGGCGTCCGATCCAGGTCGAGCACGACGTCGGCATCGGTGTCCGACGAGATGTCGACGCCGACCGCGCCGGGGTACTTCTTGGTTCCGCACCCGAGGTCGAGGACCGTGCCCGGGCCGCTGGGCTCGAGGCGGAACTGCTCCGGGTCGGTGACCCGGGCGAGGAGGCGGCGAGCCCGGCTCATGCGCGCCGACCATAGCGTTCGGCCCACGCGCGCTCGAAGGAGGCGAGGGTCAGCTCGGCCGTGCGCCGCCAGGAGAAGAGGGCCTGCCGCGACCGCCCGGCCTCCGCCAGCCGCGCCGCCAGCCGGCGGTCGTCCAGGAGCTCGTCCACGCGCCGCGCGATGTCCCCCGCGTCGTGGGGGTCGAAGTAGAGGGCGGCATCGCCCGCCACCTCGGGGATCGACGAGGCGCGCGAGCAGGCGACCGGGACGCCGCGGCGCATCGCCTCCAGCACCGGCAGCCCGAACCCCTCGTGCAGCGACGGGAAGACGAAGCACTCCGCGGCGCGATAGAGGCCCTCGAGCTCGCCCGCCGAGACGAATCCCAGGAACCGGATGCTGCCGCGCACGCCGAGGCGATCGGCCAGCGAACGCAGCTCGTCCTCGTGGCGAGTCGGCGCCCCGGGAAGGACCAGCACCGCGTCCGGGTGGCGTCGTGTCACCTGCACCATGGCCTCGACGAGCCGTGCGAGGTTCTTGTTGGGGCGCTTGCCGGAGACCGCGAGCACGATGCGGCCCGCGCCGATGTCGAGACCGCTGCGAACCTCGGGCTCCGGGACCGGCTCGGGCGCCTCACCGGCCCCCGGCCCGAGGGGCACGGCGTCGACTCGCTCCGCGGCGATCCCGAGGAGCGTGACGATGTCCCGCTTCGCCGCCTCCGAATATGTGAGGACCCGGTCCGAGCGCCGGGCGATCGCCGGCACGCTCGTCCGCCAGATCAGACCCGTGACGCGGTTGACGCTCGACGGGTCGATCTTCCACGTCATGTCGCCCACGGTGACCACATGGGCGAACGGACCGCCCAGCGGACCGGTGAGCGCGACCGAGTTGAGGACGTCGAGCCTCCGGACCGCTGCGAGGCGGCCGAGGAGGGTCATCTCCGACAGCGCGGTCAGGTAGCGGACCCCCAGGAGTGGGTGCGTGACGACGTCGACGTCGGCGACCCACGGCTCGTCGGCGAGCGCCGCGGCGCCGGGACGGCTGACGAACAGGCTGAAGCGCGTGTTCGGGCGCAGGGCCAGCAGCTCGGGCACGATCCGGCGGACGTACGTCTCGATGCCGGCCATGGGTGGCCGCAGAAAGACTGCATTCAGGCCTATCCGGGTAGGGGCAGGAGGTTGCACGAAATCCGCATCCTTTTCGATCTGCCATCGTTTTAGTCGCGTGAGGTCCGATTCGATGCCCGCCCCGGCAGACCCACCCGCGCACCCGCAGATGCCGCTTCCCAACCCGCAGACGCGCCCGCACGCCCCCGTGCGGCCGGCCCCCGCCCTCCAGCCCGACACCGTCGACGTGCTCGGCGTGCCGCTCGCGCTGACCGACTACGAGCGCACGATGGACTGGATGGACGAGACGATCGGGGCGCGCCGGAGCGGCTACGTGATCCCGGCCGCCGTGCACGCGGTGATGGTCGCCCGCGAGGACGCCGAGACGCGCGAGGCCGTGCTCGGCCCCGGGGCGCTCAGCGTCCCCGACGGCCAGCCGCTGGTGTGGGCGATGAAGCTGCTCGGCCACAGCGACGCGTCGCGGGTCTACGGGCCCGAGCTGATGGCGCGCTATTGCGAGCGCGCGGCGCAGACCGGCATGCGCATGTTCCTCTACGGGGGGCGCAACCAGGGCGCGCTCGTGCAGCTCGCGCTCAACCTGCGCCGGCGCTATCCGGGCATCAGGATCGTCGGCGGCTACTCGCCTCCCTACCGCGACCTCGACTCCGAGGAGCGCGCGGCGATCGCCGAGGAGATCAACCGCTCGCGCGCCGACGTGGTGTGGGTGGGCATCGGCCAGCCCAAGCAGGAGAAGTGGATGGCGCAGATGCAGGCCACGCTCGACGCGCCGGTGATGGTGGGCGTCGGCGCGGCCTTCGACTTCCATGCCGGCCTGGTCCCCCAGGCGCCGGCCTGGATGCAGTCGCTGGGGCTGGAGTGGGTGTACCGCCTGGCCCAGGAGCCGCGGCGGCTGTGGCGGCGCTACGCCCGCTACAACCCGCTGTTCCTGCTCGGCTTCGCGCGGCAGTACCTGCGCGAGCGCCGGCGCCGGTCCTAGAGCCCGTGGAAGCGGGACGCGATGTCGTACCCGTAGATGTGGACCGTCACGTCGCCGATCCGGGCCGACTTCTGCGGCGGTCCGAACTTCGGGTCGGCATAGCTGGGCCCGATCCCCTCGAGGTGGTGCGGGTCGATGATCAGGAAGCTGCGCGTGTTCGGCCGCGGCCGGTACCAGCTCGAGATGTAGTGCAGCTTGAAGCGGCACAGCTCCGGGCCTCCCGTGCAGCTGGCGACGGGATAGACCCTGACCTGGGCCTTCATCTGCCACGTGAGCGGAGCGGCGGTCCAGAACCCCGCGTAGCCGTGCTCCACTCCCTCCGCCTGCGCCAGGCGCAGCAGCGGCCCTGAGATGTCCCCGCTGGGCGAGCCGGGCGCCGCGTGCAGGTCGCCGCGGACGAGCGCCGCAGTCGCGCCGGCCACCACCAGCGTCGTCCCCGCCGCCACCGCGGCGCGCGCCCGCGGCCGCACGGCGAGCAGCGGCACGAGCGCGGCCAGAGCGTAGTAGGCCGTCATCAGGTAGCGCGCCGAGAACTTGTCGATCGGCAGGGTGGACATCACGAAGGCGATCGAGGTGACGGTTCCGGCGAGGATCCAGAACGACGCGTGGGCCAGGAGCTCCGGTCGCTCGGGCCGCTGGGCGGGCCGGCGCGCGACGTCGCGAACCCAGCGGCTCGCCCACCGCGTCACCGCCACGAGCGCGGCCAGGACGGCGATCGCGCACACCAGCGCGAAGACCGACTTCGCCTCGACCTCCGCGCCCCCGAAGTCGCCGTTGCCGAGGAAGGTGAGCGCGTGCAGCAGCAGGCGGAAGTTGGACACGATGCGGTCGAAGGGGGCGAAGGCGACGTCGACCGGCAGGTCCTGGACGTTGGCGTCCCTCATCGCGTCGACGATCAGTCCGGAGCCGACCATCGCGGCCACGGCCACAGTCACCGCCGACACCGCGATCCGCCGGCCCGCGGGGGCGGGGAGCATCCACGCCATGGCGATCGCGGCCCCGACGAAGGGCGCGATCCCGGAGACCAGCAGCAGGCGGTCGGAGGCCAGGCCGGCGGCGGTGACAGCCGCGAGGACGGCGCAGAGGACGACATGGACGGGCCACGGGCCCACGCGGCCCCGGCGGCTCGCGCACCACACCAGGAAGGTGCCGAGCAGCGCGACGTGCAGGTTGGTGGGGCCGTGCGCGTTGGCGCCCAGCTGCATCGGCAGCAGCGCGTAGCCGGCGCACACCAGCAGGACGGCGGCGATCGCGGCGGCCCACGCGCTCGACGCGCGCCACGTCGACCAGGCGACGAGCGCGACGCCACCGAGCGACAGGAGCCAGAAGCCGATCTGCCAGAGCTGGCGGTGCGCCGGGAAGCCGCGGGTGAGGTCCTCGATCCACAGCGACGAGTACCACGGGTAGTTGCCCAGGACGACCTCGTCGCCGGGCACGCGCTCGTCGTAGAGCTCGCCGATCACCAGCGCCGACGCCAGGTCGGCATTCGTGTAGATCCCCTGGACGGTCTCGCGCAGGTCGAGCGCGAACACGAGGAGCCACACACCGCCCGCGAGCACGGGTAGCCACGGCCACAGGCTCGCGGCGCGCGAATCGCGGATCCGGGCGATCACCGGAGCTCCGCCAGGCGCGGCGCCGAGGCGTCGCGCGGCGACGCCACCAGCTCCAGCCCCGCCGGCCACTCGATCCCCACCT
>Ga0299907_10000711_pt1 | contig 17211 bp, 15 predicted proteins | sample RVTome_16_FD_198680 | JGI IMG/M metagenome (GOLD analysis project Ga0299907, IMG submission 198680) | Soil microbial communities from uranium-contaminated site in the Upper Colorado River Basin, Wyoming, United States - RVT152D67 (version 2) ...
TACTTCGATTGGATCGGCGGCGTGCTGACGGGCGACCTCGGCGACTCGCTCGCGTTCCGCAGGCCGGTGACGGAGCTGCTGTTCCCGGCGCTCGGGAACTCGGCCAAGCTGGCGCTGGTGGCGTTCGTGCTGGTCGTGCCGCTCGGCATCGCCGGAGGGGTGTTCGCCGCGCTCCATCGAGGGCGGGCCGCGGACCGGATCGTCTCGGTCGGCGGGCTGTCGGCCACTGCGGTGCCGGAGTTCGTGTGGTCGGTCGTGCTGATCGTCGTCTTCGGCCTGTGGCTGCGCATCCTGCCGGTCACGGCCACGGCTCCACCCGGAAGCGGCCCACTCACCCAGCTCCGGTACCTCCTGCTGCCCGCCCTGTGCCTGGTGCTGGTGCTGTTCGGCTACATCGCCCGCATGGCGCGGGCCGGCACGGCGGAAGCGCTCGACGCCGACTACACGAGGACGGCCATCCTGAAGGGTTTGCCGAGCAGGACCGTGATCCGACGACACGTGCTGCGCAACTCACTGTTGCCGACGATCGCGGTAGTGGCCACGCAGGCCGGCTACCTCATCGGCGGGCTCGTGGCGATCGAGCTGATCTTCAACTACCAGGGGGTCGGGCAGTTGCTGTTCCGCGGGCTCCAACGCAAGGACTTCCCATTGCTGGAGAGCGCCGTGTTGGTCGTCGGCGTCGTGTACCTGGTGGCCACGCTGGTCGCCGACCTGCTGTACGCGTTCCTCAATCCGCGGATCCGCTACGGAGCCGCCGAGTGAGCGACCTGGCCCCCCCTCGCGACGTCGGCGTCCTCGTGATGCCACCGCCCTCTCCAGAGAGCGAGACCGTCCGGGCGCGCCGTGAGCGCATCCGTCTGCTGATGCGCTCCAAGACGTTCCTGGCAGGCGCGATCATCGTCGGCATCTGGGTGTTCTGCGCCGTGCTGGGCGAGGCGATCGCTCCGAAGGACCCCTTCGTCCCCGACATCCTCAACAAGCTCGATCCACCGTCGGGTCAACACCTGATGGGCACAGACCGTCTGGGCCGCGACGTGCTGTCTCGGGTGATGGTGGGCGCCCGCGACATCCTGATCGTGGCCCCGCTCGCCACGCTGCTCGGCACCGTGCTGGGCACGGCTCTCGGTCTGGTCACCGGCTACTACCGCGGCATCGTCGACGATGTGCTGTCTCGGGTGATCGAGGCCTTCCTGGCGATCCCGGTCACGATCACAGGCGCGCTTGCGCTCGTTGCCCTCGGTCCCTCCAGGATCACCGTGATCATGGTGATCGGGCTCGTGTTCTCTCCGATTATCGCGCGCACCGTGCGCGCGGCCGTTCTCGCTGAGCGACAGCTCGACTACGTGGCCGCCGCGCGTCTGCGGAACGAGCGCGGTCCCTACATCCTGTTCGGAGAGATCCTGCCGAACGTGATGGCACCGATCCTGGTGGAGTTCACGGTCCGGCTGGGGTACGCGATCTTCGCCATCGCGACGCTGTCCTTCCTCGGCTTCGGCATCCAGCCTCCTGCTCCGGATTGGGGCCTCCAGATCTCCGAGGCATACGGGTTCATCAGCGGCGGGATCTGGTGGCCGACCCTCTTCCCCGCGCTCGCGATCACCTCGCTGGTGATCGGCGTGACCCTCCTGTCGGACGGTCTCGCGGGGGCCTTCGAACGATGACTGAGACGGCACTCGCGGCGCCGGCCCTGGAGCTCACCGATCTGGAGGTCGCGTACACGGTGCGCGGGATCGACCGGCCGGTCCTGCGCGGTGTGTCGCTCCGCGTCGACCAGGGAGCGACGTACGGCTTGGTCGGTGAGAGCGGTTGCGGCAAGACCACGGCGGCGTTCGCTGCGATGCATCACCTGCCGAGCAACGGCAAGGTGGTCGCGGGCTCCATCCGGGTCGGCGGCAAGGACGTCTCGACACTCTCCGAGTCCGAGGTCCGGCGCCTGCGCTCATCGACGGTCTCGATGGTCTATCAGAACCCCGGATCGGCCCTGAACCCCTCGATCCGCGCGGGCGATCAGGTGGCCGAGGTGTTCGAGCTCGGCGGGTCGTCCCACGCAGAGGCGGTCGAGCGCGCGGAGCAGATGCTGCGGAAGGTGCAGATCTCCGATCCCGCCGGCGTGATGCGCCGGTTCCCCCATCAGCTGTCCGGCGGCATGCAGCAGCGCGTGGTCATCGCCATGGCCCTCGGGTCCGATCCCACGCTGCTGATCCTCGACGAACCCACCACCGGCCTGGACGCGACCGTTGAGGCGGAGGTGCTCGACCTCGTGGCGGGGCTCCGCGGAGAGTTCAACACCAGCGTGTTGTTCATCAGCCACAACCTGGGCGTGATCCGGAAGATGTGCGACACGGTCGGGGTGCTCTACGCCGGCAGGTTGGTCGAGGAGGGCCCGACCGCGAGCGTGTTCGCCGATCCCCGCCACCCGTACACGGTGGGGCTGATGCGCTGCATCCCCCGCGGAGGCGTGCGCAAGGACGTCGACCGGCTGGACACGATCCCGGGATTCCTGCCGCAGCTCGGCGCCGATCTGCGCGGCTGCGTGTTCGCCGACCGCTGCGCCCTTGTCGAGGACATCTGCCGGACGGACGAGCCGCCGCTGTACGAGCTGGGTGGCGGCCACGAGAGCCGCTGCCACTTCCACGAACGGGCGCAGGACCTTCCACACGTGCAGGTGCCGCGGGAGGAGGGCGAACGCGCCGAGGATGGGGACACGCCCGTCGTGACGCTCGGGAGCGTCGACAAGACCTTCCACCAGGACGGCAACGACATCAAGGCGCTCAAGGACGTGAGCCTCGACATCCGATCGGGTGAGACGCTCGGGCTCGTCGGCGAGTCGGGGAGCGGCAAGACGACGCTCGCGAGAGTGCTCCTCGGTCTGACCGCACCCGACGAGGGATCGGTGGTCGAGCTGGACGGGACCCCCTTGCCGTCACGGATCACGAAACGGACCACTGCGCATGTGCGCGCCGTGCAGATCGTGTTCCAGAACCCGGATTCGGCCCTGAACCGGCGCTTCTCCGTTCGTCGGATCCTGCTCAGGGCGCTGTACAAGCTCGCTCCCGGGGGCGACCGAGAGTCTCGCGTGCATCGACTGGTGAAGGATGTGCGCTTCGACGAGCGACTGCTCGGTTCCCGGCCAGGCCAGCTGTCCGGCGGCTTGAAGCAGCGGGTCGCGATCGCGCGCGCCTTCGCCGGCTCGCCGCAGGTGGTGGTTTGCGACGAGCCGACCTCTGCCCTCGACGTCTCGGTGCAGGCCGCGATCCTGAACCTGCTGGCCGACCTGCAACGCGATGAGGGCGTGACGTATCTGTTCATCTCACATGACCTCGGCGTGGTCCGGTTCCTCTCCGACCGGATCGCCGTGCTGTACCTGGGCAGGGTGATGGAGGTGGGCGAGGCCGAGACCGTGTTCGCCGGACCGCACCACCCGTACACCGAGGCGCTGCTGTCGGCGGTTCCCACGCTCGAGGGTGAGGAACGGACGCGGATCAAGCTCGTGGGTGAGATCCCGAGCCACGCAGCACCGCCTTCCGGGTGCGTGTTCCACACTCGGTGCCCGCGGTTCCTCGGGGACATCTGCGTGAACGAAGAGCCACCGCTGGCCGATGCCGGGGGCGGTCACCTGATGCGCTGTCACATCCCGATCGAGGACCTCCGGCGGATGCAGGCGGAGGGCGCCCCGACGTGACGGCGGTGCGCGCCGCCGTCCTGCCCAGGACCGGCGCCGAGTTGGAGATCCACGAGCTGACGCTCGCCGACCCTCGGCCGGGCGAGGTGCGTGTCCGTGTGTGGGCGACCGGCGTGTGCCATTCGGATCTCAACGCGATCGACGGAACGGCGGAAACGCGGTGTCCCGCGGTCCTCGGCCACGAGGGCTCGGGCGTGGTCGAGCAGGTGGGGGCCGACGTCGACATCCCAGTGGGTCAGCACGTGGCGCTGTCGTGGATGCCGTCGTGCGGCCGCTGCGAGGAGTGCGTGCGCGACCTTCGACACCTGTGCCGAACCGCGTGGGAAGCGATGGGCACCGGCGGCCTGTTGGACGGCACGTCTCGGTTGTCGATGAATGGCCGGCCCGTCTTCCACTACTCGCTGCTGTCCACGTTCGCCGAGTACGCCGTCGTCGACGCGCGTTCCTGCATACCGATCCCGGATGACCTGCCGTTCGACGTGGCCTCGCTCATCGGCTGTTGTGTGGCGACCGGAACCGGCGCCGTGTGGCGCACTGCGCAGGTGCGGCCGGGGGATCGCGTGGCGGTATTCGGCTGCGGCGGAGTGGGCCTCTCGGCGGTGATGGGTGCGGTGGCCATCGGCGCATCGACGGTGACGGCCGTCGACATCGAGCGCGACAAGCTCGCGGTTGCCGAGGAGCTCGGCGCCACCGCGACCCTCGAGTGGATCGGCGGGCCGGAGGAGACCGCCGCGCTCGTGCGTGAGGCAGCCGGGGGCGGCGTCGATGCGGCGATCGAGGCCACCGGGCGGCCTGAGGTGGCCCGCGCCGCGTTCTGTGCCACGCGCGCCCGGGGAGCGGCGGTCCTGATCGGGATCCCTCGCGCCGACGCCGAGGTCTCGTTCCCCGCGCTTTCCATACCCCGGCTGGAGCGACGCGTCCTGGGAAGCATCTACGGCTCGACGGTGCCGGAACGGGACTTCCCCGAGATCGTCGAACGCTACCGACGGGGAGAGCTCCCGATCGATCGTCTGATCAGCCATCGACTCCCGCTCGAGAGGATCGGCGAGGCGGTCGGGTTGCTGCAGCGTGGCGTTACGCTTCGACCCGTCGTGCTCATGGCCTAAAGGGATGGACTGAAGGGAGCCTTCGGGTGGACCCGCTGGACGGCAGGATCGGCGAGGCGTGGTCGGGTGACGCGCCGAACGGTAGCCACATCAACGTCGTGCTGGGCCGCCGAGGATCGCCGACCGCCGCAGCGATCGTGGGCGCGCTGACGGCTCCTCGTCCGGGACACCTCCCCTTCCTGGCCTGTCTGGAGCTTGGTGTGGCGATCCGGCCCCGGACCGTCGTGGTGAACAAGTCCACGATCGAGGAAGACCTGCACGCCCGACTCACGTGGGGAGCCGCGCAGCTCGGGATCGCACAAGGTGTGATGGACGCGGTGGCAGACGGATCGATCGACCCCGGCGATGCCGACGACCTGGTGTTGTTCGTCCCCGTCTGGGTCGATCCGGCCGCGACGGACGAAACGGCGGTGAAGGCGGCGAACCGGCGAGCCGTGCGCGACGCGATCGCCGATGCTGTGTCGCCTGCGTCTCCCGAGCTGGTGCGCGAGCTCGCCGGCCGTCGCGAAGACGCACACAACGCGTACTACACGGGGGACTGAGCGGGTGCGGATCACCGGCCTCGAGGCCAGGCACTACCGGTTCGCGCTGGATCCGCCGTTCGTCGCGGCGTGGGATCCGCAGCCGCGGGATCGCATCGAGGCGACCCTGGCGATCGTGACGGCGGACGACGGAACGCAGGGATTCGCGAGCGGCAACGACCTTCCCGACGCCGAGCAGCTGCGATCGCTTTTGATGGGTCTGAACCCGTTCCGAACGGAGGTCGTGCGGGAGCTGTGCGAAACGATCGACCTCCACGGTGGGCGTCCGTGGATCGCCGAGGTAGCCGTGTGGGACCTGGTGGGCAAGGCGCTGAGCCAACCTCTGTGGCGGCTGCTGGGTGGTCGCTCCGAGCGGCTGCTCGCGTACGCGTCCACGGGGGAGCTGGTCGAGCCCGAAGAGCGGGTCCGCCGGGTCAAGGAGCTGGTGGAAGGCGGCTTCCGTGCTGTCAAGATCCGGTTCCATCACGACGACTGGCGTCTGGACCTCGAGGTGGTCCGAGCGGTTCGCGAAGCGGTGGGGACCGGGCTCGACGTCATGGTCGATGCGAACCACGGCTGGCGGATGCCGGGAGACCGCTCGTCGCGGTGGGACGTCCCGACCGCGGCCGCCTGCGCCCGTGCCCTCGAAGCGCTCGACGTGTACTGGCTCGAGGAGCCGCTCCCGACCGAGGACCTGGATGGCTACGCGGCCCTTCGTCGGCTCACGTCGATCCGGATCGCCGCCGGGGAGATGGTGCGCCGGTCCTCGGAGGCTCGCGATCTGCTCGTGCGTGGCGGCGTTGACGTGATCCAACCCGATGTAGTGCTCGCGGGCGGCATCGGCGGCTGCCGCCGCATGGCGGCGACGGCCGACGTGCACGGCCGGATGTTCTCCCCGCACACCTGGACGAACGGGATGGGGCTCCTCGCGAACCTCCATCTGGCGCTCGCCGTCTCGACCTGCCCGTACGTCGAGGTTCCGTACGATCCACCCGCGTGGACCCCCGAGCGGCGAGACCCGTTGCTTCCGGCGACTCTCGAGGTCGCCGCCGACGGGTCGATCGCACCGCCGGCCGGCCCAGGGCTGGGCATGTCGCCCGACCTCGATGCGCTGGAGGCGTACCGGGTCGGATGACGGGGCGGCGCCTCATGCGCGCGGCCGTGCTCCGGGCGGCGGGTGAGCCGCTGCGCGTCGAGGACGTGCTCTTGGCGCCACCCGCAGCCGGGGAGGTGCTCGTTCGTGTCTCCGCCGCCGGTGTCTGCCGCTCGGACCTGCACCTGGCCGAGGGCCATCTCGGAGAGGGAAGGTGGCCGATCGTCCTCGGGCACGAGGGCGCGGGAGTGGTCGAGGAGGTCGGTGAGGGTGTGGAGCGACCTACCACCGGCGACGCGGTCGCGTTCTGCTTCGTTCCGTCGTGTGGGTCGTGCCGGCAGTGCCGCGCCGGACGTCGGGCGATGTGCACGGTGGCCGCGGCCGCGTCGTGGGCCGGCACGATGCTCGACGGATCCTCCCGGCTCTCTTTTCCGGACGGCGGCCGGATCCAGCACTTCAACTTCATCTCGTGCTTCGCCGAGCGCGCGGTGGTGCCGGCGGTCTCGGCGGTACCGATCCAACCGGACCTGCCGCCGCGTCAGGCGGCCTTGCTCGGATGCGGCGCCGTGACGGGCTTCGGCGCGGTGAGGAACGCTGCTCGCGTCGAATCGGGAGAAAGCGTCTGTGTGGTGGGGTGCGGCGGCGTCGGGCTCCAGGTGGTCGCGGCGGCAAAGATGGCGGGAGCCGATCCGATCGTCGCGGTCGATCCCGACGCCTCCAAGCTCGAGCGCGCCCGCGAGCGAGGTGCGACCTGCGTCGTCCGGGCGGAAGGACCGTCGGCCGTGACGGCTGTGCTGTCCATGGTCGGCGAAGGGGTCGACCACTCCTTCGAGGTCGTCGGGCGAGCCGACACGATCCGGACCGCCTTCGACGTCCTGCGTCCGGGTGCGACGGCGATCGTGGTGGGCATCGCCCCGCGCGGGGTCGACGTGTTCCTGCCGGCGCAGGAGTTCCTGTCGGAGAAGGGGATCCGCGGCTCGTACTACGGCTCCGGCGACCCGGCGCGCGACCTGGCCGGGTTGGTCGACATGGCGTCGAGGGGTTTGATCGACCTCGACGGGGTGGTGTCGCACGTCACCGACCTCGAGGGGATCGAGGATGCCTTCGAACGACTGCGCCGCGGCGAGGGTGCTCGCACGATCGTCATGATGGATCCCTCGGTGGCAGAAGTCGCCGACCGGTCGCCGACTGGCACGTCGTAGACAATGGCCTCATGTCGACCGCCCGAGACCGCCCGCCCGAGGAAGCCGCGGAGGATTCCTCGTTCGCCCGGGGGCTTCGTCTGCTCCTGACCGTGGCCGATCGCGGGGAGATCCGGGCCGACGACCTCGCGGGCATCCTGGAGATGCCGCTCTCCACGGCGTATCGGTACCTGCGCACGTTGGGGGAGTTCGGGTTCGTCGATCGTCATGACGGCCGGTACCGGCTGGGGCCACGGCTGTTGATCGGCACGGAGTCGAGGGTGAGCAGCGAGCTCCTCACCCGTCACTCGGATCCGGTGCTTCGCATGCTGGTGGAGGAGACCGGCGAGACCGCCGTGGTCACTCGGCGCGTCGGGTTGTCAGCCATGTGCCTGCATCAGGTCGAGTCGAGGAAGGGGATGCGTGCCGTGCTCGAGCCCGGCGCGCTCACACCGCTGTACGCGGGCGCGATGTCGCGTGTCCTCCTGGCGTTCGCGCCGGCGGAGATCCTCGACGAAGTGATCACGCAAGGGCTCGATCCCGTGACCCCGAACACCCTGTCGGAGCGGTCCCTCCGAGAGAGTCTGGACGAGATTCGTGCGTCAGGTGTCGCGGTGAGCGAGTCGGAGCTCATCCCCGGCACGGTGGCCATGGCCGTACCGATCTTCCAGGAGGACGGGATCGTGGCGGCCCTCGGCCTCCTGGGCCCCGAGATCCGTTGCGGTCTCACGTGGCTTTCGCGCGCTCGGCGGCTGATGCGAGACGCGGCTGAAACTCTGATGGCTGCCCTGGCCGAGACCGCGTAGCACCTCTCACGTCGCGAGACCGCCTTCAGCGAAGATATGGCACGCACGGGCCACAGCGTCTCGACGTGCAGTCCTGCGGGATCGGCTGGGCGGCATATCGAGGAACGACAACTTGTATTCCCGCAGGGTGGCAATATGAATCCGAATCCGATATCATGGGTAGATCCACATGAGGAGCCCGCGCTCGGTGTTCGCTTCCCTCGCTCCCACAGTGCCCGACTACGCGTCTCTTCCCATCGCCGATGCGTTCACCTGGTCGAAGTGCGCGGTCGAGCTCGATGCCGGCGAGTGGTACCTCGTTGCCTTCCGATCGGTCATCCGCGACACAGCAGACACCGCGTTGCTCTGGGAACACGATCGTCGCGCGCATCTCGAGGCACGCGGGCACCCCGGCTTCGTCCACTACTTCCACGGTTTGCCGAACGAGCGCGGGGAGTGTCTCTCCTTCTGCCTGTGGGACTCGCGGGAGGACGCCCGCGACGCGGCGTCCGGCCCGTCACATCTTGAGGCCGTCGCGCTCGTGCACGAGATGTACGAGTCCTACGTGCTCGAGTTCCTGCGGGTGCACAAGCGCCCCGAGGCGGATGAGCTCGAGTTCGAGAGCTACGACCGCCTTCCCGCCGCGGGCTGAGCCGGCGGCGGACGCTCCGCCTCGCGCGCCTCAGATGTGTCGGCGGAAGAACTCCAAGATCATCTCGACGTGGCGGATGCGCTCGTCCGTGGCGTTCGCATGGTGACCCGTCGGATACATGTACACCTGGACGTCGACTCCACGGGCGCGCAAGGCGTCGGTGAACGGAGTGATCCCCTCCGGTGGGCATCTAGGGTCGTTCTCGCCCGCGATCACGAGGAGCGGCGCACGCGCCCGGCCCACGTAGGTCATGGGATTGCGCTCCCGCCAGAGATCGGGCTGCTCCGTGGGATCACCTCCGTACAAAGTGGCGTCGTATGCCTGGATGGTGGGCATGCTTGCCCAGTGTGCTGCCACGAGGTCGCCCGCCGGGATACCCGCGAAGACCGCTCGCCATCGATCCGGATGGAGCCCCTCGTTGAGGCAGGCGAGGCAGCCCCCCCACGACCAGCCGGCGAAGAATGCCCGATCACCGTCGGCGACGCCGTCCGCGATGAGCGCGTCGAGGCACGCGATCACATCCTCGCTCTCGGGGAACCACGGGTCGCCGACGAGGCGCTCGCGGAACGCGACCCCGTAGCCTGTCGAGCCCCGGTAGTTCACCAGCGCGACCGCGAAACCTGCATCGGCTAGCGCTTGGATCTCCGGCTCCCACCGGACGCGGTGGTGCCACTCGGGCCCGCCGTGGACGTGCATCACGACCGGGAAGGGGCCGGGGCCTTCGGGTGTGACGAGGAACGCCTGGATACGGTCACCATGTGCGTTCGCGAACCGGTACGACGAGTAGGGGCGACCCGGAGGGGCCGGACTACCTGCAGTTTCGATCACCGGCTCACCGGATGCCGTCTGCGGGCCAAGCGGGTGGTTCGTGTCGCTCACCGTGAGCCAGATCTCCCCGTCGGGCCGCACCGCTGCGTCCTGGATCTCGCCGACGGGGTCGGCCACCAGCGACTCCCGTCCCGAGGCCACGTCGATGCGGCGCAGGCGGTCGACGGCATCGTGCTCGTGTCGGGCCAGCACCGTCGAGCCGTCCGGGTACCAGCCGAGGGGGATCACGGCCCCGGGGAGATCGACCGAGACATCGTGACGCTCGCCGGATACGGGATCCCACACGCCCGGCCGCTCGTGGGGTCCGAGCTCGGACGTGAACAGCAGTCGGGATCCGCCTGGTGACCAGTCGACGGGGTCGAGCGTCCTGCCCGGATCCTCGAGGTCACCGACGGTCTCTCCGGTGGCGACGTCGAGCACCCGCAGGGCGTAGTGGATGATGTCGCCGTGCTCCGCGTGGCGCACGCACAGGAGCGCCCCGTCGGCCGACAGGCCCCCCGCGCCCTCCGGCCAGGAGCGGCCGACGCCAGCCGGCCGCTCGAGCCGGTAGATGAGCCGGGCAGGAGCGGCCCCGACGGCTACGTACACCCGGTAGTCCTCGTCGGTAGAGAGCCCGACGGCGACGGTGTCGTTCACCATGGCGATCCCCATCGACCAGCCGTCGGGGACCCCCAGCACCAGCGGGGTGGGCTCGCCACCCTCGAACGGGACGGCGACCCAGTGCCCCCTCTCGTCGCCCACCGCGTCGAACCACCACACGATGCGCCCGTCGGGCGCGACCAGGACGTGCTCCACGCCCACGTCGTCGTTCGAAGCCTGCCGGCGCTCGCCGGTGGTGCGGTCCAGCAACCACGCCTGCCGGACTCCGCTCTCCGTCGAGACGAAGGCGAGCCGGTCCGAGGCCGCGTCCGCCCACTTGGGGAGACCGACCTCGGGCGCGGTGAAGCGCAGCTTCCAATGCGTGGCGGATTCGTCCGACATCGGGATCGCCGAGCCTACCTCCTCGCCGCGGCGACCCCTTCGGGACCCGTGATCGGCAGATCATCTCGCAGGATCCAGATCGACCACAGCCACAGGTCGACCGCGTAGACCAGGTAGCCGAAACGCCCGGCGGTCGCGAGAACCGTCGCCGTGAGCAGGACGAGCGCCGTCGCTCGCGCCGCGTCACGAGCCGACCGAGGCGAGTGCCGGAGTAGCAGCCACAGCGTCATGGCGCCGACGATGACGCCCGCCGAGACGGCGATCGTGCCCTTTGCGCCGGGTATCAGCCGACCGAGCAGACCTCCGAGGGTGGGGCTCGATGCGGGCGTTCCGCCCGCCGTCAGGCCGAGTGGGTAGAGCACCACGTCTTCGAACATCCCCCCGGGGTTCACGAGCAGGAACGGCACGACCGCCGCGGTAACAACGGCAGCGGCGATCGCCGCCGTTCTCGCCGCCGCGGAGCGGCCGGTCCGGTCGCGCGCGGCCACCACCAGGAAGGGCAGCAGGGGCCATGCCGTGAGCTTCACGGCGGTGGCCAGCCCGGCGGCGAGTCCCGCGTGGCAGGGCTGCCGCCGTTCGACCAGCACCAGCGCAAGGAGCATCCCCGCGATCACCGGCAGATCGTTCCCACCACCCACCACGTACCGGGCGCCGAGCGGCGAGACCACCACGACCATGAACGCCCGGAGCTGCTCGCCGCTCGGCGCCTGGGAGAGCCTGAGCGCCGTGATCACGGCGCCGAGGAACACGGCGGTGAAGGCGATCCGGGCGTCTCCCGCCACACCGGGACCTGCCAGCGGCCTGGCAAGCCCGAACACGACGTTCCCGGGCAGATAGGGGACATGGGCATCGACCCCCGCCGGGAACCGCGCCAGCGGACCTTCCGAATAGTCCGCTGCGTAGGGATCGTCGCCTGCCAGAACGACCCGGGCCGACTCTTCGGTGACGACGGTCTCCGACTTCGCATGCGTGCCGAGTCCGTTCTCCGCGCGCCACCAGAGCTCCAGGCCGAGCGGCAGGAGAGCGGCCCCCACGAAGACCGCGATGGCGACGCCGGTCCGACGAACCAGGCCGGCACCCCATCTCAGCGCCGCCAGCGCCCCGACCGAGTACGCCGCCGAGGCGATCAGGCCCCAGTTGTGGGCGAGGGGAGTCTCGTCGAGGAGCCCGATGGCCAGCGCAACGACAGCGAAGCCCGCGTACCACGCCGCGTCCCACCGGGCCTCGCGAGCGCCCCCGGTCCCCATCGGCAAAGGATGCCACTTGCCACGGGGGGCTCATTTCTCGTTACAATCGTTAGCACTCGCACCCGTTGAGTGCTAGCAGTCGACGACCCAGGCTGAAAGGCCCCGAGGGCCCGACGGCCCATAGGAAAGGAGAAGGGATGGCTTCGAAGCTCATCACCTTTGACGAAGAAGCTCGACGTTCCCTCGAGCGCGGCATGGACCAGCTCGCGAACGCCGTCAAGATCACGCTCGGCCCCAAGGGCCGCAACGTCGTTCTCGAGAAGAAGTGGGGTGCCCCCACCATCACGAACGACGGCGTCTCGATCGCCAAGGAGATCGAGCTGGAGGACCCTCAGGAGAAGATCGGCGCCGAGCTGGTCAAGGAGGTCGCCAAGAAGACCGACGACGTCGCCGGCGACGGCACGACGACCGCGACCGTGCTCGCCCAGGCCATCATCAAGGAAGGTCTGCGCAACGTCGCGGCGGGCGCCAACCCGATGGCCCTCAAGCGCGGCATCGAGCGCGCCACCGAGCTCGCTGTCGAGGCGATCAAGAACCAGTCCAAGGACGTGGAGACCAAGGAGGACATCGCCTCCGTGGGTGCCATCTCCGCGGCGGACCCCGAGATCGGTGAGGAGATCGCCGAGGCCGTGGACAAGGTCGGCAAGGACGGGGTCATCACCGTCGAGGAGTCGAACACGTTCGGTATGGAGCTCGACTTCGTCGAGGGCATGCGGTTCGACAAGGGCTACATCTCGCCGTACTTCCTGACCGACCCCGAGCGCCAGGAAGCGATCCTCGAGGAGCCGTACGTCCTGATCGCGAACTCGAAGATCTCGGCGGTCAAGGACCTGCTCCCGTTGCTGGAGAAGGTCATGCAAACCGGCAAGCCGGTCCTGGTGCTGGCCGAGGACGTGGAGGGCGAGGCCCTCGCCACGCTCGTGGTCAACAAGATCCGCGGCACGTTCAAGTCGGCGGCCGTCAAGGCGCCCGGCTTCGGCGACCGCCGCAAGGCCATGCTGCAGGACATCGCGATCCTGACGGGCGGCCAGGTCATCTCCGAGGAGGTCGGCCTGAAGCTCGAGAACGCGACCCTGGACCTCCTCGGCAGCGCCCGCAAGGTGGTCGTGACCAAGGACGACACGACGATCGTGGAAGGCGCCGGCACCGATGACGAGATCAAGGGCCGGATCAACCAGATCAAGAGCGAGATCGAGAAGACCGACTCGGACTACGACCGCGAGAAGCTCCAGGAGCGGCTGGCGAAGCTCTCCGGCGGCGTCGCGGTCATCAAGGTCGGGGCGGCCACCGAGGTCGAGCTCAAGGAGAAGAAGCACCGCATCGAGGACGCCGTGCAGACCACGAAGGCTGCGGTCGAGGAAGGCGTCGTTCCTGGTGGTGGCGTGGCCCTGCTGAATGCGCAGGCCGCTTTGGACAAGCACGATCTCGAGGGCGACGAAGCGACGGGCGCCGCGATCGTCCGGCGCGCGCTCGAAGAGCCGATCAAGCAGATCGCGCACAACGCCGGCCTCGAAGGCGGTGTGATCGTCGAGAAGGTCCGCTCGCTCGACGCCGGACACGGGCTGAACGCCGCGAACGGCGACTACGTGGACATGTTCAAGGCGGGGATCACCGACGCCACGAAGGTCACGCGCTCGGCGCTGCAGAACGCGGCCAGCATCGCGGCCCTGTTCCTCACCACCGAGGCTGTCGTGGCCGAGAAGCCCGAAAAGGCTCCGGCGATGCCGGGTGGCGGCGGCATGCCCGGCGGCGGTGACATGGACTTCTAGTCTGTTACAGACTACCGGTCCGGCGAAGGGGAGCCCTGGGTGGGCTCCCCTTCGCGTCTGACCGCATGACGTGCGGCGCCACAGACTCAGGCTTCTTGCGAGGTTATTCGGCCCGGATCAGGCAAACGTTGAACCCATCGCGAGCTGGATTCGAACTTCCTTCGGATCGGCTCGTTTCGATCGGGAAGGCCTCGGCACCCCCACGTCGGGGCCTTCCTCCATCTCTGGCTTCCTCTCCGGCCGTGCGAGGATGGCCCGATGCTCGAGCGGACCGTGCGGATCCGATGGCGTGACCTCGACGCCTACGGCCACGTCAACAACGCCGTGTACCTGACCTACCTGGAGGAGGTACGCGACGCCTGGGCAAAGCAGGTCCTCGGCACGGAGTTCGACTTCGTGATCGTGCGGATCGCGATCGACTATCGCAGCGAACTCTCGTTCCCTGACGAAGAGGTCGTTGTCCGCTGCACGGGAACCGGTGTGGGCACGTCGAGCATCGAGACTCGCGAGGAGATCGTCAAGCGCGACGGCCAGTTGGCGGCCGAATCCGAGTCGGTGATCGTGGCACACGATGCGGAGGCACGGACCGCTCGGCCGCTCAGCGAAGAGCAACGGGAGCTCGTCCGGGCCGCGATCGGTGCCGGGTGATTCAGTCGCGGATGATGCGGCGGCCCCACTTGAAGTGATCCCGGTACCAGCCCGATCCCACCCACATGAAACTGACGCCGCCGACGGACGAGCTCGAGTCGATCGCCCACCCGTTCCCGATGAACACGTCCACATGGTCCACGACGTTGTTGCCGTCCCCGTCGTAGAACATCAGGTCGCCGGGTTTCAGATCGCGATAGCGGATCCGCCGCGGAGCCATCGTGGCCATGTCGCGAGACGTCCGCTGCGGCAGGCGCCATCCCTCGTACGGCCGCGGGGGTGCCACCTGCCAGGCCCCACCGTCGTTCCTGCGGGTCACCCACCACGTGATGCCGGAACAGTCGAAGCCGGGCACCGGCTGACCGCCGAGCGCTGACGGCTCCGGGCTCTGGAGGCCCCACTCACCACCCCATACATACGGGTAGGCCACGTAGCGGAGCCCCCACTGCACGATCTCCAGCCGCTTCTGTGTCATCCCCGGCAGCTCGAACCCGGCGTACTGATCCGCCAGGTAGGGCACGACCCAGCTCTGGAGCGTGGTCGCCTTATAGAGCGAGTAGGCGACCTGGGCTCGATTCAGCGTGGTCCTCGGACCCACGTCCTGCGATTCGTTGGCCCAGTTGTTGTACCGGAGGCCGAGTCGCATCCCCAGCATCAACACGCCGACGTGCCTCGGCGTATCGAATCGGAAGCCGTTGCGCGTGTGTAGCCCGTCGATCTCCTCGGCGGTGTCCTTCAACCCAAGCGCCCGCACGACCGCCCGATGGACCGTCGTGGTCGTCACCGGCTCGTCCGGGTGGAAGGCGCCGGACCGGCTCTGGTTCATCCACCCGAGCTTCACCGCCACGTTCGCGAACCGATGGAATCGCGACTCCGGATCGACATCCGTGAACGTTATGCTCGGATCCTCCGCTTCACCGGGTGCCAGCGCCCGAACGATCGCCCGTGCGAAGAGCCTGCGGGGCTCGAGGCGTCCCGGACGGAACGGATACGCACCGTCGGAGTTGGCACGGTAGTCGCGCATCCAGTCGTTCGCCTCACCGACCCAGTTGGCCGCGGGTCGCACCCAGCGATACGGCGGGCCGATGTCCGACCATCTGAGCGAAGGCCCGGAGGCTGCACGGCGAGGCAGCACCGTCGGGAACGCGGGAGCTCCGCTGCCACGCTCACCGGCAGTCAGATCCACGTCCCCGTTGCCTGCGAGCGCAGCGGGACCGGAGGCGACGACGAGCGCCGATGCGGTAATGACGACGAGCGCCGTCAAACGACGACGAAGCCCCGATCCCACCGGTCCCATGGGGGTATGGTCGGCCCAGCGCACGCGATCCTTGAGCCTGCGGCGGGGCATCCGCATCGGCCCGACGCTAGCGGGCGGGGAAGCGTCGTGCATCCCCGCAGGTCACGGGCGCCGGCCCGCGGAGACCTCGTGTCAGCTGTCCTGCGTCGGCCCTTCGGCGCGGACCTCACGCACCTTTTCGAGAGCCCCGCGCAGCTCGGCGAGCCATTCCTCCTGTCGCTCCGCGACCAGATGCACGCACCACGCGAGGGCATGAGAGCGCGAGCGAGCCACACCGGCCTCCACCAAGGTGTCGAGGACATGCCGCTCCGGCATCCGGAGCCTCGTCATCGCGGGGATCGAGAGGGTCGTGAACAGGTGCCGTCTGTCGCCACAGCTTGCCCCCCAGCTCACCCTGCGGCCGAAGCGCCGTTGCGCCTCGTCGGCGATCCGCATCCGGTGCCCGCGAGTGTCCTCGCGGTGGCCGGCGATGCGCGCCTCGCGAGCCGAGGTCTTGGCGTCCTCCGCGGCGTCGCCGGCAAGCTCCGGCTCGGGGAGGGCGCCCACGACGAGGATCTCCTCGCGGTCGACGCTCACTTCCGGAGTCGCGGTGAACCAATCGTCGGGGATGCGTCCGGCGAACCAGCCCTTGATCTCGTCTGTGGCACTCCCTGGCTTCGTCATATTCTGAGATTACATCATTACAGGCATGCGGGCATGCGTCAATCGGGGGCTCTGCCCATCTCTTCCCTCCTGCACAAGAAGTTGGGTCGCTGCACAAGAAGTCTGGCCTCGGTATCCTTCAGGACGTGGCGATGGGGTCCGCCTAGCACCAACCGCCGATCCCCGGCTGATGACTCCTACTGAGGCGAAAGGTAGGAGGCTTCGATGCGCACATGGGTGGCCATCGCCATTGCGGGGGCGACGGGGGTACTTGCTCGACACGCCGTGCAGCAGATCGTGCCGCGCCACGGAGCCATCCCCTGGGGAACCTTTGTGGTGAACGTGTCCGGAGCATTCGTCCTGGGCCTGGCGTTCACCATCATCGTTCACCGGTACAGCGTCCCGCTGTGGCTGCAGGAAGCGGCGTTGATCGGTTTTCTCGGCGGCTACACGACCTTCTCCGCGCTCGCGCTTGAGACGTTTCTCCTGATCGACCGAGGCCGACTGTGGGTCGCTACCGCGTACAGCATCGGGAGCGTCGCGACAGGGGTGCTGGCGCTCTTTGGTGGCGTGCGTTTGGGCCGACTCAGCTAGACATTCCGCCTGGTCAGAGGGCTTTACAGCAGAAGGTGTGTCAGGCACGGAGCAGGCCGGAGGGGAAGTCGTCGCTCCTCAGAGCGCCCGGTATGGTCAGCTAGCGCGACCGAGCCAAGCGAGGCAGGTGGACGGGCTTCGATCCACCGAGACGAGCGAACTCCCAGAACAAGATTCCCGCGAGG
>Ga0299907_10000712_pt1 | contig 17205 bp, 19 predicted proteins | sample RVTome_16_FD_198680 | JGI IMG/M metagenome (GOLD analysis project Ga0299907, IMG submission 198680) | Soil microbial communities from uranium-contaminated site in the Upper Colorado River Basin, Wyoming, United States - RVT152D67 (version 2) ...
TGGACCAGCGTCACCAGGATCCGGGCTCCGGAGGCGCCCAGAGGGTGACCCAGAGCGATGGCACCGCCATTTACGTTGACCTTCTCGGGATCGAGCCCGAGGAGACGCACGCTGGCCAGGCTCTGAGAGGCGAAGGCCTCGTTGATCTCCATGAGGTCGAGGTCGTCAGCATCGAGCCCGGCCCGGCTCAGAGCCTTCTCCGACGCGGGGACGGGACCGATCCCCATGATGTCGGGATGGACCCCCGCTGCCGCCGAGGAGACGATGCGGGCCATTGGGGTCAGCCCGTGGCGTTCGAGCCCCACCTCCGTTGCGAGGAGTAGGGCCGCTGCCCCGTCGTTCATGGGTGACGAGTTTCCCGCGGTCACCGAGCCTCCCTCCTTGAAGACCGGCGCCAGCTTGGCGAGCGCCTCGATCGAGGTGTCGGGTCGAGGCCCTTCATCGTGCTCGATGGTCGTGGTCGACCTGCGACGTTGGTCTGTCGGTGCTTCGATGGGCTCGATCTCGTCGGAGAACCGATCTGCCGCCACCGCGGCGACAGCTTTGCGATGGCTGTCGAGGGCGAACCGATCTTGATCCTCACGGCTCACGTCGAACTTGTCGGCAACCACCTCGGCCGTCATGCCCAGGGTGATCGGGGGGTAGAGACGCTCCATCTCGGGGTTGACCAGACGCCAGCCGAGAACCGTGTCTGCCGCGTCGGGCAACCCGGTGGCGAAGCCCTTCTCCGGCTTGCTTATGACGTATGGCGCCCGGCTCATCGACTCCGAGCCGCCGGCGATCATGACGTCACCCCACCCGCCGCCGAGTGCATGCGTTGCAGAGACCACTGCCTGCATCCCCGAGCCGCAGAGACGGTTGACCGTCGCCCCTGGCACCTCGATGGGGAGACCCGCCAGAAGGCCCGCCATCCTGGCGACGTTGCGGTTGTCCTCGCCGGCCTGATTGGCGGCACCCCACTGGATGTCCTCGATGGCCATCGGGTCGAGGTTCGGGTTGCGGGCGAGGAGACGTCTCACGGCGTGAGCGGCCAGGTCGTCGGGCCTCACCAGCGCGAGCTGACCACCGAGGCGGCCCATCGGTGTTCGGCACGCATCCACGATGAAGACGTCGCTCATCACCCCAATCTTGGTCGATCGGGACCGGTCTCGGGGGTCCCGCCCGCTTCTGTGTCAGTTTGCCCGAGTCAGGGACGGGCAAACTGACACAGAACGGTTGTTGGTACGGTTCGGCGGCCATGGACAAACCCGACCGACTTCACTTCACCGAAGACGACCAAGCCAACCGTCTGCTCGCCGAGGACGGGCTTGCCCTCCTCATCGGCATGCTGCTCGATCAGCAATTCCCCATGGAGCGCGCCTTCTATGGTCCGCACCTGCTCAAGGAGCGGATGGGGGAGGATCTGTCTGCGGAGCGCATCGCAGCCTGGGACCCCGAGGAGTTCGCGAGCTTCTTTCAGGGCCCGCCGGCAGTCCACCGCTACTGGGGAGCGATGGCCAAGCGCACCCAGGCACTGGCCCAGGCGATCCTCGACGACTACGACGGGCGAGCCGAGGATCTGTGGGAAACGGCAGACACCGGTTCCGAGCTGATCAGGCGTCTCAAGGCGCTGCCCGGGTTCGGTGATGCCAAGGCGCGGATCTTCGTCGGCCTGCTCGGAAAACGCCTTGGCGTCCGTCCCGAGGGGTGGGAGGAGAAGGCAGCCGACTGGCCGAGCATCGCCGATGTCGCCGGTTTCGACGACGTCGCCGTGCTCAGGGAGCAGAAGAAGGCGATGAAGGCTTCGAAAAAGGACTGAAGTCCCCTCAATCTTCTGACGATCTGTGCCGATAGCTATCTCTCAGAGAGGACCGACGTTGGAAGGACAGAATCTTTCGGGCCAGCTAAGTGACTGGAGCATCTCCGACTTGCTCCAGATCATGCAGGTGACCAAGAAGACCGGCTCCCTCGATATCGAGGGCTCTCGCCGGGGAAGAGTTCACTTCGTCGACGGTGCGGTCACCGGGGCCGAGCTCTCCGGTGACAGGGGTAGCTATCGGGGATCAGATCGTGGTGCGATCGCCGACATCCTCTACGTTCTCTCCACACTCGATTCCGGCTCCTTCGCAGTCGGCCCCGCAGACGGGCCCGATTCCGACGGATATGCCGTCGAGGACGTGATGGGTGAAGTCGCCGCTCTCCGATCGCTCGAGGGCGAAGTCGTCGATGCCGGCCTCTTCGAAGCAGCCGGTGTTCGCTTGGTCCGGGATCTCGAAGCACCGATCACCATGGAGCCAGACGACTGGCAGGTCCTCGTGTCACTGGTCCAACCGTTCACCTTCGACTACATCGAGTCCCGGGTCGGGCGGGGTGGGGCCGTGCGCATCTTCCACACACTCCATCGTCTTGGAGTCGCCGAGGCCATCGCCGGAGGCGACGACGAGTCCGAGTGGCTCGACCAGCTCGCAGGTGGGCTATCCCCCTCCTCGGAGCCCACGTGGCTGGAGCAGGTTCCCGTAGCGGACCCTGCCGAGAAGCTCGCCGAGGTCGAGGTTCCGGTCGCACAAGTCGATCCCGAGCCGGAACCGGCGCCGGAGCCCGAGCCCGATTCCGAGCCGGCTCCCGCACCGGCGGGAGTGAGGGGTGTGGCCGCCCACGCCTCCACGACCCTCACCGACGGTGTGTACGACGAGATCCGCCGTCTTCGCAGCAAGGTCTCAGACGGGAAGTAGCGTCTAGCCTCCGCAGGCCATGTTGGAGCGGAGCCCCTGGAAAGCCGATCGGCCTCTGTTCATAGGTGTCGCCGGAGGTTCCGGCTCGGGTAAGACCACGATCGCCGAGGAAGTCGTCGATCGCCTCGAAGGCAGGGTGTCCTTGCTCCACCACGACGCCTACTACCGCAACCTCGTCGATCTCAGCTTCGAGGAGCGGACCCGGGTCAACTACGACCATCCCGACTCCCTGGAGACCGAGCTGTTGGTCAAGCACCTCGAGTCGCTTCGCTCCGGGCTCGCCATCGAGCACCCGGTCTACGACTTCTCCAGTCACCTTCGCTCGATCGAGACTGTTCGAATCGAGCCGGGACGCGTCGTGATGGTCGAGGGGATCCTGGTTCTCTCCGATGCTGCCCTGCGCGCCGAGCTCGACCTCAAGATCTTCGTCGACACCGACCCCGACCTCCGGCTGGCACGACGTCTCGAGCGAGACATCGCAGAGAGGGGTCGGTCGGTCGATTCGGTGATCGACCAGTACTTCACGACCGTGCGCCCGATGCACCTCGAGTACGTCGAGCCGTCGCGACGCTACGCCGACATCATCATCCCGGAGGGCTACAACCCGGCGGCCGTGGCCACGGTGGTGGAGCTGATCCGCTCCCGCCTGACCTGATCGGCTAGGGCCGAACCTAAGGTTCCTCGACCCATATGTGGGAGGTTTCCGCTGAAGTTCCCAAAGCCCCGAAGCTCGACTTCGTAGATCAGCGGTTTGGTGCGATATGTGGTCTCTAGAACCTTAGGTTCGCCGATTCGCAGTTGGTCAGGGGATGGTCCAGAGGTGTTCCTGGCGGCCGTCGAGGAAGGTCACGCCGTTGGGCCCGAGGTATGCGTCCTCCTCGAGCATGATCCTGGCAGGTTGACCACCCCACTCGGCAACGTCGACCTCCACGGCCAGCTCGATCGACCAACCCGTGTTGGCGCCGATGGGATAGTCCCCGGCACCCTCGACCGACTCCTGGTTGTCCCAGAGGCCGATGGTCGACCCTGCGGCGTGCCCGTTGAGGCCGATCGGGTGGGTGTAGACGATCGGGCGTATCCCCTCGGTGACGGCGGTCTCGATGGTCGCCCTCAATACCGCATTGCCACTCGCCCCGGGAGACATCCCTCCCATCAAGATGTCCTGGAGCCGGTTGGCCTGGCGCATGGCGATAGCGAACGAGCCCGGTGGTTCGGTCTCGTCGCCGGCCAGGACGTAGGCGTGTTGCTGTTGGTCGGTGTGGTACCCATTCCTGACGATGCCGAAGTCGATGTGGACGAGATCCCCCGGCTCGATGACCCGATCCCGGACGCCATCGGCTGGGGAGGCCTCGCCGTCACCACGTCTTTGCACCGTGACACCGGGGTGGAACCAGATCCGGTGACCGCTGTCGTGGGCGGTCTGGGCCAGCCACCAGGCAACGTCCTCGGTGCTGGTGAGCCCCGGCTCGATGACCTCCGAGGACAGGGCCCGACGAAGAAACCCGTGGGCAATGTGACACGCCTCTGCCATGAGCGGCACCTCGGCATCCAGGCGTGTCTCCAGCCACCCGATGGCGAGGTCTTCGGCCGACTCCACGTGATGTTCGGCCAGGGCGAGGACCAGTGCGAGATGCTCGGTGGAGCTCAAGCCATCGGCCAGACCGAAGGCCGTGGATGTGTTGACTCCGATCGTCCCGGTGACGTCCGACAGGTAAGAGGTGAGGGCCGCCCATTGGTCGGGCTGTTCGCCGGGATCCCAGACCGAGGGGAAAGGGCCCACCGGGTAACGCGAGATGGCGCCACGCTCCCCGCCGGTTCCACGGAAGACGAGGATGGTCCGGCGTCGCGCCGTCTCCTGCCATGTTGCGGGGAGCATCGTCCTCGCCACCGGATCTTCGTTGTACTCCCGGGCGGATATGACCCAGGCCTCGAATCCGTGGCGCTCCATGAGTGCGGGGACGATCTCGTCGAGTCGACGGGTGAGGAGGCGGTCCCTTTCTGCGGCCGACGCTCTGACATCCATTGGGGCGAAGGTAACACCGGACTCTTAGAATCGACATGTGACCAAGCATGCTTCGGTGGCAGTGATCGGTGTCGGCGCAATGGGAGAGGCGCTTGTCTCTGGCTTGCTCGCGGCCGGTTGGGAGCCGTCCGACGTGTCGCTGTGCGTCCGTCGGATGGACCATGTGGATGAGCTCGCTCACAAGACGGGCTGCGATGTGGTCATGGACCCTGCCGCGGCGATCGTGGGCCGAGATGTGGTCGTGGTGGCGGTGAAGCCGCGCGACGTCGTCGACCTCTTGAAGTCCATATCCGGCCAGGTCTCCGAGGCCCAGACGGTCATCTCGCTCGCCGCAGGGGTGACTACGCAGACCTTCGAGTCGCAACTCGGCGCCGTGCCGGTGGTGCGGGCGATGCCCAACACTCCGGCGCTGGTGCGCGAAGGTGTCACTGGAATAGCCCCCGGTAGCCACGCCCGAACCGAGCATCTCGACCTCGCCCGCGAAGTCCTCGGCGCCGTCGGTGCGGTTCGCGTCATGGAGGAGAGCCTTCTCGACGCGGTCACCGCGGTTTCCGGTACCGGGCCCGCCTATGTGTTCCTCCTCGCCGAGGCCCTGACCGAAGCTGCGATGCGGGAGGGCCTCCCTCGCGACGTCGCCGAGAACTTCGTGCACCAGACCATCCGTGGGGCCGGGCATCTGCTCACCGACACTGGGAAGAGCTCGGCCCGGCTCCGCTACGAGGTCACCTCGCCCGGCGGGACCACAGCTGCAGCGATGCACGTCCTGGAGGAGAAAGGGTTCCGGGCGGTCGTCGAGGACGCGGTGCGAGCCGCCGCGATTCGGGCGCGAGAGCTCGGGAGCAACGCCTGAGTCTGTTTTCCCGACTCACCATGGCAGTGACCGGGGCCGCACCGGTGGAGAAGTTGGTCACCGAGACGAAGCCCGGGAGAGCACTCGCCGAGCGTTTCGTCGCAGGAGACCACTTGGACGAAGCGGTTGCCGTGGCGAGACGCCTCAACGACGAGGGGTTCCGTGTCTCTCTCGATCTGCTCGGGGAAGAGGTCAACGACCACGACTCCGCCCTCATCGCCACCGAGGAGTATCTGGATTGCCTCGACCGCATCGGGAGCGACGGTCTCGACGCCAACATCTCGGTGAAGCCGACTCAGCTCGGCCTCGCGATCGATGAGGGCCTCGCGATGGACGCCATCGACCGGCTCGGGGAGAGAGCGGCGACGAGGGGAACCACGGTGACGATCGACATGGAAGACTCTCGTTACACCGAGGCGACGGTGCGGCTCTTCGAGAAGGGCCAGCCCACCCACGGCAATCTGGGGATCGCGGTCCAATCGTGCATGCGGCGCACTCCCGACGACCTCAGTCGGCTCATTCCGCTCGGTGGCCACATCCGGCTTTGCAAGGGCGCATACGTCGAGCCCCCCGAGGTTGCGCTGACGTCGAAGACGGAGGTGGACAGGGCATACGCAAAGCAGCTCAGCACTCTCATGGCATCGGCCACGACCACGCCGGCCATCGCCACCCACGACAGCGACCTCGTCGACATGGCGCGTCGCCTCGCTGTTGAAAGGAATGCAAGCTTCGAGTTCCAGATGCTCTACGGAGTCCGCCCCGATTTGCAGCGGGCGCTCATGGCTGAGGGATTTCCGTTGAGGATCTACCTGCCATTCGGCTCTCAGTGGTACCCGTACCTGACCCGCCGTCTCGCCGAGCGCCCCGCCAATGCCATGTTCTTCGCCCGGGCCCTGTTCGGGTCGGAGAAGAGCACTTGACCTGAACGGCGCTTCAGGTCGTACCTTCTCCCTGATGGAACTAGATCTCGACGCTCTGGCATCACATCAGACGATCCAAATCACCACGACTGGCCGGCGCACCGGCAAGGCGAGACGAGTCGAGATCTGGTGGTTCCACGTCGACGGTCGCTTCATAATCACGGGAACGCCGGGCCGACGTGACTGGCTGGCCAACCTCTATGCGGACCCCAACTTGACGATTCATGTTCGGGGACGCGATATCGCCGCCACAGCGACTCCGGTTCGGGACGCAGCTTTCCGGCGCAAGGTCTTCACCCGGCCCCAGACCATGTGGTACTCCAGTCAGTCCGAGCTCGACCACCTGGTGGCAGCCGCCCCGATGGTGGAGATCCACTTCGTGGAGTCAGAGCTGCCATAGCATCGGCGGATGCCAGAGTCTCCGTCCGACTTCGAGACCCTGATAGGCCCGGACAGGCGTCGCCTCAAACGGCCCCGTGGCCTCGCCGCGTGGGTCACGGTGATAGCAGGACTGGTGTTTGTCGGGCTCATCGCGCTCTGGCCGGTCGATCGCCCAGATCTCGACCTGAGCGAGTTCGGCTTCGCCGAGGATGTGGCACGCGCCGAGGTTGAGGTCGCCACCGTTGGACCGTGCTCCTACGCGCCGGAGCTGAATTGCAGGCAGTTCCAGTTCGGGCTCCTCGAGGAGCCCGTGGGGGAGATCGTGATCCTCGAGTTCCCCGACGAGCCTGGACAGCCCGAGCTCGTCGAGGGCGATGTGGTGTTTCTCTCCGTGTCCACCTTCGACGACGGCACCGTCGACTTCCAGTACGCCGATCGCGACAGGGGCATTGTCCTGATCGTGCTCGCCATCGTCTTTGCCGGGGCTGTGATCGCCTTGGGGCGGCTGAGGGGTGTGGCGGCCCTGTTCGGGTTGGTGGTCAGCATCGTGATCCTGTTGTGGTTCATCCTCCCGGCCATCATCAATGGGGAGGACGCGGTCCTCGTCGCCCTGATCGGTGGTGGCGCCATCGCCCTGGTCTCGCTGTATCTCGCCCATGGGTACAACCCGTTGACTCATGTTGCGGCCCTGGGGGCGTTCTCGGCACTGGTCCTCACCACAGCGCTCTCATGGCTGGTCCTGGCGGTCGCCGGGTTCTCAGGTGTCGCCACCGAAGAGGCGTTCTTCCTCCTGGCCCTGCCCGACCTCGACCTCAACGGCCTGCTCCTTGCCGGCATCGTGCTCGGCGCCATCGGGGCGCTCGATGACGTCACCGTGACCCAGGCCTCGGCGGTTTGGGAGGTCTACGGGGCCAACCCTTCACTCGACTCAAGCGAGCTGTATGCATCGGGTCTCCGAGTCGGCCGAGACCACATCGTCTCGACCGTCAACACCCTCTTGCTGGCATACGCAGGTGCGTCCTTGCCTCTTCTCATCCTTTTCACGCTGGCCGGGCAGTCCTTCGGGTTCGTGGCCAGCTCCGAGATCGTGGCTGTGGAGATCGTGCGGACACTGGTGGGGTCGATTGGCCTGGTGGCAGCGGTGCCCATGACGACGTGGCTCAGCTCGAGAGTGGTGAAGAGGTCCGGTCCCAGAACCGATCTCCCACCGTCCCGGACCTCCCCCTAGGAGCAAGGAGGTCCGGGGCCGGCAGTTCCGTCGCTAACTGGTGTGCCTTCCCTAGTTCGGAGGATCCGGCTATGCAGCCTCGTCGACGGGGTGGGGACGCCGCTCGACATTGGCCAGTCGCTCACCTAGGTGAATGAGGCCATGGCCGATCGCGCGTTTCCACCCGTCACGCGGCTGCTCCAGCGGCTCCGGAAGCTTGACATTACGCCTCCGGTACTCGGCGTGATAGTGGTATGCGTATCTTTCGAGATCAGAGAACATCGCGTTCTTCCTCCTCGTTGCTTCTCAGGTAGGCGTCGAGAAACCCGCCGGCGTCGGCGACAGATTGCTCCCGCACTGAGAAGTAGGTCTTCTTGCCAGACGACTTGTCCTCGTCGATGTGGACCCGGATCAGCCCGGCGCCACGCAGCAAGGTGATGTGGTGGTGGACGGTCGACTTGGTGAGACCGAGCATCTCGACGAGATCGTCGAGCGATGCGGGGCTCTCGCTGAGACGACGCAGGATGCGTAGTCGTCGCTCGTCACTCAGCGCCTTGTAGGTTCGAACCAGCCACGACGGTGGCGCCTCAGGGTCGCTGTTGATGAACTCGTCGGCGATGCCGTAGTACACCAAGAGGGTCCCGCGATAGCCGTCGATCAAGGACAGAGGGCGGGTCAGTACCGATGGCACCAGGATCACTCTCGAGATCGCCAGGGGTATCTCGAAGTCGATGCCACTGGTCACCTCTTCGACCACTTCCTTGGCGCTGCCCCGGACCGGCGCCGCCCTCCTGGCAGCGGCGGCCCGACTGATCGCCCCGGCGAACTCATCTTCGAAGTCCGAGAACACCTCCTCGCGGAATCGGCGGAGCGCCCCGGAATAGCGTGAAGGCAGCCCTTCATTGCTCAACATCCACTCGAAGAACTCGACCAGTCCCTCTTTCTCGTCAGGGGACTCTCCGAGGAGCGACACGGCCGCGTCGACATCGCCTCCGGCAGCCTGTTCGATCAACGCCTGATCGTCGTTGTTGGCCTTGTAGCCGAGAATCCATCGGCGGAGACGCTGCTCCCCGACCCCTTCGAGCCATGTGAAGGCTCGGTCCGGGTCGTGGGGGTGGGGCGCGGAGAGCAGAAGGCTCGAGATCGCCAGCCAGACATGTGCCCAAGGACCACCCAATCGGGTCAGTTCGGCAGCCAGGTCCTCGTCACAGGCGGCCCGAATGTCCTCTAGCCAACTCTCGCCCAGCTCGGAGGCGGTGTTCGACTCCTTTGGGCCGAAGGCCGACCAGATCGTCAGCGCGATCTCATAGGTGACGCTGCCCTCGACCTCGATCGGGATGCGACGAGGAGCGGCGGTCAAGTCACGGACCCGCTCACTCGAGATGATCTTTTCGCTCATTGTCTAACTTCGTTGGCCATTCGATGAATGTCGAATGGAGTATGTCTAGACGACCTTCGTCTGTCAAGAGAGAATTCGATCGAATTCGAATGTGCCTCATCTTGGCTGGCGTCACCGGTGCGTGGATAGCGAGATGCACTCCCGCTATCTCGGTCGGCGACCCCCCTACACTCGCCGCCCATGCTCAGTGTTCGGCGTCCTACGGCAGCCCAGGTCCTGGAGGCTTTGGGTGTTCTGACCGCCGTGGGAACCCTCGCCCTCGGGGCTCTGGGGACAATCCCGGCTCACCCCGAGTTCGAGATCGGGCGCGAGGTCTTCGGGAACGTCCCCGACGCAGCCGTTCTCGTGTTCTACGTCGGGCTTTCCGCCTTCTTGTGGCTCACCTTCCACCTCTTCGCCCAACGTGCCGTGAGCTGGCAACAGGGGGCGGGAGATCGTCGCACCGGCCATTGGCGGGAGCGTCTCGCCCGACTCTACGAAGGTCTGTCGATGAAGACCCTGATGCGGGACCCCCGGGCGGGAGTCATGCACTCGATGATCTATTTCAGCTTCATCGTCCTGTTCCTCGGGACGGTGACTCTGGAGATCGATCACCTGCTGCCCTCCAATCTCAAATTCCTCCACGGCACGTTCTATCTGGGGTATTCGGCGATCCTCGACCTCGCCGGCCTGATCTTCCTCGGCGGGCTGGCTCTGGCGTTCTTCGGCCGATACATCCTGCGCCCATGGCGGATCCGATCGAAGACCAAACCGCAGGACGCGTTGATCCTCTCACTACTCGCCTTGATCGGCTTGACCGGGCTTCTCGTCGAGGCGGCGCGGATATCACTCGCTGCGCGCCCCGACTTCGAGATGTGGTCGTTCATCGGCTACCCCCTCTCCTACCTGTTCGACCCCGTCGACGCGGGTGACTGGCACCGCTTCCTCTGGGTGAGTCACTCCGCCCTCTTCGTGGCGTTTCTCGTGATCCTCCCCGTGACCAAGCTCCGTCACATGTTCACATCGCCCGCCAACCTCTATCTCTCGGCACGAGACCGCCCGAAGGGAGCGATGCGGGAGATGCCCAATCTCCTCGAAGCCGAGGACATCGAGAGCATCGGGGTCAGCGTCGCCACCGATCTCACCTGGAAGCAGATCTTCGACACCGACGCTTGCACCATCTGCGGGCGGTGCACATCGGTGTGTCCGGCCAACATCACAGGTAAACCGCTCGATCCGCGGGAGATGGTGCTGAAGTCGGGGGAGGTCGCCGCCTCCCTTGCGGGTGTGGCGGCACCGGTGTCGACCACGGTGGTGCTGGAGGGAGCAGGGTCGCTCTTCGAGCGGATCCGGCCCGAAGAGGTGTTCGCCTGCACCACCTGCAAAGCGTGTGACGAGATCTGCCCGGTCGACATCGAGATCCTCGATCGAATACTCGACATGCGCCGCTACCTGACACTCATGGAGTCCGAGTTCCCGACGGAGTTGGGCAAGGCGTTCGTCGCCATGGAGAATCAATCGAACCCGTGGGGTCTCAGTCAACAGGCCCGCGCCGACTGGACATCGGAGCTCGATTTCGAGGTTCCCGTATTCGGCCAGAACGGCAAAGACTCGGCGGAGTACCTGTGGTTCGTCGGCTGTGCGGGCTCGTTCGACGACCGCAACACGGCCACGTCGGTCGCCCTGGCTCGACTTCTCGAGAAGGCCGGAATCGACTACGCAATCCTCGGCCAGCGGGAGCTGTGCAACGGCGACTCGGCCCGCAGGGCGGGCAACGAATTCGTCTTCCAACAGCTCGCATTGCAGAACATCGAGACCTTCGAAGAGTTGGGTGTGAAGAAGGTCATCACACAATGCGCTCACTGTTTCAACACCATCGCCAACGAGTACCCCCAATTCGGTGGCAACTACGAGGTGGTGCATCACAGCCAGCTCCTCGCCGAGTTGCTCGCCCAGGGCCGGCTCTCGGAGCCGACCAAGCCGAACGGGGAGCGAAAGAAGATCGCGTATCACGACGCCTGCTACCTGGGTCGGCACAACGATGTGTACCTCGCTCCACGCCAGGTGGTCGGTGGGTCGGGCAACGACGTCGTCGAGATGCCACGACACGGGACCAGGAGCCTGTGCTGCGGTGCCGGGGGGGCCCGATTCTGGATGGAGGAGCACACCGGCAAGAAGGTCAACAACGAGCGCGCCGAAGAGGCCCTCGCCACCGAGGCCGACGAGATCGCCGTGGCCTGTCCGTTCTGCTTCGTGATGCTCGACGACGGGGTCAAGGAGCTGGGTCGCGACGACGTCCCGGTCCGCGACATAGCCATGATCCTCGCCGATGGCATCTAGGAGGTGTTGTGGCGATGCAGACGAGGCTGTCTGACTCATTTCTCATCGACCGCTAGGCCCGTGACGGCGTCATGGAACGGCACGCTTCGATAGCCGGGAGGGTCTTGCCGATCCTCGTGTTGGCCTTGGGTGGATGTGTGGCGGGCGCTGACGGTCCTTCACCTACGGACCCCCACGGGCTGAGCACGACGACCACCGTCGCAGAGACAACCGTCACTCTCTCGACAGACGAGAGCCTGGCCGGGTATCGGGAATGCCTCTCGAACGAGGGCGTCGACGTCCCCGAGATCCCCCGAGACGCTATGGGACGTCCCCGCATGGCCGAGGCGCTCAAACACCTCGACCTCACCGAGCGTTCGGTGCTCGATGCCCTGGAGACCTGTGGCCCCCGGCTCGAGACCGGCGCCCTCGACCTCGGCGATGATCCCGAGATGATGCAGCTCGTGCAAGGCGCGCTGCAGAATCTCGTCGTCTGCATGCGGGCCCGCGGCGTCGAGGACTTTCCCGAGCCCATCCCCGGGTTCGAGGGGGTCGGCTCCCCGTTCCCCATCAACCGAATCCCATGGACCGACCCCGATCTCCCCGGGGCTGTGCTGGCATGCTCTGATCTTCCGTCGTGACGGTCAACCTATGGTTGGGTCTTTCCCGTCTCCGCCTGAGGGGTGTGAGTGATGACAACCCATCCAGCGCCGGTCATCGTCCCCGGCACCGACGAGGATGTCGACTTCGACAAGCCATGGCAGGTCGTCGTGTGGAACGACCCGGTGAACACGATGTCCTATGTGGTCTACGTGTTCCGCAAGCTCTTCGGCTACGACGAGCTCAAGGCCACAGACCTCATGCTCCAGGTTCACAATGACGGCAGGGCGATCGTCTCCGACGGTCCCCGGGAGCAAGCCGAGATCGACTGCTTTCGGCTCCACAACCACGGTCTCTGGGCGACGGTGGAGCAGTGACAGCCTTTCGCACCACCTCCGGGGGGATCACCGTCGAGATGAGCCCTGAGGAGCGGATGTTCCTCGGGGACGTGCTTCCCCTCCTCGCCGGGATCGGGGCCAAGGGATCCGACCCCGCCGCGGATCGCCTCATGGTGCCCGTCTACCTCGACGATCCGGAGGCCAACGAGGAGTGGTGGCGGCTCATGGGCCAGGATCTCGACGCGGCGCGAAGGGCGGATCGAGCGGTGTTCTCCAAGATGGTCACGGGCGATGGTCCCGTGACACTCGATCTCGAGGAGGCTGATGCGGTGCTCAGGGTCCTCAACGAGGTGAGGCTGGCTCTGGGAGCGCGTCTCGGCGTCGAGGTGGAGGCCGACCACGACGAGTTGGCCGAGGAGAGCCGACAGGTGATGGACTACCTGGGATGGATCCAAGAGCAACTCACGACCGAGCTCAGCAGGGCTCTGTGACGAATCCGCGCCCCGATGTGTAGGTTCGGCACGCGAAGCCAATGACGTTGGCCCCACTGGGACGGAGGTTGACTTGGAAGGCGACCGCATAGCCGACCTGAGGAGTCGAAATGGCTCCCTCATCTCCATCTATGCCGCACGCCCCAGCCCCGGTGGTTTCGCTGCCCTGCTCAGGGATCTGCTGAAGCCGGTCCGGGAACGCTCCGAGAAGCTGAGCCGGGCCACCCAGAAGAGTGTTCGCAATGACACCGAGCGCGTCCACGGGCTCGCCGACCAACTCGAGCTGGACTCGGCTCCGGGCTATGCGGTCTTCGCCTCCGATTTCGATCGCCTCTTCGTCCTGGAACCACTCGACCATGTTCCACCAAACACGGCCTCCATCGGCCCACGCCCATACATGCGTCCGCTTCGCGCCGCGCCTCGGTCCTTGCGAAGCGGCCTCCTCGTCGCCGACAACACCCTGGCGCGCACGTTCACGGCCATGGACCGGATCGTCGAGGAGTTGAAGGCCCCCATCGATGCCGACGTCGGCAACCGCAGTTGGGGTGGCTTCTCCGGTTACGAGGAACACACGGTGCGCGCCCGTGCCGATGAGGCGACCTCTCGGCTGTGGCGCGAGGCAGGGGAGCGTCTCCTCGCCCATCACATGGAGAAGCCCTTCGACTACATGGCGATCGGGAGCCATGAGGAGTCGGTCGACGAGATCTCCCGCACCCTGCATCCTTATCTAGCTCGACTTCCCCGGGCGACCTTCACCGTCAATCCACAGACACTCGGCTTGCCAGGGCTGCGTGCCGAGGTCACCGCCATGGACAAGCAGATGAGGCGGCACCGGCACAGCGCCCTCGCGGGGAGGGTCTGTGACACTGCCTGGAGTGGCGGGAATGCCGTCCTCGGCCTCCAGGAGGGCATCGACGCAGCCAACACTCAGGCAGTCGACACCCTGGTCGTAGCGGGGCCGTTCACCCGGCCCGGAGCGATCTGTGACGCTTGTGGTCACCTGGCTCGTGTGGGAGAGACTTGCCCGGTGTGCGGCGAGCGTCTCTTCCCGGTGGAGGACGTCGTAGGGGCCCTGATGGAGTCGGTGGTCCGCGCCGGCGGCGTGGTCTCCCAGATCGGTGTGGCTTCACCTCTCGACCGTCATGGGGTGGGAGCCCTGACGCGGTTCCCGGTCCCTGTTCGGCCGTAGCCGACCGGTCGTAACTAGATTCCGACCCATGACCACCGCCGCTGTCGTCCTGGCCGCTGGAGGATCCAGACGGCTGGGCCGAACCAAGCAGCTCGAGTCATGGGGAGACTCGAACCTGTTGGGGCACGTGCTCTCTCGAACCTTCGAGTTCCCCGTCGACGAAGTCTGGGTGGTCCTCGGACATGACGCCGATCGGATTCTCGCCGAGACCGATCTCGGCGACGCCTACGTCGTGGACAATCTGGAGTGGGAGGAAGGGATCGCCTCGTCGCTCCGGGTGGGCCTCGACGCATTGACCCGCCTCTCCCGATGCGACAGGGCATTGATCGTCATCGGGGACCAGCCCGATGTCCCGGTGGATATGGTGGTCGAGTTGATCGACTCCCACAATCGCGCGGGGAAGCCGGTGACCTTGCCCAAATACCGGTACAGCTGGGGCAACCCTGTGCTCGTTGACCGTGTCCTTTGGCCTCGTCTCATGTCGCTCGAGGGGGACGAAGGCGCCAAACGTCTCTGGCAGGCCCACCCGGAATGGGTGAACGAAGTCTGGGTTTCCGAGTCCTCGCCCCGGGATGTCGACACCGAGGCCGACATCCATGAGCTGCGTCCACGCCATCCGGCCTGAGGTCGCGTGGTTGCTGTTGTCTATATTCGGGTAGAGGATTTGGTGTGGTGTAAAGAAGGGTGAGATGGCGCGGATCGATCAAGTAGCTGGCATCGGTCATCGTGAAGCAACCAAATTGCGGAAGGCGGGGGTCCGGACCAGCAAGGCCCTTGCCGAGTGCGCCGCCACCCGACGAGGCCGGACCGACCTCGCCAAGAAGACAGGCCTCACCCCCAAGGATCTCCAGATTTGGGTTCATCACGCCGATCTGCTCCGGGTGCGGGGAGTTGGCGCTGAGTATGCGGCGCTCCTCGTGGAGGCCGGGGTCGACACGTTGCGCGACCTACGTCGACGAAACCCGACTGCCCTGCTGGCCAAGATCATCGGGATGAACGGCTCTCAGAAAGTCGTCGACCGCCTCCCCACCGAGTCCATGGTGGAGAACTGGATCTCCGCGGCCAGTGACCTGGAACCATCCATCTCTGCTTGATGGTCGGCCAGCCTTGATGTTCGGCCGACTTTGAGTGTTCGGCGCCTGGAACTCCGGGTGGATCGATCGCTGGGGATCTCCGTGCGGTGGATCCAAACCGCCCTGTGTCGCCACTCAAACAGACGCCGGTCGGCCGACTGCTGCCGCGCTCGTCTTCGGCAGGACGTCCCAGGCGTTGGGTGCTGCAATTGGCTAATCGACTCGAACTCTGGAACGGGGCGGTAGCTCGCCGACCGACCGGCGTCTGTTTCGCCGGCCCGATCCAGCTGGTCGAGCACAGCTGAGGGTGATCCCCTGCGGTGCGTGGCTGTGAAGTCTTGGGGCCAGTCGGCGAAAGTCGGTCGGCCATCGAATTAGAAAAGGGGCCCCGAAGGGCCCCTTTTCCGTGAGGAGGAGTGAGCTCAGGAAGTCGACGATGCCTTTTCGGCCCCACCTGTGGCGGGTGTCTTCTTCGCTGGGCTCTTCTTCGCTGCTGTTGACGTGCCGCTCTTGGCGGTCGTCTTGGCAGCAGAAGCCTTGTTGGCCGGCTTGGCTGCGGAGCTCTTGGCAGCCGGCTTCTTCGCGGCGGGCTTGGCCGCGGTCTTGTCGGCGGGCCCGTTGTCCTCGGCCTTCTCGGGGCGGAAGGACTGACGCCAGGTTGCCAGCATGTCCTCGAGCTGGTCTCTCAGCTTGCTGACCTGCTCCTTGGCCTGGTCGAGGTCCACCTTCTGGGAGATCTCCTCGACGACTTTGCCGTCACGGATTCCGGAGACGACCTTCTCGCCCTCGACGGCCCAGCCGTCGATCGCCTCGTTGGCGACCTTGGTGTAGCTGGTGGTCTCCTTGGAGACCTTGCCCTTGATCTCATTCACCTGATCGGTGAGCTTGCGTGCCGCGACCACGGGGGCCCCGACTGCCGCATACAGAACGTTCTTCGCCTGCATTTCTCTTACTCCTGTTTCTCTGATTCCTCTGACATCGATCCGTTCGACCGAACCAGGGTCCGGTACATGTCGAGCAAGACCTTTTTCTGCTCGCCGTTGATCTTGTCGTCGCTGTCGATCGCTTCGAACACCGACGCCGGCGGCATCTCCTCGTCGATCAGGCCCGCCCTGCTGTACAGGGTGTTGGACGAGATCTCGAGGGCACGGGCGAGATTCTTGAGAATCTCGGCGGAGGGCTTGCGTATTCCCCGTTCGATCTGGCTGAGGTAGGGATTGGAGATCCCGGCATTCTCGGCCAGCCGTCTCAGGGAGAGGTTCGCTCGCTCTCGCTGGGCTTTGATGAACTCACCCAGGTCACCGTGCTTGCTCTCGTTCATCTAGTGCTAGCTTACAGCAAGCTGCTAACTATTGCAAGCAGTATCTTCTGGCGGGCGACTTTGACAGGGTGGCTCCTGGACAGAGTGGCCTCGAGTTGATGGGGATCACGCCGAGATTGTTTTACTCAATGGCGGCTCATCCTGCCAAACAGACGCCGGTCGACCCGCTGCTTCCGCCTCGTCAACAATCTTCTCCCAGCCTGCCGCCCCGTCGAACACCGCTTGCGGGAGCTAGCGCTCAGGTGATGGTGGCGCCGAATGCTTGTCCGATGAACCAGGCGGCGAGACCGCCGACACCGGCGACCACCATGTTCTCTAGACCCGACCTCGCCCGCGAGGTCTTCGCCACAGAACCCTTGACAGCGCCGACCACGAACAGACCGAGCAGGGAGAGGCCCGTGGCA
>Ga0299907_10000713_pt1 | contig 17179 bp, 12 predicted proteins | sample RVTome_16_FD_198680 | JGI IMG/M metagenome (GOLD analysis project Ga0299907, IMG submission 198680) | Soil microbial communities from uranium-contaminated site in the Upper Colorado River Basin, Wyoming, United States - RVT152D67 (version 2) ...
GACGGTCATGTCGCAGCCCGCCCCGGCGGCCACTTTGGGCGGTGGCACCTCGGCCCAGCTCCACGCCGACGACGATGTCCAGCGCCAGGCGCTGGCGCAGCGCGACGCAGAGGCCGAAGAGGAAGAGCCGGCCCAGATGCAGCGCGACGCAGAGGCCGAAGAAGAAGAGCCGGCCCAGATGCAGCGCGCGGCCGAAGAGGAGATGGAGGACGAGTCCGAGGGTGCCCCGGCGGCGCAGATGCAGCGCGACGCCGAGGAGGACGAAGCCGAGGCCGAAACGGCCTAGCTCAGGCGCTTCGTGTCCGCTTGATCTGAGTCAGTCGACTCCCGACGCTTCCGCCTCGGTGTCGTCGGCGGGAGCCGGCGCGGAGCAATCGAGCAGTGCGCTGTAGGGGTCGATCGCGCTCTGGTCAGCTTGATGCTCGGTCAGCCAGTTCGCGTACTCGGTGCGGAGCGAGCCCGGGCCGGCCGCCCGCGAGGTCGTGGCCACGCCGTCGGCCAGCCGTTGCTGCAGTCGTGGTTGCCAGTCGGTGGCGATCTGCTCGTGCTCCGCTTCGTGGGCCCTCAGCTGTGCGCTCATGCTCTGCCAGGCCGTCTGCATCACGGGCGCCGTCGGGCTCCAGCTGGGCATGTCCACGCTCTTGACCAGCGAGACGCGCGGGTTGTTGGCGGAGACCGTCATGTCGGGCGCGTCGCCACTGTAGCGATAGCCGTCGCTCTCCCAATTGAACCGCGCGCGCGTCTTGGCCCAGCCCGAATCGTTGCGGTAGGGGCTGTTGGCGTTAATCCAGTTGACGACAACGCCGCAGTCGGTCGTCGCGGCGGGGACGGTCACCGCCCAGCGCTGGACGGGCACGTTCCCCTGCGCCTGACCCTCGATCAGGCGCGATACGAACACGTTGCCGTATCGCCGCTGCAGGTCCCGAACGAGGTTGGATCGAGTCTGCCCGTCGGCTTGGCGCAACAGGGTCACCATGTCTGCGGGCTCAGGCGACCGCTCCACAGGCGAGCCGTCGGTGGGACCACCGGTCGGCCCGCGTCGGTTCGCTCTCACCCCACGGTCGGTCGGCCGGGTCCATCGGTCGCCCATCGCGGGCACGCTAACAGTCGAGCGCGCGTACGGCTAGGTCCGATAGGGCAGTAGTGCCGTCGCGCCGAGCGCGCGACCGCGCTTCGCCTAAATCAGGCCCTGCTTGATGGCGTAGGCCACCGCGTGGGTGCGGTTACGCAGGTCGAGCCGGCTGGTGACGTCGTGAATGATGTTCTTGACCGTTCGCTCGGAGTAGAAGAGCCGCTGGCCGACTTCGGCGGTGTCGAGACCGTCGGCGAGCAGGCGCAGGACAGCCACTTCGCGCTCGGTCAGGCCAGAGAACGTCAGGCCACGCGGGGCCAAAACGCGGCGCTGAAGATGGCCGACCTGCTCGAGCAACCGACCGAGCAGGTCGGGCGGCAACGCGCCCTCGCCGGCTGCCACGGCTCGAATGGCGGCGGTCAGGTTGTGGGCCGTGGCCTGGCTGCGGCGGATCACGCCGGCAACGCCGGCCTCGACCGCCATCAGGAGGCCGTTGTCGTCCAGCCTGGTCACGAGCAGGGCGATCTTGTCGACGCCGCGCCGGCGCAGGGTGCGGATGGTCCGCGCGGTGTCGGCATCGACCTCGTCGGCGACGACCAGGGCGACCGAGTCCTCGTCGACCTCGACCTCTTCGATCAGGACGATGCCGGCCGTGCCACGCAGCTGCGAAACGGTGCCTGCGCGTGACAGCGGGTCGGCGGCCCAGACGCAGACGCCGATGCGCTCGCCGGGCATGACCAGGCGGTCTGTGACGGGTTGACTCAAAGCGACCACGGCGTTCCCTCTCCTTCCGGCAACCGATCCCCTCGATTCCAGCCCCGACCGGTGCCCGGAGAGTCTGCAACGAATGACTTTGCGGCCACTGAACGAGGACTTAACGGGCAACGCCGGTTGCCCGAAAAACCGCGTCAGCGCAGAAATCACCACTATGCAAGCCGCAGGTGCGCCGGTATAGTCCCCGGCCATGGGGGCTTCAGCACACCTAACAAATCGAGCCGTTAGCGTTACACCGGGCTCGCAAGCGACCGCCGAAATCCGCGTTCGCAACACGGGCACGGTTGTTGACCAGTTCACCGTCAGCGTCCTCGGCGATGCCCAGCTGTGGTCGGCCGTCCAGCCGTCCACGCTCTCGCTGTTCCCCGGCGCCGAGGAGACCGCACAGGTGGTCTTCTCACCACCGCGCACGCACGAGGTGCCGGCCGGCGAGATGGCTTTTGCCGTCCGCGTCGAGTCGAAGGAAGATCCCACCGGATCCGTCGTCGAAGAAGGCGTCCTCGACGTCGCACCGTTTGTCGACACATTCGCGGAGCTCGCGCCGCGCACCTCGCGCGGTAGCCGCGCGGCGGCGCATGACCTGGCCATCGACAATCGCGGCAACACGCGCCTCAACGCGCAGATCGTCGCCGCCGACCCGGACAAGGCGCTCGACTTCGATGTGCAGCCGCCGTCCATCGTCGCCGATCCCGGCACGGCGGTCATCGCCAAGGTCCGCGTCAAGCCGACCAAGCGTTTCTGGCGCGGCGCGCCCAAGACGCATCCCTTCCGTGTCGAGGTCCTGCAGCCCGAGGCGCCGGCCGTTGGCGTCGACGGCACCATGCTGCAGGAGTCGATGCTCCCGCCGTGGGCCCTGCGCGCGGCGCTGCTCGTCGGCGCGCTGGCTCTGGGGGCGGTCCTGTTCTGGGTGTTCATGCTCAAGCCGGCCATCGAATCGGCCGTCGGCTACCAGGTCGAATCGGTGCTGATTGCTGGCGGCGCGACGACGAACGCCAGCGGCATGATCGTGCTGCCTGGCGCACCCACGCCACCGGGCAACGGCAACGGAAACGGCAACGGCAACGGCAACGGCAACGGCGGCAGCCCGACGCCTACTGGCGGTACGGCGACCGGTGACCCCACCACGCCGACCAGCCCTCCGACTGCTGCGCCGCCAACCGCCCTTCCGCCCCCGACGGCCGCGCCAACCCCGCCCGCGCTACCGCGCGACGGCCGGTTGACGCCCGCTGCCTCGACCGTCGACGTACCTGACGGCAGCACGCTCTACGTGACCGACGTCGTGTTCTCCAACCCGAGCGATGCCCTCGCCGGTGAGATCCAGCTCGGCCGCTCCGGCAGCCCACTGCTGGTCCTGCAGCTGGAGAACATCCGCGACTATGACTTCCACTTCGTGACACCGATCGTTATTGCGGGCGGCCAGTCGCTGACCCTCACCTGCCCGACAGGCTGCGAGGGTGCGGCGGTCTATTGGTCGGGCTACCAACGCTAAACGCCGGCCGGCGCTTCGCGGCCCCGCTGCTGGCCGCACTCCTGGCGGTCAGCAATCTCGCCTACCCTGCGCCATTGCCTGTCGCGGCCGTCGGCTTCGACGAGAACGGCAACATGGTCAACGCCCTCCCGACCGAAGTCGAGGAGATCCTCTACACCGAACCAAACTGCGTCGCGCCGACGGACACGACCGTTACCGTCAGCGGGCGCAACTTCGAACCGAACGCCGAGCTGCTCGTCGCCAACCTCGACACGGAAGACGAGGAGACGATCACGACCGACGAGTTCGGCAACTTCTCTGGCGTCGTTCTGGGCATCGCTCCTCCTGACTCAGGTGGCGGCAGCTTCAACTACCTGTATGCCGACTACACGGAAGGCGGTAATGGCGCCGACATCTACTACCAGGAGTGCACGCCGCGCTTCGAGGTAACGCCCGACTGCGGTGCCACTGACGCAATCACCGAGATCGACGTCCACGGGACCGGCTGGGACGTCGACTCGACCGACATCCTCGTCGAGCTGTACGACTCCACCAACGAGCTGATCACCACCACGTCGATCGAAAGCCCGACCGAAACGACGTTCGACGTCACGCTGACCATACCCGAGGGCGATTCGCCGCTCGCGGACGGCGAGTACCGCGTCCACGCCGAACAGGGGCTGGCGCCGACCATGGAATGGGACATGCCCGTAATGGTGCCGTGTCCGTCGGTCGCCATCGGGGGCAGTGCGGCGGCAGCGTGCCTACCCGTCGGCGGGCCGCCGGATACGTGGTCGATCGACGTTTACGTCGCCGGCTTCGTCCAGAACCCGAGTGACTACAACGCCGGTGACGGCGGCTACATCGACATCGTCTTCGATCCCGACGGCAACCCGCAGGAATTCTGGACCGACGAACCGGACGACGGCTTCTACAACATCAGGCCGTTCCAGCGCGGGCCCGGCACGTACACGATCCTGGTCAAGCAGGGCTACGACAAGTACAACTGGCTCGGCACGAACCACCGCATAACGGAAGCAACGACGACGATCACGGTCCCCTGCGCCGAGGACGCGCCGGTGATCTACATCACGCCCGACTGCGGCAATGTCGGCGCCACCGGCGAGTACTTCACCCTGACCGTCCACGGCCGCAACTTCGAGCCCGGCCGGGACGTGCGCATCGTCGACGACTTCTGGGATCCCCAGTTCCTCGAGCCGGCAGTTCGGACCGCGACCCCGGATGACGCCGGCGCCTTCACGCAGACGTTCGCGCCCTTCGAGGGTTACGACCCCGAGATCTACCTCGAGCCGGAGGATCTGCCGCACCCGATCACGGCACGGTACACGGACGATCTCAATACGGTCCTCACGACCGTCTACTTCGGCGTGTGTGAAGCTGAGATCACCGTCACGTCGGAGTGCCAGTCAGGCCCGACAAGCATCGACGTCGCCGGGCAGTACTTCTTCGCCGGCGTCACGGACCCGTTCCCGATCGACGTCGCTGTCGACGTCTACTCGCTCGACGGCGGCGGCTCGCTGGGCGGCAACAGCATCTCCGGGGCGAGCAGCTCGTGGTCGATGTCGGTCACTTTCGATGGCTCGCTGCCCGACGGCGCGTACCGCGTCGTGGCGGTCAGTAGCGCGGCGAGCTTCGGCACGCTCGATACGGCTGAAACCTACTTCGTGGTGCCGTGCCCAACACTGACGGTGACGCCTGACTGCTCCGCAGCCGGTGCGCCGCCCGCCACCTTGACGCTCAATATCACCACGGCCGGCTTCCTCGAGGGGGACGGCTTCGACGGCATCGAGATCGTCTTCGATGCCCCGGACGGCGCGAGCGCCGAAGCATTCCACTCGCCACAGGAGTGGCACTTCGCAAGTTCGAACGGGGCGTTCGAGATCACGCCGTACCAGCGTGCGATCGGCGATTACACGGTCGTGGCAAAGCAGGGCTACGACTTCGGTGGCGCCAACCGCAGGGGCGACACGCACCGGACCTGGGTGTCGGCCGAGGTCGCCTTCAACGTCGAGTGCACAGAGACGGCCCAGCCAATGCTCTATGTGACCCCGGACTGCGTGACAGACCCCGACGGGGAGTCGCCGTCCCCGCTACGCGTCCACGGCCGCAACTTCCCGCGCAACACCGACCTCGGGATCTGGCATCAGGGCGAGAACCAGCTCAACGATGACTTCGTCGTCACGACGAGCAACTTCGGGACGTTTGACGTCACGTTCGAGGACTTCGTCTTTGACCTCGGGGCGGGATTCAGCGAGATCGCCGCCTACTCGGACGACGGCACGTTCACCTTCTTCGCCGATGTGACCGTGACGCCGTGCGTGGCCCAGATCGAGCTGACGACCAAGTGCGCGTCGGGCGCCACGTCGATCGAGGTCAACGGATCCGGCTTCGAGACCGGGCCGGACTACTTCGTCGCTCTCTACGTCTACGACCTCGCCGATGACGAGCTGATCAGCCAGGCCGAGATCGTCGCCAGCGAGACCTTCACCGCGTCGGTCGAATTCGACGGCGATTCCTACCCCGGCGGCTTGCCCGACGGCCAATACATCGTCTACGCCGAGCTGACCTCGGACACGGAGTCTGTATTCCAGAACGCCCAGACATTCTTCCTGGCGCCATGCCCGACCGTGACCGTCCAGCCGATCTGTGCTCCGGCCGGCAGCCCACCCAGCGAGATGTCGCTGATGGTCACGACGAGCGGCTTCCTCGAATGGGATCCGTTCACCGGCCCAGACCTGTCCAACCAGATCGAGATCGTCTTCGACAACCCGGCCACGCCAGCCGAGGAGGCGCTGCACGAACCACAAGAGTGGGTGATTTTCGGGCCGCCCAACGCCACGTTCACGATCAATCCCTACTTCCGGCCGAACGGCACCTACCGCGTCACCGCCAAGCAGGGCTACGGCACCGGCACGAGCAACGGCGGAGCGTTCACCCACCGTGTCTGGTCGAGCGATGAAGTCACCTTCAACGTGCCCTGCCCGGGCCCGACGGCGAGCGACCCGTTGCTGTACACCACGCCCGACTGCCTCGACTCGACCACTGAGCAGACGATCGCGGTCCACGGCCGCAACTTCGAGCGAAGCCGCGAGGTGGAGATCATCGACCGGGGTAATTCCGACACGACCGTGGCCACGTTTACCAGCGACTACGGCACTTTCAACGTCGACCTCAGCTTCCTCCACGAATCCGGCGCCTATCACTACATCTATGCCCAGTACACCGACGATCCCGGGACGGAGTTGGCCTACGTCATCCTGGCCGATTGCGAAGGACGCATCACGGCGACGCCCAAGTGTGACGTCGCACCGACGTCGATCAGCGTCGTGGGAAGCGGCTTCAACCCGGAGAGCGAGTACGGCATCGAGTTTCTGGTCCGGGACGTCAACCTGCAGGTCGTGGGCAGCACGTCCATCGGGCCGACCGACACGTTCGAGGTCAGCATCCCAATCGACTCGGAGGCCTACCCAGCCGGCCTACCCGACGGGGAATACGGCATCAGCGCCCAGCAGGGCCCGCTGATCATCGATTCGGACAGCTTCGAGACCGACGCCATCTTCGCCTTCACCTACTTCGTCGCGCCCTGCCCGACGATCACGATCGAGCCGATCTGCGGGCCGGCCGGCTTCCCGCCCGATACGTACAGCATCTCCGTCACGGCCAGCGGCTTCCTGGCCAGCGAAGGCCTGGATCGGCTCGAGATCGTGTTCGACGCCGGCGGCGCCGAGCCACAGGAGTTCGTCACCGAGGCGGCCAACGGCACGTTCGTGATCACACCGTTGATGAGACCGGGCATGAGCCTGTACGCCGTGACCGCCAAACAGGGCTACTACCGCGGCGAGGTCTTCTCGGGTATCGCCCTGTTCGTGTTCCCCGGCGCGACGAACACCCAGTGGACGGAGGCCACGACCTACTTCGCCGTGCCCTGCCTGCCGGACGTCACCCAGTTCTTCATCAGCGTGGACTGCGGGCCGCCGGCACCTGCCAGCGGCGAGCCCGGGGTCTACGAGATCACGGTCAGTGGGTTCGGCTGGCTGCCGGGCGGGGTGTACGTCTACTTCGATGCAGACGAGGTTGCTGGTCCCGCAAACGAGTACTTCTTTGACGTCAGCAGCGAGGGCACTTTCACCGCTCTGATAACGCCTACCCAACGGCCGTTGGGTACCTATCGCATCGAAGCACTCCAGCACTACTTCGACCAGCCGATATCCGTCAGCGCCTTCTTCACCGTGCCCTGCGTGACCATTGCCCCGCTCATCGAGCTCGATCCGCAGTGCGGGCCGCCGCAGCTGGTGGGTGACGAGGATCGCAACTATGAGCTCACGCTGACCGGTTCAGGCTACGCACCCGGGCCGCTGACGATCATCTTCGACGCCGACGCGGCGGAGGAGGACCAGCAGGTCTTCGAGAGCGAGGTGGATGCCCTCGGCAACTTCGTTGCCACGATAACGCCGCTTTACATGCCCGAAGGTGAGTACCGCATCGCCGGCATCCAGTTCTACCTGGAGGAACTGGTCGAATCAGAGGTCATCTTCTTCGTGCCTTGCGCGCCGGCGCTGCCCGAGCTAACCATCGACCCGGCGTGCGGGCCGGTCGTGATCGGTGACGACGCAGACGAGCCGTCGTACGAGATCAACGTCATGGGCACGGCCTTCCTGCCCGGTCCGGTCGACATCTACTTCGACTTCGCCGGCGACCTGGAGCTCTTCACCGCCACGGCCGACCAGGACGGCCTCTTCCAGGCGGTGATAACACCGACCGGCCGGACGGCGGGCATCTACGACATCGTCGCCCAGCAGGAGGTCGCCTTCAGCGGCACCCTCGTCGAGGCGGCCGGGGTGTTCGTCGTCGACTGCGAGGGCCCGCTGATGCGCGTCGTGCAGCGCAGCGCGCCGCGCGGCCTGGTGGTGCGCGTCGAGGGCTTCAACTTCCCCGCCGAAACCACGCTCAACCTGTTCTGGGATCGCGGGATCGCTGCGAGTCGGCCGATCGAGACGCCGACCGACGCCGACGGCAGCTTCGTGCGCTTCGTCCTGATCTTCCGGAGCGACTTCCCCGGCCTGCGCAACCTGACCGCCGCGCTGCCCGATGATCCCGAAGCGTTCGTCGGCGTGACGGCTCCCCACCTGGTGCTGCTGGGCACCATCCAGCCGCCGTTCACCACCGACAACCCGTTCGCCCTACCGGACGCGTCGATAAGCACCCGACGCTGACTCTTCGGTCGGGGGGCCGATAATGCGTCACATGGACAGCAGCCCCGTTACCCGCGCATCTGCCCGCGGCCTGACGCTGGTTCTGCTGGCCGCCCTGCTCGGTGCCGGCCTGCTGGTCGTCGCCCCGCCGGTGAGCGCCGAGCCGCTGCCAAACGACCCGATCCTGTACGTCGAGCCCGATTGCTTTCCGTATGAAGTCAGCCCGAACGCCGCGCCGGTCACCACGACGATCACGGTTCGCGGCCGCAACTTCGATCCGAACACGTTCATCGTGGTGTCCAACTACGAGCGCGACTTCAACAACCCGGCCAGCGAGACGACGACGACGTCAGGCAACTTCGGGCTGTTCAGCGTCACGCTGACCGTCACCGCCCAGCTGTACTACTACTACAACCGCATCACCGCCGGCTACGACCAGGGCGACGTGCGGGCGCAGGTCTACATCCTGAGCTGTGGCACGACCGAGATCCAGGTTAACCCGCGCTGTGTGCCGGCCGGCCAGGCGACGTCGATCGACGTCGACGGCCGGGGCTTCAACCCGCGCGCGGGTGCCATCGTTATCACCGTCTACGACTGGAACACGGGCCAGCAGTACGCGGGCGTCGAAGTGCCGGGCAACTTCACCTTCAGCACGACCATCAAGCTTCCGCCGCTGCCCGCCGGCGAGTACCGAGTCTGGGCGCGCCAGGCCAATGGCGTACCGAGCGACTCGCTGCCCTTGCTCGCGCCCTGCCCGACGATCCAGCTGACGCCCAACTGCGGGCCGCCCGGCTCGCCTCCCGCGCAGTGGTCGATCATGGTCAGCGGCAGCGGCTTCCTGCGCGGCCACGGGCCGGAAGGGGAGGGCGGCGTCGACATCATCTTCGAGCCCGAGCGGCGGACGCAGGAGTTCTACTACCGGCTGCCCGACTACGGCCAACTGGGCCCGGGCGGCACGTTCGGCCCGGTCGAGATCACCCCGTACCGGCGCGCGGCGGCCGAGGCTACGTACACCGTCGAGGTCATCCAGCGCGATTACGACCGGCGCGTCTACAGCCGGGCGGTGGCCACGTTCAGCGTGCCCTGCCCGATCACACCCAGCCCGTCGCCGCAGTTCCGGCCAACCCTGGTCGTCGATCCTGATTGCGGCCCGCCGGCCATCGTAGGCGACACGCCGCGCACGTACGACCTCCAGCTGACCGGCCGCGGCTTCGCCCCGCTGCAGGCGGTGACCGTCACCTTCGATGCCGACGCGGTACTCGGCGAGGCGCAGCCGCCACAGAGCTTCTCCACCACCGCCGCACGGGATGGCAGCTTCAACCTGACCATCGAGCCCGACTACCGCCCGCCCGGTACCTATCGCATCGCCGGCGTCCAGCAGCTGCGCATCGGCAGCGTCGAGGCGAGCGCTGTCTTCACCGTGCCGTGCACCTCCCCCGCACCGGTGCTGACGATCGACCCGACGTGCGGGCCGGCCGCCGCCGGCCAGCCGCAGGCCTACGTCATCGCGGCGATCGGCGCCGGCTTCGTCGGCGGCCCGGTCGAGATCGTGTTCGATCCGCTGGGCACGCCCGAGACTTTCCCGGCAACGGCAGACGACGACGGCGCGTTCAGTGCCGAGATCCGGCCGGCCGGCCGGCCGCCCGGGCTGTACTCGGTCGTCGCCCGGCAGCTGGTCTCGAGCGGCACGTTCGCCGAGGTGACCGTGCCCTTCGTCGTCGCCTGCGAGGGTGCGCTGCTGCGCATAACGCCGCTGAACGGTCCGCGCGGGCTCGTGCCGATCGTCGTCGGGGCGAACTTCCCACCACTGACCAACCTCGAGCTGTTCTGGGACCGCGGCATCGACGCGGGCCAGGCGATCCTGGTCCAGACGGACGTCAACGGCGCCTTCAGCCGGCCGGTGATGGTCTACCGCAGCGACTTCGTCGGTCCGCGCCGTATGAGCGTGCTCAACCCGGCCGATCCCGAGGCCTACCTCGAGCTGTACGTCGACTACCTGGTCGTGCTGAGCCCGCTGGCACCGCCATTCGCGGGCAACCCGTGGGACGACTCGTCCACGATGGTCAATCGCTGACCACAGCCTGCCCGCGCTGAGGCGACGTCAGGGCGCCGCGATGCGGTCGTAGGCGATGTGTGCCCGCCCGTTGCAGGCGTCTGAACTGCACTCGATCAGGAGCGTGATCGTCGTGCCCGCCGGCACCAGCTGGAGCGAGGCCGGGAAGGTGATCGGCGGGTGGTACTCGTCCGAGTCGTAGAAGTCCTCGGGCATGCGCGCGGTCAGCCAGTCAATGGTGCCGCCGGGCGCATCGGGGAAGGCGGTCGGGTTGGTCAGCTGCAGGCGCAGCACGCCCGATCCGCGACGGGCGACGAAGGTCACGTCGCGAATGCACCACGCGGTGGCCTGGCCGCTACGCCGCTCGGACGTCTGGCGATTGAGCTCGACCGTACGCACTGGCTCGGCAGCGGTCGCGCACTCGCTGGCAACCGGCGATGGGCTGGGACTGGCGGTTGGTCGGGCAGTGGCCGAGGGCGACGGCGAGACTGGTCGCGGGCTGGGGCTGGCTGTCGGCGTCGGGCTCGGGGCGGGCGCCCCACCGAGGAAGAAGACGGCTGCGCCGGCGGCCAGCAGGACCAGGGCCACGATGCCGATCAGGACGGCCAGCAGCCGGCCGCGGCCGCCGCCACCAGCGGTGGTCAGGCGCTCGCCGCACTTGAGGCAGAACGTACGGCCAGCCTTGTTGCGCGTCTTGCAGTTCCAGCAGATCACGTCGGGCTGCTTGGCCGGCCGGACTGGCGTCGTGGTGACGACGCCAGTGTCCGCGCTGGCTGGTGCGCCCGCCCCCGTGGCCGCACCGGCGCCGGCGGACATCGGCCCGCCGCCGCTGGTGGGCAGCTCGATCGGCTTGCCGGTAGGACGGCCGGTCGGCGGCTGCGTGGTCGGCGGCTGGCCGCTGGCCACCGTGGTCGGTTCGCCAGTGGCGCCCGCTGCCGGCATTTCCGGCGCGGGCTCCTCGGCCACGACGCCGGTCCACTCGAGAAACTGGCCACACGAGCCACAGAACTCGTCGCCCTTCTCGTTGTGGAAGCCGCAGTTCTTGCAGATCATCTATGCCCCTCCGTGCCTCGCGATGGTAGACCGCTGAAATGAGGAGCGCGTCGTGCGCTGGCGCCCAACCGCCCGAAGTCGACGACGCAGCGACCGACCGCGAAGTCGTCGAGGGGCAGGACTTCGCCTCGCGCAACGTGATCATGTCCAACGCACTGCCCGGCGCGGCCTCGCCGGCAGCCGGCGCACTTGCCGCGCAGCGCGATCTGGGCCTCGATCCCGCGCCCGACGAAGGAGCGGCTACGGAGGGCCAGCCGGCGGCCAGGGACCGACCAGTCGACGAACCAACGACGCGCTGAGGGCCGCCGCCTCAGGGCAGTGGCCCGCGCTCGAAGGTGATCGTTGCCATGCCCAGGCACGGCTCGAGCGTGCAGCTCTGGACTTCGAAGGTGATCAACGTGCTCGGCGGTAGGTACGTGTAGGGGAACGGATACTGCCAATCGGGGACCGTGTACGGCGCGTCACGGAACAGGCTGATGTCGACCTCGACCCAACCGATGCGCGCCATGCCGTAGTTGCCCGGTGGGCCGATGAACTCCTCGTTCTCGAGATAGAACTTGAGGATCCCTTCACCCACGCCGTCGCTGAAGGTGATCGTGTCGATGCACCAGGCGTAGAGGGACGCCGTCCGGCGCCGGCCGCCGACTTCGAAGGCGGCCACACGCGTGGGTGGCGGGTTGGTGGCGCAGTCGATCGGCGTCGGGGCGGGCGTCGGGGTCGGCGTCGGGGTCGGCCGCAAGGTTGGCGTCGGACTGGGCGTCGGTGAAGGCGATGCGCTGGGCGTGGGTGAAGGCGTCGGTGTCGGCGCCAGGGTCGGCGGTGGTGTGGTCGGCGGCGGCACCGTGGTCGGCGGCGGCGAGATGAAGCCGATCGTAGGTGTGGGTGTCGGCTCGAGCGTCGGCGTGGCCAGGGTGGGCGTCGGGCTGACGACGGCGGCGCCGGTCGGTGTCGGTGTCGGGCCGCCCGGGCCGCCGAGTAGGAGGAACGTACCCAGGCCGAGCAGCAGCAGTAGTGCGATCACTCCCAGGCCGAGCGCGATGAGCCGGCCTTCGCCCCCTCCATCGCCGCTGCTGGCAGCGGCAGCAGCGGGCGGCGGTGGAACAACGGGCGGCACGGCGGCGCTGTCGATCCGTTCGCCGCACTGCTGGCAGAACGTGCGCGTGCTGGGGTTTCGCCGGCCGCAGTTCCAGCACACGATGTCGCGGCTGCGCGATGCCAGCGCGGGTGCCGCCGCGTCGGCCGGCTGGGCGGGCGCGGGCCGCGGGCGCGGTGCCGGTCGCGGTGGTGGGAGGGGCTGATCGGGTGGCGGGGTCGCAGCGGCCGGCCGGTCGACTCGCGGAGTCGGCGCAGGTGGCGTGCCGGCGGGCATGACCGTCGTCGGCGAGTCCTCGACCGGCACTGCCGACCACTCGAGGAACTTGCCACAAGACCCGCAGAACTCGTCGCCCGCCTGATTGCGGTATCCGCAGTTCGAACAGATCACGGCAGCCCCTCCACGTCCCGGTGTCGCCGGAATGGTAGACGGGTGCAACCGAACATGCCCTGCCCGGAAGTGCAGAGCTGGCGAGCCGTCGCTAGCGTGGCCGCATGAGTTACCCCGACGAGCAGAGCCACAGCGATCAGGACCTGGTGTCGGACGGCGATCCGGACAACCGCGACATCGAGCAGCACGACGAGTTCGCCTCGGCCAAGGGCTTCATGCCGCTGGTCGTGCCGGGCATGGGCGTGCCCCATCCGGGATCGGCCCTCGCCTCAGCCGAGCACATCGACAACGAGACCGGCGAGGTAGAGGCTGAGGACCGCGCTGCCGACGACGCCGCCGCCGAGATACGCCCGCCCGGCCTGGGCCGCTAGCCCTTACTCCTCCACCGGAACTGTCGGCCGGCGCTCCAGCCGGTCGATCGCCGGCAGCACGTAACGCGTCGCCACGAGGCTGATGTAGGCCAGCGATATCGTCAGCAGCGCGGCGAGCAGGACGGTCGAGACCACCAGCAGCGCAACCAGCACGGCCGTCAGGACGAACATGCGCACCGGGCGGGCGAAGTTGAGCACGACCGCCAGCCACAGTCGTTTGCGCAGCGGCACTTCCTGGCGCAGCGGGTCCACGATGATCGGCCAGGCGGCCACCAGGAACATCGCCAGGCCGATGTTGCCGTACAGCGCGAAGGCGCTGAAGACCCAGCCCAGCAAGCTGCCCACCTCGAGCCCGATGAAGATGTTCGCGGTCAGTACGGTGCCGAGGACGACGGCCAGTACGCCCAGCGCCAGCGCGGGTCCGGCGAATTGGCGCATACCGCTAATGAAGTCGGCGAAGCCCACCGCCTCTCCGCGCTGGATCAGAGCCGCCATCCGGTAGATGCCCGCCACCGGCACTGCCAGCAGCGCGCTGAGGGCAGCCAGCGGCAGCCAGAACGCGGCGGCGGTGATGACGAGCAGCAGCAGCCCACCCCACACGACATTGGCCGGTACGAGCCGCCACGAGTTGAAGTAGAAGTCGGACAGCGCCTCCCGCAACGCACCGAACAGCTGGGGTGCATCGGGTAGGCGAAGGGGTGGGCCCTCGCGGCCGGCCGGCTCGGCGGTCAGCCCTTGACTCCGGCCGCGGCGATGCCCTCCACAAAGTAGCGCTGGAAGAAGATGTACAGGACAAGGATCGGGATCGTCGCGACCACCACCGTCGCCATCAGCGGCGGCCAGTTGTTACTGAGCCCGCCAGCCTCCCGGAAGAACGTCAGGCCGATGGGCAGGGTCAGGTGGCCGACGTTCTTGAGGAACACGATCGGCCAGAAGAAGCTGTTCCACGTGCCCTGGAACTGGAGGATGGCCACCGCCGCCAGGGCCGGCGTGGCCAGCGGCAGCATCACTCGCCAGAAAGTGGTGAAGAAACCGGCGCCGTCGATGCGGGCCGCCTCCTCCAGGTCGCGCGGAATGGTGAGGAAGTATTGCCGGAGCAGGAAGATGCTGGTCGCCGAGATGGCCATGATCACGATCACCGCGATGTACTGGCCGATGCCGATGGTCAGGCCGATGTCGCTGAAGAGGATGTAGATGGGCACGACACGCAGCTGGTCCGGAATCATCAGCGTCGCCAGGACCACGACGAACAACGCCTCGCGGCCCGGGAAGCGCAGCCGGGCGAAGGCGTAACCGGCCAGGCTACCCAGGACGAGGTTGCTGACGGTGACGATCGTCGCGATCATCAGGCTGTTCCAGAACAGCACCAGGATCGACGGTTCGAGGTTGGTCAGCGCGTACTCCCAGGCCTCGAGCGTGATCGGTTGAGGTATGAACGTCAGCCGCGTCGAGTCGGGCAGGGTCTTGAACGAGGTGATGACCGTCCAGGCGAAAGGGACGAACATCAGCAGCGAATAGCTGATCAGCAGCGCGTAGGCGATGACCCGGCGCAGGCCGCGGCCACGGTCACCAGCCGGCCCAGCATCCGCGGTGACCACCGCCGGCTTGGCCGGAGCGCTCGCCGTCATGGTCGATTCACCAGGACGGGGCGCCGCCGAAGAGGCGGCGCTGGATCAGCGTGGCGACCATGATTATCACGAACAGGACCAGCCCGACCGCCGCCGCATAGCCCGGGCTCAGCTGGGGCACGAGGGCGTTGTACAGGTAGAGGACGACCGTCATCAAGGCGTAGGCCGGCGCTCCGTTCTCGCCGCCCGCGATGCGTGCCTGGTCGAAGAGCTGCAGCCCGCCAATGACGCCGACGGTGGCGACGAAGAAGTGTCCCGGCTTGAGCAGCGGGAACGTGATCCTCCAGAACGCCTGCCATGGCCCGGCGCCGTCGATGGCGGCCGCCTCGTAGACCTCGTTGCTGATCGACTGCAACGAGGCCAGGTAGAACAGCATGAACGTGCCCGACGTCGTCCACGTATTCAGGATGATCACGCTGTTCAGCGCGGTCCGGTAGTCGCCGATCCAGTTGTGATTGGGCCGGTAACCGAGCGCCTCGAACAGCGGGTTGAGGCCGAGGACCTCGCGGATCTCGTTGAACAGCCCGCCGGGCGAGACGACGAAAATCCACAGCACCGTGATTGCAGCCGAGCTGGCGATGGCCGGGAAGTAGAACGCCGCCCGGAAGAAGGTCTGGCCGCGGATCTTCTGGTTGACTATGACGGCCAGGAACAGGCCCAGCGCCATTGTCAGCGGTACCCACAGCAGCGTGTAGTAGAGGGTGTTCCTGACTGCCGTGTGGAAGATCGAGTCGGAGAGCATCCGCTCGAAGTTGCGCAGCCCGAAAAACTCCTCCGGTCCGCTACGGATGTTCCAGTCCCACAGGCTGATGTAGGCGGCGTAGAACAGGACTCCGATTTGGAGGACGAGGAAGAAGACCATCGGGACCGCGACGAAGGCATAACCGGCCAACGCCTCACTGCGTTCGCCGATCCGTTGCGACTTGACCGCCGGCGCCACCGCCATCCCGCTCGCTCGTCCCTCCCGGGCTCGTGTCAGGCTGGGCCGACGGCCGGTGGGATCACCGGCCGTCGGCAGTCGTTACGTTGCCAGGAAGACTAGCGCGCGAGCGCCTGGTTTATCGCCTGTGCGGTGGCATCGACCACCGCCTGGGCGTTGTAGCCCTGGTTTTGGAGCTCGAGCGTGAAGGCCGCATTGAAGGCGGTCTGGACGTCGTTGTAGCCGGTCATGAAACCGGATCCGGGCCGGGAATACTCGGCGCCGTCGACGATCACGTCGAAGCCCTCCGGGACGGGCACGTCAGTCCGCGACGGGACGGCGATGCCGCCACCCGTCCAGACGGCCATGCCCTCGGGCCCGGTGAGGTACTCCATAACCTCCCAGCCCTGGTCCTTGTTGGCACTGTCGGCGCCAATTCCGTAAGCGGCGGTGAAGCTGATGGTGACCTTCTCACCGAGGCTGCCGGTGGGCATCTCGGCGAAGTCCCAGTTGATCTCCGGGTAGGTGTCGCGCATGAAGCCAAAGAGCCAGCCGCCCTCGAACACGATGGCAGCGTTGCCCTTGCCCAACGACTCGCCGCACCAGCCGTCGCCCATGTCGGCGGCGGTCATGCCCAGGCCGTTCCTGAACAGGTCGAGATACCACTGGACGCCGTTGCGCGAAGCGTCGCTGGTGATCGCCTCGGCCGTTCCATCTTCGGTCAGCAGCTCGCCGCCCTGTGCGTACAGGAAGGCGAGTCCGCGGTCGAGGCCCGCGTTGAGGCACATCGGCGCCTGCAGGTTGCCCTGGCCGACCAGCCCCTGGGCCGTCGTCAGCAGCTCGTCGAGCGTCTGCGGCGGCGTCGAGACAAGGTCGCTGTTGTAGGCCATGGCAATCGTGTTGCCGTCCTTGGGCAGGCCGTAGATCATGCCGTCCGAGCCGCGGAAGATGTCCAGATAGTTCTGGAAGAAGGCGCTGGTGTCGACGCCGGCAGCGGCGATGTAATCGTCGAGCGGCTCCAGGAAGCCTTCGTCGGCCCAGTCGCGGGCGTACTCGGCGTTGACATAGAAGACGTCAGGCGGGTTGCGCGCGCCGAAGCGGTTCTGCATCTCGGCGCGGTAGTCGCCGCGGATGGTCAGCTGCTC
>Ga0299907_10000714_pt1 | contig 17178 bp, 14 predicted proteins | sample RVTome_16_FD_198680 | JGI IMG/M metagenome (GOLD analysis project Ga0299907, IMG submission 198680) | Soil microbial communities from uranium-contaminated site in the Upper Colorado River Basin, Wyoming, United States - RVT152D67 (version 2) ...
TGCGAGGCGCGCTCGCGGCTGCTCGTCGAGGGCTCGATCTACGACGACGTCGTCTCGCAGATGAGCGACTTCGCGGGCGCGATCAAGGTCGGAGACCCGCTCGACCCCGAGACGCAGATGGGCTCGCTCGTCTCGACCGGGCACCGCGACCGCGTCCACGGCTTCGTCGAGCGCGGCGCCGGCGCGGGTGCCGAGGTCGTAGCGGGCGGCGAGGTTCCCGACGGAGCGGGCGCCTTCTACCCGCCGACCGTCGTCGCCGCGACGAACGACCAGGAGATCGCGCAGGAGGAGGTCTTCGGCCCGGTCGTGACGGTGACGCCGTTCGAGGACGAGAAGGACGCGATCCGGCTCGCCAACGACGTCAGGTACGGGCTGATGGCGACCGTGTGGACCGGGGACCCCGCCCGCGGCCATCGCATTGCGTCGCGGATCAAGTCGGGCACGGTCGGGATCAACATGCCCTACACCGCGTTCCCCGGGATCCCCTTCGGCGGCTACAAGCAGTCGGGCTTCGGACGGGAGCTCGCGCTCGAGACGCTCGACCTCTATCTCGAGACGAAGAGCATCGTCGTCGGAACCGGCTCGAGGCCGATCAACCCGTTCGGGCTGTAGAGCGCTCGCGGTATCGGTGGGCTGTCCTCGCCGCGGGCACGGGTGCGGCCGCGACTCAGGCCGCGTTCGCGATCGGCCTCCCCGTCATCGTTCCGCACATCCGCGAGGAGTACGGCCTCTCGCTCGGCGAGATCGGCATCCTGCTCGCGGCATCGTGGGTCGGGATGACGCTGACGCTCCTGCCGTGGGGACTCGCCGCCGACCGGTTCGGCGAGCGCGTGGTCCTGACAGCCGGCCTGCTCGCGTCGTCTCTCGGTCTCGTCGGGGCTGCCTTCGCCTCGGGCTTCGAGCAGCTCGTCGTCATCCTCGGGCTCGTCGGGGCCGCAAGCGCTGCCGTCAACTCTGCGAGCGGACGAGCGGTGATGCACTGGTTCGAGCAGGAGGAGCGGGGTTTCGCGCTCGGCGTGCGGCAGACCGCCATCCCGTTAGGCGGTCTCATCGGAGCGTTGACGCTGCCGCCGATCGCGGAGACGGGAGGCTCGGAGGCGGCGTTCCTCTTCCTGGGTGCGCTCCTCGCGGGGGGCGCCCTCCTGGGTGCACTCGTCCTGCGTGGCCGTGCGGTGGAGGACGGGATCGTCCCGGGCTCCGTCGGCCGGACCATTGTGGACGGGAGGCTCTTGAGGCTCTCGGTGGGCAGCGGCTTGTACCTGTACGCGCAGATCGCCGTCATCGGGTTCGGCGTCCTGCTCCTCGTCGACGAGCACGGCTTCTCCGAGCAGTCCGCAGCGTTCGTCTTCGCCGGCGGCCAGATCCTCGCGGCGGCGTTTCGTATCGGTGGAGGGCGGTGGTCCGACGTGCTCGGTGCGCGGGTGATCCCGCTCCGTCTGGTCGGGCTGAGCATCGTGGCCGTGATGCTGCTCACCGCTCTGCTCGCCGACGGGCCGCCAGCGTTCCTCGTCCCGACGCTGATCCTCGCCTGTGGGCTGACGATGGCGTGGAACGGGCTCTCGTTCACCGCCGCAGCCGAGCTCGCGGGAGCGGTGCGGGCCGGAGCCGCGATCGGTGTCCAGCAGACCGTGCTCGGAGCGGCCGGGGTCGGGGCGCCCGTGCTCTTCGCGGCGACGGTGTCCTCGGTGTCGTGGACGTTCGCGTTCGTCGTCGCCGCGGCGATCCCGCTCGTCGGCTGGTGGCTCCTCGGCTCGCTCAGCGAGCACCGACATACTGCGACGCGATGAGAGTCCGGCTACGCGACATCCGCGACGACGAGCTGCCGGAGTTCCTCGCCGCGATGCACGCCTTCTACGCGGCCGATCTGGAGCGGAACGGCGGCCTCACGCGGGCCGAAGCGGAGGAGAAGGCGACCAGGGACCACACTGCGCTGTTCCCGGCGGGCCGGCGGCTCGACGGCCACCACCTGTTCGCGATCGAGGACGAGCACGGTTCCACGATCGGCCGTCTCTGGTACGCGGATCGAGATGCGGACGTCTTTCTCTACGCCATCGAGCTCGACGAGCGCGCCCGCGGTCGTGGCTACGGGCGGGAGGCGATGCAGTCGTTCGAGGAGCTGGCTCGTGAGCGCGGGACGGCGAGCATCTGGCTGAACGTCTTCGGCGGGAACGACGTGGCTCGCTCGCTGTACCGCTCGCTCGGCTATGTCGAGGCGTCGATCCACATGAGCAAGCGGCTCTCGTGAGCGTCTCCGAGCGGCTCGACGCCCTGTACGCGATCGGAGGCGGCCCGGGCGCGAACCGGCTCCACGGCGGCCCCGCGGAGGACGAGGCCCACGAGCTCGCGGCTGGCTGGATGCGGGACGCGGGCCTCCGCGTCGAGGTGGACGACGCAGGGAACCTCCTCGGTAGGGCCGGCGAGCGCGACGACGTCTGGGTCGGCTCTCACCTCGACTCGGTGCCGAACGGCGGTCTCTTCGACGGCGCGCTCGGCGTCGTCGCGGGGATCGAGGCGGTGGCGCGGGTCGGGCGCGGGTCGGTCGTCGCCTTCCGCGGCGAGGAGGTCGGGTGCGTGGGGAGTCGCGCGCTCTGCGCCGCGGGAGGCGCTCTTCCGAGCGCGTTCCTCGAGCTGCACGTCGAGCAGGGGCCGGTGCTCGCGGACGGCGGCGCGGCCCTCGGCGTCGTCACGGGCATCGTCGGGTACGCGCGGGGCGAGCTCGTCGTCGAGGGACGTGCCGGGCACGCCGGCACGACCCCGATGGCCGGACGCGACGATGCGCTCGTCCGCGCGGCGGCCGAGATCCTGCGCATTCGTGACGTTGCGAGCGTCATTGACCGCGCCGTCGCCACCGTGGGTCGGCTCACCGTCGAGCCCGGCGGCACCAACGTGATTCCCGGGCGGGTTCGTCTTTCGATTGACGCGCGTGCGCCGGACGCGGAGCGGCTCCGCGAGCTGATTGCCGCGATCGGCCTCGAGCCCGCGCAGCCGACGCCGCCGTCGGCGATGTCGAGCGAGCTTCGCGACGTGTTACGGGAGGAGATCGAGTCGCGCGGTCTGCCCGTGGTAGAGCTTCCCTCGGGCGCGGGGCACGACGCCGGGATCCTGGCCGCCGCGGGTGTCCCGAGCGCGATGCTCTTCGTCCGCAGCCTGAACGGGGGTGTCAGTCACTCGCCCGACGAGCTCTCGTCCGACGAGGACGTGGGGCTGGCGGTCGACGTGCTCACGGGCGCACTCCGGCGCATCGCCGCGTAGGTCCCGCGGGTTGCGCAGTGGGGCGCTCGAGCCGATAATCACGAGGTCGAGCGGGAGGTCAACGACGAGGACATGGGCCGGTCGCGCATCCAGACACCCGCTGGCCTCGTCACGGTCGGGCTGACACTGGCGGTTGCCGCGTGCATCGGTCTCGGAGCCGCGCGGACCTCGGCCGCGGATGCGACGCGGTGCGCGCGGGGGAGCGTCGCCGCAGTCGTCGAGGGAAAGCGCGTCTGTCTTCGCCGCGGGCAGCGCTGCCGGACACGGCTCGATCGCGTCTACCACCGCTATGGATTCCATTGCCACACGGGTAGGCTGACCGGTGGGCCCGGACCGGCGCCCGCCCCGCCGTTGCCGGCCGGCAAGGTGCTCGCGACGATTCGTGCGCCCTCCACGGGCGGGGTCGCGATCGGTGCGGGGTCCGTGTGGGTCGCGAACCTGTTGCCGCACACGCTCACGCGCATCGACCCGGCTACGAATGCCGTGAGCGCGACCATCTCGATCGGCGACGGGTTGCTCGATCCGTTCCACGGGCCTACGCGCGTCGCCTTCGGCCACGGATCGATCTGGGTCCTCGATGGCGTGGCTGATTGCGGCTGCGTCCACCGCGTCGATCCTGCGACCAACGCGATCGTCGCGACCATCAACCTGGGGACCCCCGTACGGTTCCGCGTCGCGCCGTTCGCGATCGCTGTGCGGCCCGAGGCCGTCTGGATCGCCCTGCGCGAGGGGATCGAGGCAGCGTCGAACGGCTCCGTCGTCCGGGTCGACCCGGCTACCAACAGCGTCGTCGGAGTGATCGGGGCCGGCTCGAATCCGGATTTCGGCGGCGCGACCGGTCTCGCTGCCAATGAGAGCGGCGTCTGGACGAGCGTCCCGAGCATGAGGTCCGTCCTCCGGATTGACCCTGCCACGAACTCCGTCGTCGCCACGACCAGCGGCCTAACGTGCGGGGAAGGCCAGGTCGCAGCCGACGACGCGCTCGGAGTGTGGATTGCCGACTGTGACGTCGTCCGTCAGCTCGACCCACGGACGAACCGATTCGTTCGGAGGATCGCCATCCCGGGCGGCGCCGGCGGCGGAGTCCGCGGCATTGCGATCGGCGACGGCTCGGTGTGGGCTCAGGCCGCGTCGCTCGTGCGGATCGACCCTATGCGCGGCGTTCCGACCGGGCGCACTCCGCTCGACGTGTCCCTCGTATGGGGCGAATACAGCATCGCGATCGGCTTCGGCTCGGTCTGGGTACGCCAGCAGGACCGCGTCGTCCGTATCCGTCCGTAGCGGGCGGCCTCGTCAGGCCGCCCTGAACGCGATCGATTGCGCGCCCTCCCAGAGCACCTTGCGTCCGAGCTCGCGCAGGTTTTCGCTCCCCTCGACGACGGTCGCGAAGTGGTTGCCCGCGAGCGCCCCGGCCTTGCTGGCGAACGCGACGTAGCCGTAGGCGAGTAGCAACTCCGTCTCGCTGACGCCGCCCGGATAGAAGATCAGCTCGCCGGGGCTCGGGTAGCGCGTCGCGTTCTCCGGGCCGATGCCGACGTCGAGGTCGCCCATCGGGATCCAGGTGCCCTCGCCCGACCAGCGGACGTGGATGATCTTCGACTCGAGCGGGAGCAGTTTGCGGAAGGCAGCGACCGTCTCCGGCGCGGCGTCCTCCTCGAAGCGGGCCTCGAACTCGAAACCGCCGGCGGTGATCGCGAGCACGGCTGAGACCCTAGCGCTGCGCGATCCAGGCGCCCAGGAGGTCGCGCTCTTCCTCTGTCATCCCGGTCGAGTTGCCGGGTGGCATCGCCCGAGTGAGGACCGCCTGGCGCTCGATGTCCTCCGCGCGTGCCTCGATCTCGGCCTGTGTCTCGAGGCGCACGCCGAGCGGAGCCGTCGCGCCCGCGTGACAGGTCGCGCAGCGCTGCTCGACGATCGGTGCGATCTGCGTGAACGAGACCGGCTCGCCGTCCGTCGAGGGCGCGTCCTCCGGTTCGAGCCAGAACGCGAGGCCGATCGCGGCGACGCCCGCGACCGCAGGTATCCACCACGCGCGCCGACCCGTGTGCCAGAGGTTGAAGAAGTGCCGCACGCCGGCGAGGAGCACAGCGATGAGGACGAGTGCGAGCCACGCGTCCTCGTGCCCGAAGACGAACGCGAAGTGCCCGACGAGCATCGTGAACAGCACCGGCAGCGTGAGGTAGTTGTTGTGCACCGAGCGCTCCTTGGCGGCGAGCAGCGGCGCCGGATCCGGCTCCTTCCCTGCCTCCATCGCCGCGACCAGCTTCCGGTGAGCCGGGATGATGACGAAGAGGACATTCGCGGACATGATCGTCCCCACCATCGCGCCGACCTGGAGGAACGCTGCACGAGCGGCGAAGAGCTCGCTCGCCGCCCACGAGGCGAGCGCGAGCAAAACCACGCCGATCGCCGCCAGCGCGACCTGGCTCCGCGCTCCCACGACGCGACAGAGCACGTCGTAGACGATCCACGCAAGCACGAGCCCGCCCACGGACAGCGCGATCGCCTCCCACTCCTCCAGCCCGGCGACCGTCGCGTCGACGAGCCGCGTGTCGGCGTCGAAGTAGTAGAGGACGACGAGCAGCGCGAAGCCCGAGAGCCAGGTGGTGTACGCCTCCCATTTGAACCAGTGCAGCGGGTCCGGCATCGTCGCGGGCGCGAGGCGGTACTTCTGCGAGTGGTAGAGCCCACCGCCGTGGACGCCCCAGAACTCGCCGGCGACGCCGCGTTCGGCGTCGACCTCGGCGCGCGGCGGCCGCAGCGACAGGTCGAGCCGGACGAAGTAGAGCGACGCGCCGATCCACGCGATCGCGGAGATGACGTGCAGCAGGCGGAGGGAGACGTCGAGGACGTCCCTCAGGTACGGGTCCACCGATCCCTCGCGATCGCGACGAGCTCACGCAGACCGTTGTCGAGCTCCTCCTCGCGCGCGTTCCCGATCCTCTCGCTCAGCACCTCGAGGATCTCGCGTTTCGGGCGCCCGGCCACGAAGACGACGAAGCGAAATCCGAACTTCTCCTCGTAGATCTGGTTCTGGTAGGCGAGCTCGGCCCGTATCGCGGGGTCGGCTTCGGTGCCCTGCTCGACCGACGAGCGGGGCGAGAGCCTGCGCGCGCCGATCGCCGGATGCGCGTTCAGCGCCTCAATCTTCTCGGCCTCGTCCAGCGAGGCGATCACTTCGTCCGCGCGTTCGAGCGGGTTCTCGAGCTCGGCCAGGCGCTCGACGAGTGGTGTCCGGCCCTCGAAGAGCTCCGCGAGCCCCTCGACGCTCAGCTGCCGCGGTAGCTCGCGCATCCGTACGGCGAGATCAGCAGCGGGATGTGGTGGTGGCCGTCCGCCAGCTCCACCTCGAGCTCGACCTTCGTGAAGTAGGGCGAGGGCGGCCAGAAGACGATCGCGTAGGTGCCGGCGTCGAGCGCTTCCACGAGCGGTGCGATCCGGCCGTCGCCGTCGGTCTCGCCCGCGGCCACGACGTCCGTGCCGCGACACAGCTCGACGCGTACTCCGGCGGCCGGCTGTCCGGCAGCGGTGTCGAGCACGTGCGTGGAGACGGAGACGCTCATCGCGACGCGAATCTTCGCGCCTGCGCGCGGTGCTCGCGCGCGATGTCACTCTCCTCGGCGCGGACGAGCGTGCCCCCGCGAACGACGTCCTCTCCGCCGACGACGAGCCGGTGGACGCGATGCGGCGCCGACAGCACGAGGCCCGCGACGAGGTCCTCCGCGCCGCCGAGCTCGAGGCCGTCGGTCCGCCAGATCGCGAGGTCCGCGCACTTCCCCGGCTCCAGCGAGCCGATGTCGTTGCGACCGAGCACCGCGGCGCCTCCGCGCGTCCCGAGGCGAAGCGCCTCGCGCGCGGTCATCGCCTCCGGCCCACCGCGCCCGCGTGCGACGAGCAGGGCCTGCTTCACCTCGAGGAAGAGGTCGCTGCGCTCGTTCGAGGCCGAGCCGTCGACGCCGAGCCCCACGCGTGCGCCCGCGCCCACGAGCTCGCGGACCGGGGCGACTCCCGCGCCGAGGCGCAGGTTCGAGGTCGGGCAGTGCGCGACGCCCGTCTTCGTGGAGCCGAAGACGCCGACGTCCTCCTCCGAGAGGTGAACGCAGTGCGCGCACCACACGTCGTCACCCAGCCAGCCGAGGTCGGTGAGGTACTCGACCGGCGTGCACCCGTAGAGCTCCAGGCAGTACGCCTCCTCTTCGACGGTCTCGGCGAGGTGCGTGTGGAGCGAAAGCCCGTGCCGTCGCGCGAGCGCCGCGGACTCGGACATGAGCCGGCGGGTGACCGAGAACGGCGAGCAGGGCGCGACGGCGATCTGAACGCGCGCCCCGGGCCCGGTCTCGTGCAGCTCGCCGGCCAGCCGCTCGGTGTCCGCGAGCACGGCTTCGATCTCCTCGACGAGCTCGTCGGGTGGAAGCCCGCCGTTGGAGAGGCCGAGGTCCATCGAGCCGCGGGAGGCGACGATGCGTACCCCCAGCTCGCGCGCGGCCTCGACCTCGGCCTCGATCAGACCCGTGCGTCTCCGCGGGAAGACGTAGTGGTGGTCGAAGACGGTCGTGCAGCCCGAAAGCGCGAGCTCGGAAAGCCCGGTTCGCGCTGCCGCGTACTCGGCCTCGGCGTCGATTCCCGCCCACACCGGGTACAGCTCGCGCAGCCAGCTGAAGAGGTCGGCCTGCTGTGCCCGCGCGCGGGTCAGCGTCTGGCACAGGTGGTGGTGTGTGTTGACGAGGCCGGGGGTGACGACCGCGCCGTCGACGTCTTCTCGCTCGTCGGCCTCCGGCTCGCCACCCGAGCCGACCGCCGAGACGGACCCGTCCTCGACGAGCACCCAGCCGTCCTCGTGCTCGGTGCCCGCATCGTCGCACGTGACGATCCAGCCGCCGGCGTAGAGCGTCTTCACGTTCAGGAGCTCTCGAGCGGCACGAGCTCGAAGCGGTCGACGTCGACGAGCCCGTGGTCCGTGATCTTCAGGTGTGGAATCACCGAGAGCCCGAGGAACGACATCGTCAGGAAGGGGGTCGCGCCCGACCAGCCGAGCTCGCGGGCGGCGTCGTTGCAGGCGCGGCTCTGGGCGATGACGTCGTCGAGCCCGGCGTCGGAGAGCAACCCCGCGATGGGGAGCGGGCACTCCGCGACCACGCGCAGGTCGTCGACCGCGACGATACCGCCGCCGAGCTCCGCGAGCCGCTCGACTGCGAACGCCATGTCCCTGTCGTTCGTCCCGACCACGACGAGGTTGTGCGCGTCGTGGGCGACCGTGGACGCGAGCGCGCCCCGCCGCAGGCCGGACCCGGAGACGAAGCCGAGCCCGATGCGCCCGGTTGCGTGATGCCGCTCGACGACCGCGATCTTGGACAGGTCGCGCTCGGGGTCCGCCACCGCCCGGCCGCCCACGACGGTCGCCTCTCGCGCGAGCGACTCGGTGACGACCTGATCCGCGACGAGCCCGATCGCGCGCATGTTCGCGCCGCCTGCGCGGATCTCGAAGTCGGCAGGCGTCACCGTTCGGATGCGCACGGTCTGCCGGACCCAATCAGGCACCTCGGCCCGCTGCGTGTCCTCGAGCCGCCGTCCGCGTTTCAGCACGACGTCCGGCACGAAGCGTTCGAGGTCGGGGAGGACGAGGAGGTCCGCCTGATAGCCGGGGGCGATCGCGCCGTGTGTCGAGAGCCCGTGCCAGAGCGCCGGGTTGAGCGAGGCCATGAGGAGGGCGTCCTCCGGCGTGACCCCGGCAGCGACAGCCTTCCGGACCATTCCGTTCACGTGGCCGTCGTCGACGATGTCGTCGGGATCGCGGTCGTCGGTGCAGAACGCGAGCCGACCGGGGCCGTACTCGGCCACGAGCGGCAGGAGGTCGAGCAGGTTTCTCGCCATCGACGCCTCGCGCACGAGTAGCCAGATCCCAGCCCGCAGCCGCTCGCGACCCTCCTCGACCGTGAGCGCCTCGTGGTCCGAGCGGATCCCGGCGGCCGCGTACGCCTGGAGCTCCTTCCCGAGCACGCCCGGTGCATGGCCGTCGACGTGCTCCGCGCCGTCCAGCTGGAGCTTCTCGAGCTCGGCGGGGTCGCCCGCGATGACGCCGGGGAAGTTCATCATCTCGGCGAGCCCGAGGACGCGTCGCCGGCGCATGAGCGACTCGAGGTCACCGGGCCCGAGCGGGCGACGCGGCGACTCGAACGGCGACGCGGGAACGCACGACGACGCCATGAAGAAGACGTCGAGCTGCAGCCCGGCGGACGCGTCGAGCAGCCAGTGCACGCCGTCGACCCCGAGGACGTTCGCGATCTCGTGCGGGTCGGCCACGACCGCCGTCGTCCCGAGCGGGAGCACGAGGCGCGCGAACTCGTCGACCATGAGCTTCACCGACTCGAGGTGCATGTGCGCGTCGATGAAGCCGGGAACGACGTAGCGGCCGGCCGCGTCGAGCGTCTCCACTCCCTCGTAGCCGCCGACCCCGGCGACGACGCCGTCCGCGACCGCGACGTCGGTCTCGAGCCACTCTCGCGTGAACGAGGAGAAGACGCGGCCTCCGCGGACGACGAGATCGGCGGGCTCGTCACCGCGCGCGACCGCGACCCGGCGGCGGAGCGCGTCCATGGCGGGACAGCGTAAATATTCTTCGCTGCCATGGAGGTACTCACCCCGCGGTCCCTCGACGAGGCGGTCGAGCTCAAGGCGGCGCACCCGCGGGCCGTGCCCGTTCTGGGCGGGACGGACGTCATGGTCGCGCTCAACTTCGACGCGCTCCGGCCCGACGCGATCCTCAACCTGACCGAGGTCGACGAGCTGCGCGGCTTCTCCCGTGAGAACGACATGCTTCGCCTGGGGGCGGGCCTGACCTACACCGAGCTCCTCGAGGAGCCGTTCGCGAGCGAGCTGCCCGCGCTCGCCGAGGCGTCGCGGACCGTCGGCTCGCCCCAGATCCGGAACCGCGGCACGATCGGCGGCAACCTCGGCACCGCGTCGCCGGCCGGAGACGCTTTGCCGCCGCTCCTCGTCGAAGGGGCCGAGCTCGAGGTCGCGAGCACGCGCGGTGAGCGGCGCATCCCGATCTCGGAGTTCTTCCTCGGACCCAAGCGGAACGCGCTCGCGGAGGACGAGCTGATCCTCGCCGCGCTCGTCCGTCCGAGCCTGCAGCCGCAGACCTTCATGAAGGTCGGCCCGCGGAACGCGATGGTGATCGCGGTCTGCTCGCTCGCTCTCGTGGCCGACCGTGAGCGCGGGGAGCTGCGCGCGTCCTTCGGCTCGGCGGGGCCCGTCCCCGGTCTCGTCACGGCGCCGCTCGACGCGGCCGACGGCTTCCCCGAGCAGGTCGCGGCAGCCGCGAGCCCGATCGACGACGTGCGCGGAACCGCTGCCTACCGCCGCCACGCGCTGCGCGTTCTCACGAGCCGCGCCCTCGAGAGGTGCCTCGCGTGATCGCTTGCAACAGTCTGTTGCAAGCGATCTCCCCCCGGCGCGTCGCGGCGGCTCGGGTCGAAGAGCACCCTTGCAACAGTGTGTTGCAAGCGATCGAAGGACGACGCCCGTGAGGGTGGCGCTGACGGTCAACGGCGAGCGGCTCGAAACCGACGTCTGGGCGGGCGAGAGCCTGCTCACGACCCTCCGCGACCGGCTCGCGCTTCCGGGGTCCAAGAACGCCTGCGAGCAGGGCGAGTGCGGCTCGTGCTCGGTGCTCCTCGACGGAACGCTCGTCTGCGCGTGCCTCGTGCTCGCAGTGCAGGCCGATGGGCACGAGGTCGTCACGGTCGAGGGCCTCGGCGCCGAAGGCGGGGAGCACGCGGTGCAGACGGCGTTCGCCGAGACCGGCGCGGTGCAGTGCGGCTTCTGCACGCCGGGCTTCGTGGTCGCCGCGGCCGACCTTCTTCGCCGTATCCCGGACCCGTCCGACGACGAGATCCGCGAGGCGCTCTCGGGGAACCTGTGCCGCTGCACCGGCTACCAGAAGATCCTCGACGCGGTCCGCCTGGCGGTCGCGCCGTGAGCACGACGACCGAGCAGCAGACCGCGCTCCGGCGCGCCCGCGCCACTCCGGCCGGGCGCCGCCGCGACGCGACCCCGAAGGTGACCGGGCAGTTCGCGTACTCGAGCGACCTCGAGGCCGCGGACATGCTCTGGGGCCACACGGTTCGGAGCCCGCACGCGCATGCGCGGGTGGTCTCGATCGACGTCGGCGAGGCGGTCACGATGCCCGGCGTCCACGCCGTGCTCACGCACGCGGACGTCCCGGGCAAGAAGCTCTACGGGCTCGAGTTCCCGGACCAGCCCGTGCTGGCGATCGACCGGGTCCGGTACTTCGGCGAGGCCGTGGCGCTCGTCGCGGCCGAGGAGCCGGAGCAGGCGCGCCGCGCAGCGGCCGCGGTCCGCGTCGAGTACGAGCCGCTCGAGCCGATCGTCGATCCCGAGCGCGCGACCGAGATGGAGCCGCTCCACGTCGACTGGCCCGTCGAGCGGCACGGCGACGCCGCATCGGTTCCGAATACGAAGCCGAACGTCGTCCGCGAGCTCACGATCCGGCGCGGCGACCCGGGCGCTCAGGGCGACGTCGCAGTAACGGGTTACTACGAGATCGGGCAGCAGGACCAGGCCTTCCTCGGGCCAGAGTCGGGCATCGCGATCCCGGACGGCGAGGGCGGAATCGACATCCACGTGGCGACGCAGTGGCTCCACGTCGACCGTGACCAGATCGCGCCCTGCCTCGGCCTGCGGCCAGAGATGGTGCGCGTCCACCTCGCGGGGGTCGGCGGCGCATTCGGCGGGCGCGAGGATCTCTCGATCCAGGTGCACGCGGCGATGCTCGCGCTCCGGACGACGCGCCCGGTGAAGATGGTCTACAGCCGCGAGGAGTCGTTCGTCGGCCACATCCACCGCCATCCCGCGCGGATCTGGGCCGAGCACCGCGCGACCCGGGCCGGCGAGCTCGTCACGGTTCGCGTGCGAATCCTGCTCGACGGCGGCGCTTACGCCTCGAGCTCGACCGCGGTGATCTCGAACGCGTGCGCGTTCGCGGTCGGCCCGTATTCGGTCGCGAACGTGCTCGTCGAGGGGACGTGCGTGTACTCGAACAACCCGCCTTGCGGTGCGATGCGCGGGTTCGGGGCGGTGCAGTCCTGCTTCGCGGCGGAAGCGCAGATGGACAAGCTCGCCGCGGAGCTCGGCATCGACCCGGTCGAGCTGCGTGTGCTGAACGCGCTCGAGCCGGGCGGGACCCTGCCCACCGGCCAGGTGCTCCAGGGCTCGCTCCCCACGCGGGAGGTGATCAGGCGGGCGGCGGCGCTTCCCGTCCCGGAGCCGGAGGCTCTCCCGCGCGACGCGATTCGCCTGCCCGGCGGCGCCGGCAACACGACGCGCGGCGAGGGCGTGCGTCGCGGGGTCGGCCTCGCGGTCGGGTTCAAGAACGTCTGCTACTCGGAGGGCTTCGACGACTACTGCACCGCGCGCGTCGTCCTGCGCGAGGACGGCGGCGCGACCGTCTATTGCGCCGCGGCCGAAGTGGGCCAGGGGGTGAGCGAGGTCATCCTCCAGGTCGCGCGCCTCGAGCTCGGCACGGACGACGTAACGGTCGAGACCGGCTCGACCGCGCAGGTCGGCTCGGCGGGCTCGTCGTCGGCGTCGCGGATGACCTGGATGGCGGCCGGCGCGGTCCGCGACGCATGCGCGGCCGCGCTCGAGGAGCGCGAGCGCGCCGGCGGAGGCGAGGTCGACGTCGAGCGCGAGTACCGGCACTCGACGACCTTCCCGCTCGACACCGCGACCGGCCAGGTCCTCGGCGACCGCTCGCACGTCGCATTCGCGGTAGCCGCGATGCGGGTCGTGGTGGAGGTGGATGTCGATCTCGGCCTGACGCGCGTCGTCTGGATCGGCACCGCGCAGGACGTCGGCCACGCTCTCAACCGGCAGGCGGTGGAGGGCCAGATCGAGGGCGGGACCGCGCAGGGCCTCGGGCTCGCGCTGATGGAGGAGATCCAGGTGCGCGACGGGGTGATCCTCAATCCCAACTTCACCGACTACCTGATCCCGACCTTCCTCGACATGCCGCCGGTCGTCTCCGAGCTCGTGGAGGAGCCCGAGCCCGACGCGCCCTACGGCGTGAAGGGCGTCGGCGAGCCGCCGACGGTCGTCTCGACGGCCGCGATCGTGGCGGCGCTCCGAGACGCGACCGGCCGCGAGCTCACGCGCGTGCCCGTCCGGCCGGACGACATGGTGGGGCTCCGACGCGAGGGCTCCGAGTAGAGCGTCGTCCCAGAGCGCAAGCCCTCACGGGCGGGGAGCAACAGCGAAGCTCACGATGTCCTCGCGCGTCATCGCCTCGCCGTCGGCCCACGCGGTTGTGAAGGCTTCGTCACCGAGCGCCCTCCGCGCATCCGCCACCGCCTGGTCATGGCACCGCTCTTCGAGGACGTCGTTGAATCTCGGCACGTCCAGCGTGTCCGTGAGGGCTGCCCCGGCGCCCATGAGCCGCGTGCCGCGCTTCGGCTCGCCCTTGGCGACGAGCACCGCACCGAGCGCCAGGGCGATGTGCGCAATCCGCAGCGATGATCCGAGCCGTTCCGCGCAGCCGAGCGCGCGGGAGAAGTAGTCCTCGGCAGCTCCCGGATCGGCGCGGCAGAGGCTTGCCCAGCCGCAGTTCGAGAGTGCCGCGAGAAGTCCGGTGTCGTCCCCGAGCTCCGTCAGGAGGTCGACCGCCGCAGCGGAGTACTCGAAGGCGGCGTCGTAGTCGCCCGCGTCGAACTCCAGGAATCCGAGGTTGACGACCGCGTATGCATGCGTATGGGGGCTCCCGAGCGTGGCCGCGGCCTCCCGCATCTCGCCGAATCGCCCCCGGGCTCCGTCCAGGTCGCCCTTCGCCCGCGCGAGATAGGCGGAGGAGCTCAGTGCCCACAGCGCCTCCTCCTCGTCCCCGACCTCGTTCGCGAGGGTGCGGTGCTCGGCGATCAGAGCCTCCGCTCGCGCGAGGTCGCCGGTGTCTAGCGCAGCCGACGAGGCCGTGCGAAGCACCTTCACGCGGGCCAGAGCCGACGTCGACCCCCGCTCGAGCGCCTCCGCGATCCAGCTGCGCCCCTCGTGGACGAGCCCGCGAACACGCCAGTAGGTGTCGAGCGTGCCGACGAGACGCAGGAGGATTTCGTCCTCTTCCGCATCACGCGCCCAGTCGAGCGTGCTTCGCACGTTGTCGTACTCGATGGACATGCGCGCCGCGTAGTCCGCGAAGTCGTTCCCCTCGATCCGTCGCTCCAGCTCCTCGGCGAACTCGAGGAAGTAGGCCGCGTGGCGTCGTCGAGCCGCGGCCTCGTCGTCGCTGTCGGCAAGCCGCTCGAGTGCGTACTCCCGGATGGTCTCGAGCAGCCAGAAGCGCTCGTTCGAATGCCGTACGAGGCTCTTCTCCACCAGTGACTGCAGCGAGTCGACGGTCGCGTTCGTCACCTCGCAGGCGGCGTCGAGCGTGCAGCCGCCGCGGAAGACGGCGAGGCGTGCGAACAGCGCACGCTCTCCTTCCTCGAGGAGGTTGTGGCTCCAGGCGATCGTCGCCCGGAGCGTCTGGTGGCGCGGGTCCGCGTCGCGTCCTCCCCTGAATACGTCGAGGCGCCGCGAGAGCAGCTGCAGAATCTGGGCGGGGGAGAGCGCGCTCGCGCGGGAGGCGGCGAGCTCGACCGCAAGCGGCAGGTTGTCGAGGCGAGAGCAGAGCTCGGCGATCGTTCCGCTCGGTTCGAGGTTCGAGCGCCGGCAGAAGAGCTCGACCGCCTCCGGCTCCGCGAGGGGAGGCACGGCGTACCCGCGTTCCCCCTGGATGCGGAGCAGGTCGCGACTGGTGACCAGGACTCGCAGGTTCGGGCACGCGGGAAGCAGGGTCGAGAGTTGCGGCGCCGCCTCGACGACCTGCTCGAAGTTGTCGATCAGCAGAAGCATCTCGCGCTGCCCGACGTGCTCGGCGAGGCCGTTCTTGGCGCCGATCGTCTCGGCAATCGTCTCGGTCACGAGTGCCGGATCGCGCAGTGTCGCCAGACCGACCCAGTAGACGCCGTTCGCAAACTCGGGGACGAGCCCGGCCGCGACCTCGATTGCGAGACGGGTCTTGCCGGACCCCCCGGGTCCGCGCAACGTCACGAGCCTGTCACCGTCTCGCAGGAGTGAGGCGATCTCGGCGATCTCGCGGGCGCGGCCCACGAACGACGAAGCGGGGCGAGGGAGATTGGTGTTGGAGACAGTCTTCAGCGGGGGAAACCGCTCCGTTCCGAGCTGGAAGATCCAGACCGGCTCGGCGAAGTCCTTCAGGCGGTGCTCGCCGAGGTCCTCGACCTCGTGTTCCACGAGGTCGCGCGTCGCCCTCGATAGGACGACCTGCCCGCCGTGAGCGGCAGCCGCGATTCGCGCTCCCACGTGGACGTCCTCGCCGACGTACCCTTCTTCGCCCAGAAGGGGCGTTCCCGTGTGCAGCCCCATCCGCACCGTGATCGGCCCGGAGGCAAGCGCACGCCGCGCAGCTTCAGCAGCATCCAAAGCCCCGCGAGCCGTCGGGAAGGCGATGAAGAAAGCATCACCCTGCGTATCGACCTCGACTCCGTCGTGTCGGAGAGATGCCTTGCGCAGGATTCGGCGATGCTCCGCCAGGGCGTCTTCGTAACGCTCGGCACCGAGCCTGCGGAGCAGCTTCGTCGAGCCTTCGATGTCGGTGAAGAGAAACGTGACCGTGCCACGAGGAAGCTTGGTTCGAGTCACCCTGTGAACGCTCGCGCCGCCGAACGAACGTGTCAAGAGCCGCGATCCCACGCCGTTGCCGGAGAGAGGACGGTCCTGGCTCGGGCGATGCTCCGCCAGGGCGCCTCCGAAACGCTCGGCACCGAGCTCGCGGAGCAGCTTCGTCGAGCCCGCTCTAGCGCCGCTCGGCCGAGATGTCGTCGAGCAGCGCGGTCAGCAGGCGGTAGAACCGCTGTGTGGAGGGGATGTTGAGACGCTCGCCGGGAGCGTGCATGCCGACGATCTCGGGACCGATGGCGACCATGTCCATCCCCGGCAGCCGGTCGGCGATGACGGCGCACTCGAGGCCGCCGTGCACGATCTCGAGACGCGGCGAGCCGCCGTGCACCCGCTCGAACGTCGTCCGAGCCGTGGCGAGGAGCTGGGACTCGAGGTTCGGCCGCCAGGGGGCGTACGACCGCAGGAGCTCCACCTCGGCGCCCGCGAGACGCGCCGCGGCGAGGATGCGGCCGACGACCTCCTCGAGGGCCTGGGGGTTCGCGCTTCGCGTCATCGACGAGAGCGTGATCACGCCGGCCTCGGTCGCGGCGACCGTGAGACTCGTGCTCGTCTCGACCGTGCCCGGTACCTCGGGGCTCATCGCGACGACTCCGCTCGGGACCGTCGCGAGCAGGTCGAGCGTGCGGGCGGTCGCCTGCTCGCCGGCCGCGCTTCCGCGCTCCACCTCCTCGATCTCGAGCGTGAGCCCGTTGTCGGTCCCGGCATATTGCTCCCGGAGCGCCTGGAGCTCCCGCTCGGCGCCGTCGCGGAAGAGCGCCTGAGTGACCGGCGCGAGCGCGACGACCGCCTCGGCGGCGCGCGGGATCGCGTTCCGGCTAACTCCGCCGTCGAGTCGAGCGAGGCGAAAGGGTGCCTGCTCGCGGGCACGCGAGAGCACCCGGCCGAGCGCCGCGATCGCGTTGACGCGGCCCCGAGCGATGTCCGCGCCTGAGTGGCCACCCCGCGCCCCCGAAAGCGCGACGCCGAGCGCGATGTATCCGGTCGAGAGCTGCGCGGGCGAGAGCCGGACCCGGGTGAACGTGTGCAGGGCGCCCGCGCAGCCGATCGTGAGCGCCTCATCGGTCGTGCCGTCGAGGTTGACGAGCACGCGTCCGCTCACGAACGACGGCTCGAGCGCCTTCGCGCCGTCGAGACCCTGCTCCTCCGCGACGGTGAAGAGCAGCTCGAGCGGGC
>Ga0299907_10000715_pt1 | contig 17163 bp, 13 predicted proteins | sample RVTome_16_FD_198680 | JGI IMG/M metagenome (GOLD analysis project Ga0299907, IMG submission 198680) | Soil microbial communities from uranium-contaminated site in the Upper Colorado River Basin, Wyoming, United States - RVT152D67 (version 2) ...
GCTGGCTTGGGCCGAGTCGCTGAAAGGAAGCGATCGAGTGGCTCTGACCTCCTTCGGTGACGGCGCCACTTCGGAGGGCGACTTCCACGAAGCTATGAACTTCGCAGCCGTCTTCCACACTCCGACGGTGTTTCTCTGCCAGAACAACGGGTTTGCCATCTCCTACCCCCGCTCCGAGCAGACGCGCTCTGAGTCCATCGCCATGAAAGCCGACGGTTACGGCATGCCCGGGGTCCTCGTCGACGGGAACGACGTGGCCGCGGTCCTCGATGCCGTCACCGCCGCGGTGATCAGAGGGCGCAACGGTGAGGGGCCGACCCTGATCGAGGCGGTCACCTACCGTCTCGGCCCCCATACCACCGCCGACGACCCGGGTCGGTATCGGGACGAGGACGAAACCGGGCGCTGGCGGGAGCGCGACCCCTTGCAGCGGGTTCGCCTCCTCCTGGAACGGGCTGGCGGTTGGAGCGCCGGATGGCAGGCCGAGCTGGAGACTTCAGCTGCGGAGAGGATCGAGGAGGCGGTGTCCGAAGCGGAAGCGCTGCCTGAGCCCAGCAGCGAGGAGATGTTCCTGCGGATGTACCAGTCTCCGACCGGCCCCATCGAGGCACAGCTGGGCGAGGCCGGTCCTTGAGCGAGGTGACACTGGCTCAGGCCCTGAACGGGGCACTGGCGACCGCCCTGGAGTCCGACGAGCGTGTGGTACTCCTCGGGGAGGACATCGGCCGCACCGGCGGAGTGTTTCGCATCACCGACGGACTGCGCGACAAGTACGGTGAGGATCGGGTTTTCGACACCCCTGTGGCGGAGTCGGGGATCGTTGGGGCTGCCTTTGGGATGGCGATCGCCGGGCTCCGACCGGTGGCCGAGCTGCAGTTCCTCGGGTTCTCCTATCCGGCCTACGACCAGATCATCAATCACGTGGCCCGGATCAGGAATCGCTCCAATCACAGATTCACCGCCCCGCTGGTGATCAGAGTCCCGTTCGGCGGTGGGATCGGGGCCGCCGAGCATCACTCCGAGTCGACCGAGGCCATCTACGCCCACATCCCGGGTCTCAAGGTCGTGGTTCCCTCGACCCCCTCCGATGCCCGTGGCCTCCTCCTCGCCGCCATCGAAGACCCCGATCCGGTCTTGTTCCTGGAGCCGATTCGTCTCTACCGCGCCGTCAAGGAAGAGGTCGCCGATATCTACTACACCATGGATATCGGGCCGCTGCGAGTGGAACGAGAGGGTGACGACCTCACGCTCATCTCATGGGGGGCGATGATGAAGGAGACCCGGGCCGCCGCCCTCCAACTCGAAGAATCAGGGGTGTCGGTCGAGGTGCTCGATCTCAGAACCCTGTCCCCACTCGATCAAGACGGGATACTCGATTCGGCGACGAAGACCGGGAGGGTGGTCGTGGTGCATGAAGCACCTCGAACGGCCGGGATGGGGGCGGAGGTGGTGGCGGTCATCCAGGAGCGGGCGCTCTACTCCCTGCACGCGCCGGTGCGCAGGGTCACCGGATGGGACACCGTCTTTCCGCTCAAGCGCTCCGAGGGCCACTACCTTCCGAGCGTCGACCGGATCGTGCGAGCGGCGGAAGAGACTTTGGAGGCCTAGTGGCGCAAGAATTCAGGCTGCCCGACATCGGTGAGGGCCTCACCGAGGCGGAGATCGTCCGTTGGCTGGTGCCCGAAGGCGGTCACGTCGAGGCCGACCAGCCGGTGGTCGAGGTGGAGACGGACAAGGCCGTCGTCGAGATCCCTTCACCCTATGCCGGAACCGTGCTCCGGCACGGAGGAGCCGAAGGCGAGACCATCAGCGTTGGGTCGGTGCTGGTGGTGATCGGGGAAGAGGCGGAGGCGACGGCCGGCGAACCACAGCCCGATCCAGTCGTTTCCGAGCCGGTTCGCAGCGACTCGGCGGCTCCCATCGTGGGGAGTCTGGTCGAGGAGGCCGAAAAGCTCCCCGCTCCCATTGGTGCGGGGGCGACCGGGCCGGGGGCAGCGGTCAAGGCTCTGCCCGTTGTGCGCAAGCTGGCCCGCGACCTGGGAGTCGAGATCGACGGCATCCAGGGCTCAGGGCCCGAAGGAAGGGTCACCAGGGAGGATGTGATGGCGGCGGCCCCGGCGCCGGCCGCGGCGTCTTCGACCCCTGCGTCGTCGACCTCCGTGGAGACCGAGCCCGGCCCCACCGAACCTGCACCGACGCCGGCCTCGCCCCGGGTGACCTCGGGTCAGGATGAGCGGCGCCCGATGTCCCGTCTCCGCCGCACCATCGCCGCCAACATGACGAAGAGTTGGGCCGAGATTCCTCACGTCACCACCTTCGACCAGGTGAACGCAAACCGCCTTCTGGAGATTCGCTCCGCCCTGGGCGCCCGGCACGAGGTGAAGCTCCCGGTCGAGGCCCTGGTGATCAAGGCAGTCATCCCCGGCCTCGAGGAGTTCCCCGAGTTAAACGCAACCCTCGACGGCGACGATCTGATCGTCCACGGTGCCCATCACATCGGCATCGCGGTCGACACTCCCGATGGCCTGCTCGTAGCCGTGATCCGGGACGCTGGTGACAAGGGCGTGCTCGACATCGCCGGCGAGGTGCGCCGCCTCGGAGAAGGGGCACGGGCCAGATCGCTCAGCCCCGACGAGTTGAGCGGACAGACCTTCACGGTCTCCAACATCGGGGCGGTAGGCGGAGGGTTGGGGACACCGATCATCCCTCACGGCACCACCGCCATTCTCTCCGTCGGGCGTGCCGAAGACGGAGTGGTCGCGGTGGACGGCGCACCGGTGGTTGTTCCCGTGCTGCCGCTATCCCTGTCCTACGACCACCGGGTAATCGATGGTGCCGTGGGGCGGCGGTTCATGGCACTCGTCATCGAGAACCTGGAGGAGCCGGCCCTATTCCTCGCCGGCTGAACCGACCGACGGAGGTCTAGCCTCAGTCCGATGAACGACGAGAAAGCCGCTGCCACCGAAGAGACCCCGTCGATCCCGGGGATCGAAGACAAGGCGATCTCCAAGAAGTACAGCGGGACGTTCGGGGGCCGCAAGGTCTCCTACACCGCGACTGCCGCCACCCAAACGATCGAACAGGGAGAGGACAAGAAGGCTGTCTTCTTTCATGTCTCTTATGTCGAGGACGACGTCGACCCACAGAGCCGCCCCATCCTCTTCGCGTTCAACGGGGGCCCCGGGTCGTCCACGGTGTGGCTGCATCTAGGGCTGTTCGGCCCACGCCGTGTCGAGTTCGACGACGAGGGGCTGGTGGTGGGCGTCCCGGGACGTCTCGTCGCCAACGAGCACTCGATCCTCGATGTGTCGGACGTGGTCCTGGTCGACGCCGTGGGCACCGGCTTCTCCACGGCCACCCCCAAGGACAAGGAGAAGGACTTTCATCATTTCTCCAAAGACATCGATGCCTTCTCCGACTTCATCGTCGATTATCTCAACCGGCACGGGCGCTGGGCTTCGCCCAAGTACGTGGCGGGGGAGAGTTACGGGACGACCCGGGGCGCCGGCATCGCCCAGATCCTCTTCAAGTCGAGAGGCGCCGAGCTCAACGGCCTGATCCTGATCTCCAGCGTCCTCAACTTCCAGACCATCGGCCAGGAGCGCGACGCCCTTCTCTTCCGGCCAGGCAACGACCTCCCTTACATGGTGTTCCTGCCTACCTACACCGCAACCGCTTGGTACCACGGCCGTCTCGCCAAGAAGCACCAGTCCCGGCAACTACGTGAGCTCCTCGACGAGGTGGAGGAGTTCGCAGTCGGTCGATACTGGTCGGCCTTGGCCCGCGGCTCTCAATTGGAGGACAAAGAACGGTCACGGGTGGCGGCCAAGATCGCCGAGTACACCGGGCTCCCCGCCGATTACGTCGAACGCTACGACCTCAGGATTCACATCCATCGCTTCTGCAAGGAGTTGATGCGGGACGAGCGGCGGACCGTCGGCCGGCTCGACTCCAGATTCACCGGGATCGACCGGGTGGCCGACGGCGACAACCTGGAGAACGACCCGGCCAGCGATCAGATCAGCGGGCCGTTCACCGCGATGTTGAACCACTACGTGCGCGAAGAGCTCGGGTTCGAGAACGACGCCTTCTACGAGACCCTGTCGATGAAGGTCAACGAGTCATGGGATTACGAGGACTTCAAGAATCACTATGTAGACACCTCGGAGAGTCTGCGCGAGGTGATGTCGAGGTCGCAGCGGCTTCGGGTGTTCGTGGCCAACGGGCTTTTCGACCTGGCCACGCCGCACTTCGCCACCGAGTACACCTTCAACCATCTCGGGCTCGACGAGACACTGCGTAAGAACGTGCAAATGGAGTATTACGAGGCCGGCCACATGATGTACGTCCACAAGCCCTCCCTGGAGCGGCTCTCCGAGCACCTGAGGGGTTTCGTCGAGGAGACCAGGTGAGGCGGCCCGACTTCACCGGGTGACTTCACGGAACGGTTCTCACCCGGCCGAATGCGACTCCACCAGGTCGAGGACCTCGGGCATGTCCAGCTCCGGATAGGGGTCTGGGGCGAGCAGGCCCAGGATCCTGCTCTGTGAGCGGGCAGAGACGATGACCTTGTCGGACCACTTGCGGACGAGGGCGGGAGCCGGCATCCGGCAACATTCCGGGTCGGGGCAGGTCGACGTCTCCCGGCTCTCCGTGTCCCGACCTCGAAACCATCGGGCTTCGGCGAAGGGGACCCCTACCGTGATGGCGTGGGACGGCTCCCGGCCCGCCTCGACGTGGGTGGTGCAGAAGAAGGTCCCGCCGGGGGTATCTGTGAACTGATGGTGGGTCCCGTACATCTCGGCTGATCCAAAGGTCATCCTGGCCCCCCAGCGGCGGCAGAGGCGCTGGGTCTCCATCCCACCCTGGTCGTCCCGGGGGATCGGTACCTCGTCATTGGCGTATGCCTTGACCACCGTGCCCATCCGGTCGCTGACGATGAGATGGGTCCTGATCCCGAGATGGTGCGTGGCCAGGTTCACCATCCTCCACGCCGCCATCTCATATGACACATAGAACAGCTCCTTGACGTCCTCGACGTCGATGTCGTGGTCGCGCTTGGCGGATCGCAACCGGGCCAACACGGCGTCCTCCGGCGCCAGCACCGCCGCAGCGAAGTAGGCCGTCTCCACCCGTTGGCGGAGGAAAGTGTCGAGATCGGGATTGGTCTCGTGCCCGAGGAGGAACCCGGCCAACGTCTGGAGCACGGCTTTGCGCGCCTGCCGGGTGCGCAGCTCGTCTCGCTGGGCGATGTAGACCCGATGGTGGTCGAGGTCGATCACCGAGCGGGCAAATGCCGGCATGTCGTCCACGGGATGGAGCTCGAATCCCGCCCGGGCGGTGAGATCGAGGAGATTGCGTGAGGAGAACGGGCCTTCCCCCGAGTATCCGCTCGACTCGAGGGCGCGCCGCGCCTCCGCTTCGACCGCTTCGAGGTAGCCACCGTGATCACTGAGCCAGAGGGAGACCTCGCCGTTGGCCCGATGCACCTCCGCTGAGCCGGCCGACCCCAGGCTCGACCGCTCCCGCAGAGCTTCATGGAGGCCGACCAGATGGGTGAGGGTCTCGTTGTCGAGTTTGGCGCTCGGTTTGATGGGGGGGAGGTCCAGTGAGTCGAAGAGAGCCGTGTCCTGGGATCGGAGCAGAGCTATCTCCAGCGCATCGCGCCGGTTCGGCGGACTGGAGTCGAGGAGTTCGGAGATGTCGACCTCGAGCGCCTTGGCCAGCTCGAGCACCAGGTTGAGCTTTGGCTCCTTCTTCCCGTTTTCCAGTAGGGAGAGATAGGGGGCGGGGCGCCCGACCCGCGAGCCCAGTTCGTCCAGGGTCAGACCCCGCTCCCTGCGTTGATGACGAAGCCGCCTGCCCAACACCAGGGGATCAAGCTGTTGAGGTTCGGTCATTTCTTCTCTTCTCCCGAAAGATGGGTCAATCTTTGCATCCGGTTGATTTGTAATCGTAGTCTTGTGGTAAAGACACTGCGTCTTATGAATCAGTTCCGGGAGACCGAGATCGAGCGTCGGGTGCTCAGCCCCGATGCCGTGGCCTTCCTCACCGATCTGGAGGAGGAGTTCGGCTGGGGACGGGGACAGGTCCTTTCCGATCGACAGACCCGCCAGGAGCGGATCGACGAGGGGGAGCGACCAGGCTTCCTCGCCTCCACGCGCGAGATTCGAGAGTCCGATTGGGTGATCGAGCCGGTCCCGGCCGACCTCGAGGACCGCCGGGTCGAGATCACCGGGCCGGTCGATGCCAAGATGATGATCAATGCCCTGAACTCCGGGGCCAGGGTGTTCATGGCCGACTTCGAGGACGCCACTGCCCCGACCTGGCTGAATCTCCTGCATGGTCAGGCCAACCTCGTCGACGCCTACCGGCGCCAGCTTCGGCTGGAGACCGAGGCCAAGACCTATGAGATGGCCGACGAGACCGCGACGCTCGTGGTCCGGCCCCGGGGTTGGCACCTCGATGAGAAGCACTTCCAGGTCGCCGGGCGGCCGATGTCAGCATCGTTGTTCGACTTCGGCCTCTATCTGTTCCATGGCGGGCGGGCGGCGATCGAGGCCGGTACCGGTCCTTATCTCTATCTGCCCAAGATAGAGTCACACCTGGAAGCGCGGCTATGGAATGATGTGTTCCTCTGGGCGCAGGACCGGCTCGGCATACCGAAAGGGACGATCAAGGCCACTGTCCTGATCGAGACCATCCTCGCCGCCTTCGAAATGGACGAGATCCTCTACGAGCTCCGGGAGCACGTGGCCGGTCTCAATGCAGGGCGCTGGGATTACATCTTCTCGGTCATCAAGAAGTTCAGGAACGACCCGGCTTTTGTCCTCCCCGATCGTTCCAAGGTCACAATGACCGTCCCCTTCATGCACGCCTACACCGAGCTCATGGTGAAGACGTGTCATCGGAGGAGAGCCCACGCCATCGGCGGCATGGCGGCCTTCATCCCCAATCGGCGGGATCCCGAGGTCACCGAGGCGGCCATCGCCGCGGTGACCGCGGACAAGGCACGGGAGGCGGCGGCCGGATGTGACGGCACCTGGGTGGCCCACCCCGATCTTGTGCCGGTGGCCATGCAGGAGTTCGATGCCGTTCTCGGAACCAGGCCCAACCAGCTGGACAGGCAGCGAGACGACGTGGACGTCGACGCCGGCGACCTCCTCGACCTCGATTTCCCCGGCTCGGTGACGAGGTCCGGTATCGAGACCAACGTCTCGGTTGGCATCCGCTACCTCGCCTCATGGCTGTCGGGGACAGGTGCAGCCGCCATCGACAACCTCATGGAGGACGTTGCGACCGCGGAGATCTCCAGATCCCAGCTGTGGCAATGGGTGCATCAAGGTGTGATCATCGATGACGGTGACCCGATCTCCGAATCGATGATTCGCTCGATGGCCGACGACGTGGTCGACCAATTGGAGGGAGAGGACCATCCGCACAAGGACCAAGCGCCGATCGCCCGCAAGCTGTTCGAGGAGGTCGCCCTCGGCGAGCAGTTCACCGAATTCCTGACCCTGCCCGCCTACGAGTTGATCAACTGATGGAGAGCACCATGTCCCACTTCGCCAATGAGGCCAGGCGTCTGGCCGACGACTGGAAGACCAACCCTCGCTGGGAGGGCATCACCCGCGACTACACCGCCGACGACGTGGTGCGCCTCCGGGGAAGCATCCGAGAGCAGTCCACTTTGGCCAACAGGATGGCAATCAAGTTGTGGGAGTTGCTCACTACCGAGGATTATGTGAGCGCGTTGGGAGCCATCAGCGGGGGTCAGGCGACTCAGATGGTCAAGGCGGGTCTCAAGTCGATCTACCTCTCCGGATGGCAGGTCGCCGCCGACGGCAACCTGGGTGGCGACGTCTATCCCGACCAGTCGTTGTACCCGTCCAACTCGGCACCGGCCCTGGTGGAGCGGATCAACAACGCCCTGCGTCGCGCCGATCAGATCCATTGGGCCGAGGGGGACATCGAGACCGACTGGTTCGTCCCGATCATCGCCGATGGCGAAGCCGGCTTCGGGGGCGCGCTCAGTGTCTTCGAGCTGACCAAGAGGTTCATCCAATCTGGCGCCGCCGGGGTCCACTACGAGGATCAATTGGCGTCCGAGAAGAAGTGCGGGCATATGGGCGGCAAGGTTCTCGTGCCCACCGCTCAGCACATCCGCAGTCTGCAGGCCGCCCGGCTGGCGGCAGACGTGATGGACGTCCCCACCCTGATCGTGGCCCGGACCGACGCCAACGGGGCGACGCTCATCACCTCGGACGTAGACGAGCGAGATCAGCCTTTCATCACGGGGGAGCGGACACCCGAGGGCTTCCATCGGGTCAGCGGCGGGCTGGAATCGGCCATTGCCCGCGCCGTCTCCTATGCGCCCTACGCCGACCTCATCTGGTGCGAGACGGCCCGCCCCGACCTGGAAGAAGCCAAACGGTTCGCCGACGCCATCCATCAAGAGTTCCCTGACCAGATGTTGGCCTACAACTGCTCCCCGTCCTTCAACTGGTCGGAGCACCTGGATGAGGGGACCATCGCCCGCTTCCAGAAGGAGCTGGGGACCATGGGCTATCGCTACCAATTCATCACCCTGGCCGGTTTTCATTCTCTGAACGCCTCGATGTTCGACCTGGCCTCGGGGTACGCGGCGACCGGGATGCCCGCCTACGTCGAGCTTCAGAACCGGGAGCTCGCCATGGAGGCCCAGGGTTACACGGCCACCAAACACCAGCGTGAGGTCGGCGCCGGCTATTTCGATCTGGTGAGCCAGGTGGTCGCGGGCGGCAACTCCTCGACCCTGGCCATGGAAGGGTCCACGGAGGAGGCCCAGTTCTGAGCACCGGCGCCGGCTGACGGGTCGGGATGGGCAGTTTCGGAATGCAGGGGGTCGGGCAAGTAGTCTGAGACCCCGGAATCAGAGTTTTTCGTCTTGGGGGAATTCGCAATGAGAATCGTCCATGTCGTGGGCACCGGCACCATCGGTGAGCCGCTGATCGGTCTCCTAGCCGACAACAAGGAACACTTCGGAATCGAGGAAGTCACCTTCCACAAGCGCACCCCTTTGCTGACCGAGCGGGCCAAAGTGTCCGACCTCGAAGGCCGAGGGGCGGTGCTGTCGGTAGACGACGAAAGGCTGTCGTTGTTCGAGGAGCTTGGGCACGCCCCAAAGTACGAGGCTCGGGAAGCCATCGAGCGGGCCACGGTCGTCATCGATTGCACCCCGGTCGGGAACAAGATGAAGGACGAGTTCTACAACCAGGCCGAGGGCCCGCGCGGATTCATGGCCCAGGGGTCGGAGTTCGGGTTCGGGAAGATGTACGCCCGGGGCATCAACGATGACGCCCTGGTGGCGGGCGAGGACAAGTTCATCCAGATCGTGTCCTGCAACACCCACAACATCGCGGCCCTGGTCCGTTCCCTGGCTATGGACTCTGATGGGACCAATCATCTCGAGGACGGCCGCTTCCTCTGCATGAGACGGGCCAACGACATCAGCCAGGACGAAGGTTTCGTCGCTAGCCCGACGGTGGAGGCGCACAAGGACGAGCGGTTCGGCACCCACCACGCCCGTGATGCCCATGAGCTGTTCGGGACCATGGGCTATGACCTCAACCTCTACTCGTCCGCGGTGAAGATCAACACCCAGTACATGCACTCGATCCAGTTCTCCCTCCAGCTCGACGAGGACATCACCGTCGATGAGGCCAAGGAGCGGCTCATGGCGAACACCCGGGTGGCGGTGACTCACAAGAAGTCGGCCAACCAGGTCTTCTCCTTCGGGCGCGACCATGGCTATTTCGGCAGGATCATGAGTCAGACGGTCGTCGCCCTTAGCACCCTCGCGGTGAGGAACGGCAACGAGGTCGTTGGTTTCTCGTTCACTCCTCAGGACGGGAACCCGCTGCTCTCCACCGTCGCGGCCATGCTCTGGTACCTCGACCCCGAGACCCTGGACCGGCGTATCGACATCCTGCGCCGTTACCTGTTCCGCGAGATCTGATGGACTCGAAGGCCGAGGCCTTCGTCGAAGAGGCCATTCATGCCATTGCTCGTCATGATGTTGCAGACGCGCGCATCGCGGTGGCCCAGGCCCATGACCTCGATCACTCCCTCGGTGCCCTCGTCGACGCCGTCCATCTCGCCTGCGCCGAGATCGAAGAGGACGACCGGGTGAGTATCGCCACCTGGAACACGCTGGCCGACGCCGTCGGCGCCGGCCATCTCCTGGTCGTCGTGGAGTCCTCGCGCGAGTGAGTCCTTCCTAAGCTGCGCCCATGCCCGGCCCCACCATCTGGCTCAGCACGCTCGGGTGCGCCAAGAACCAGGTCGACTCCGAGAAGCTGATCGCCATGCTCTCCGAGGCCGGCTATGGCTGGGCCGAGGAGCCGGAGCTGGCCGATGTGGTCATGGTCAACACCTGCGCCTTCATCGAGGAGGCGAGGGCGGAGTCGGTCGAGGTCATCCTCGAGTTGGAAGACCGCAAGCGCGCCGATGCCAGGTCGGTGGTGATCGGCTGTATGGCCCAGCGTTTCGGCTCCGAGGTCGAAAGAGCCCTACCGGAGGTCGACGCGGTGCTGGGGATCGATCGCTATGGCGAGCTGGTCGGGCTCCTGGATGGTCTGACCGGATGGCAGCCCGTAGACCTGCGTCGGCGCCCGGTCATGGACATCCTCCACGCCACAGGAAGGCCGGTTTCCGACCTACCCTACGCCTATCTGAAGGTGGCCGAGGGATGTGACAAACCATGCACGTTCTGCGCCATCCCCTCGATCCGGGGCAAGCAGCGGTCCCGACGACCGGTGGAGATAAGAGAAGAGCTCGCCGGACTGGTCCGCTCCGGAGTCAGCGAGGTCGTGCTCGTGGCACAGGATCTGGCGGCCTACGGACGGGACATCGAGGCGCCCGGTGGCCTCACCGAGCTTCTGGCCTTTGTGTCCGACGTCGATGGGTTGCGACGGCTGAGACTGCTCTACCTGCACCCGCGGGAGATCTCCGACCGTCTCCTCTCCGAGATGACGACCAATCCGACGGTGGCCCCCTACTTCGACCTTTCGCTCCAGCACGTCTCGGGGCCACTGCTGAGAAGGATGAAACGACCCGGCAACACCGAAAAGCACCGGGCCCTGGTCGACCGAATCCGGGCCCTGGACCCCGACGCGGCCCTGAGGTCCTCGTTCATAGTCGGCTTCCCTGGAGAGACCGATGACCAGGTCGACGAGCTGGCCGACTTCCTGACCGACATCCGACTCGACTGGGCCGGCTTCTTCCCATACTCGCCAGAGTCCGGCACCCCGGCTGCGGAGATGGACGGGCAGGTGCCCTCGGATCAGAAGATGGAGCGGCTCCGCCATCTGTCTGCGATCCAGGAGGACGCCACGGAGACCCGTCACGCCGATTGGCTGGGGCGTGTCGACGAGGTCCTGGTCGACCAGGTCGAGGACGGGATCCCGGTTGGCCGCTCGCACCGCCACGCCCCTGAGATCGACGGCGTGGTGCGTCTCGACAACGGCAACGTGGGGGAGTGGGCCACCGTCGAGTACACCGGCGTCTATGGCCCCGACATGGAGGGCAGGGTTCTAAGTGGTAACTATTAGGTCCTACGACGCGCGGCGGTACTCACCTGAGGGTCATCTTCACCGCGTCCCTAGAACCTACGACTTAGGACCTAGAACGCAGTGATCGTCGAGGTCATCGCCGTCGGGACCGAGCTGCTGCTCGGCCAGATCGTGAACTCGAACACCGCCACCATGGGGGCAGCCCTCGCCGAACGCGGATTCGATGCCCATTACCAGCAGACCGTGGGGGACAACCTGGGCCGCATCGCCTCTGCGATCAGGGTCGCCCTCGATCGATCCGATGCGGTGGTGATCACCGGCGGGATCGGTCCCACCCAGGACGACATAACCCGGGAAGCAGTCTGTGCCGTAACCGGTCAGGAAATGGTGTTCAACGAGGAGTACGCCCGGAACCTCCGGGAGTGGTGGTCGCGGCGGGGCCGGGACATGCCGGAGAGCAATCTGCGTCAGGCCCACCACCCGGCCGGGGCGGAGCTGCTCGCCAACCCTCGAGGGACGGCGCCGGGTCTCGTCGTCGAGCACGAGGGAAAGTTGATCTTCTGCGTCCCGGGCGTGCCGGCCGAGATGGAGCACCTGATGTTCGCCGAGGTCCTGCCCAGACTCGCCGCGTCGTCGAGCGACGAGCAGGTCATCGCCAGTCGCCTGATTCGGACCTGGGGCCGTCCCGAGTCGGAGGTGGCCGAGCTTCTGGATGACCTGTACACCGGGTCGGTGAACCCGTCTCTGGCCTTTCTCGCCTCCAACTCCGAGATCAAGATCAGGATCACGGCCAAGGCGGCGGGCGCGCCCGAGGCACGTCGCCTGATCGAGCCGATGGAACAAGAGGTGAGATCCCGTCTCGGCGACCACGTCTTCGGCTCCGACGATGAGACCATCGAACGCGTGCTGTTGCGTCTGCTCGCCGACCGGGGATACACCATCGGCACCGCCGAGTCGATGACCGGGGGCATGGTCACCGCACGACTCACCGACCTTCCCGGCGCTTCGGCGGTGGTCAAAGGTGGCCTGGTCGCTTACGACTCCGAGCTGAAGCAGAAGCTGCTCGGTGTGGCCGACGTCACCGAGGTAGTCACAGTGGAGGCAGCGGTTGCCGTGGCTCAGGGCGCCCGGGTCCTGCTCGGTGTCGATGTTGCGGTCTCCATCACCGGCTCGGCAGGGCCCGAGCCGCTGGAGAAGCCGGTGGGGACGGTGATCATCGGCGTCGCCACTCCGGATGATGCCCGGGCCCGGGAGCTCCGGTTCACCGGTGACCGGGAGCGGATACGCACCTATGGCACGGCGGCCGCGCTGCAGTTGACCCGTCTCGCCCTCATCGGCAAATGGTGGAAGGACCGGTAGCCAGGATCTTCGTCGCCGTTCCGCTGCCCGACGAGGTGCGGATGGCGCTGGCGGATCGTCTCGACGGCGTCCGGCTCCCGGGGAGAGTGGTCCCGGCCGAGAACTTCCACATCACTCTTCGCTTCCTGGGACGCACCGACGAGGTCGCCTACGATCGGCTGCTGGGCGCCCTGGATGCCTCCGAGCTCGGGTCGACCTTCGATCTCGGGTTGGGGGAGTTGGGCGCTTTCCCCCGCGCTCGGAACGCCACCGTGCTTTGGCTGGCGGTGACCGAGGGCGGAGAGCGACTTGGAGACCTGGCGGCCGACGTGGAGGAGGCTTCGCAGACGGCCGGGTTTCAACCCGAGGACCGCCCTTTCCGCCCTCACCTCACCCTGAGCCGGATCAGACCGCCGGCAGACGTGAGCGCCCTCGTCGATGGCTTCTCCGGTGTCGGAACCGGATGGCGTTGCCGGTCGGTCGTGGTCTATCGGTCTCATCCCGGCCGGGGCGGGGCCAGATACGAACCCCTTGAAACCTTTCCCCTGTCACGGTAAATCACCATGACGAACACCTGTTCGGTCTAGTATCAAATGACTCAGGACAGTTTCTGTCCCAGCCGGCAGATACGTTGACCGTCAGAGGACCCGTGCAATGGGGTTAGAGGAGAAGGAGTAGAAAATGGAACGAGACAAAGCTCTGGACATGGCGGTCAGCCAGATCGAGCGTCAGTTCGGCAAGGGGGCCATCATGAAGATGGGGGAGGCGGCCAACCGCAAGGTGGATGTGATCTCCACCGGCGCCCTCTCCCTCGACCTGGCATTGGGGATCGGTGGTGTCCCCCGGGGCCGGATCGTCGAGCTCTACGGCCCGGAGAGCTCGGGCAAGACCAGTCTTGCCCTCCATATCGTGGCCGAGGCCCAACGCAACGGCGGTATCGCCGCCTTCATCGACGCCGAGCATGCCCTAGACCCGATCTACGCCAAGGCCATCGGGGTCGACATCGACGAGTTGCTCATCTCCCAGCCCGACACCGGAGAGCAGGCTCTGGAGATCGCCGACATGCTGATCCGCTCCGGCGCTCTCGATGTCCTAGTGATCGACTCGGTGGCGGCCCTGGTGCCCCGGGCCGAGATCGAAGGTGAGATGGGCGACTCCCATGTCGGTCTTCAGGCCCGGCTCATGTCCCAGGCCCTGCGCAAGCTGGCCGGGAACCTGAACAAGTCGAAGACCACCGCCGTGTTCATCAACCAGCTTCGGGAGAAGATAGGCGTGATCTACGGCTCACCAGAGGTGACGCCAGGTGGGCGGGCGCTCAAGTTCTATTCAACGGTCCGTCTCGACATCCGTCGTGTCGAGACCATCAAGGACGGCACCGACAGCGTGGGCAACCGGGTCAAGGTCAAGGTGGCCAAGAACAAGATGGCCCCGCCGTTCCGGCTCGCCGAGTTCGACATCATGTTCGGCCAGGGGATCTCCCGTGAGGGCAGTCTCCTCGATGTCGCTGTCGACCACGGCGTGGTCAAGAAGAGTGGCGCCTGGTTCACTTTCGACGACGACCAGTTGGGTCAGGGCCGGGAGAATGCCAAGCGCTTCCTCAGGGAGAACCCGGAGGTGGCGATGCAACTCCAGGCCAAGGTCTACGAGCTGATCATGCCCAGCGAGTCCCCACAGAGCGAGTCCCCACAGGTCGTCCCCGCCGACGAAGAGGTGACCGCCGGCGGGGACGATGGGAGCAGCGTCAAGGAGTAGATGTTCGGGCTTTCGCGATCCGCGTGTAGGATCGGTGGTTCACACGAACACAACTTTGAACTGCAACCGGGAAGAAGACGTGAACAGAAGGAGCCAACGAATCCACGGGTGATCTGCCCGTCTCGTTGACCAGCTTCGTTTCGTGTGCCGGGCCCTGAGCTCTTGGACAGAGCGGGTCCGGCACGTTTTGTCTTCGGCCCGGGGGAAGGGACCGCGATGGAAAACACCGTGGTGATCGGGCTCACCGTCCTCGGAGTCGTCCTCGGTCTCGGCTTCGGCTACCTCCTGGCTCGCCTCGCCATAGCCCGCCGTCGAGAGCGGGACGTGGTGTCCGCAGAAGACATGGTCACTTCCGCCCGGCTCGATGCTCAGCGCATCCTGTCCAAGGCCGAGGAGGAAGCCCGGGCCAAGGCGGAGACCTACCGGGAGCGCGAGGAGGCCAACCTCGCCCATCGGCGTCTCGAGCTCGCCAATCTGGAGTCGAGGCTCGGTCAGCGTGAGGAGACTCTCGACCAGCGTGCCTCCAACCTTGCGCACCGAGAGAAGATGCTCATCGATCGTGAGGACGAGCTCAATCAAACCCGGGCTGATCTCGAGCGTCTCAAAGAAGAAGCGCGCTTTCGCCTCGAGCAGATGGCCGGGATCGATGTGACTGCCGCCAAGACCGAGATGCTGGCCCAAGTCGAAGACGAGGCCCGGCGGGAGGCGATGATCGTGGTCCGCGACCTCGAGATCAAAGCCCGGGAGGAAGCCGACAGGAGAGCGCGACGCATCCTGGCCACCGCCATCCAGCGGCTGTCGTCCGAGGTCGTCACCGAGACCACCGTCTCGGTTATCCAACTCCCGTCCGATGACATGAAGGGTCGGATCATCGGGCGTGAAGGCCGCAACATCCGCCATCTCGAGTCGGTCACCGGGACCAGTCTCATCGTGGACGACACCCCCGAAGCCGTGTCCGTGTCCTCGTTCGACCCGGTGCGCCGGGAAGTCGCCAGGATCACACTTGAGAAGCTGGTCGCCGATGGGCGCATCCACCCTGCGTCGATCGAAGAGGCCTATGCCAAGGCGCGGGACGAGGTGGAGCAGAGCGTCCGTGACGCCGGGGAATGGGCCTTGGTCGAGGCCGGTGTCTCCCGCATGCACTCGGAGATCGTGACTCTGATGGGGCGGCTCAAGTACCGGACCTCATACGGCCAGAACGTCCTGAACCACCTGGTGGAGACGGCGCACATCGCATCGATGCTCGCTTCGGAGCTCGGCATCGACCCGGCACCGGTGAAACGGGCCGCGCTCCTCCACGACCTGGGCAAGGCGGTCACCCACGAGGTCGAAGGGTCGCATGCCCTCATCGGAGCCGAGATCGCCCGTCGCTTCGACGAGGACCCCGCCGTGGTCCACGGGATCGAAGCCCACCACAACGAGGTCGAGCCGAGGACCGTCCTGGCCGTCATCGTCCAGGCTGCCGATGCGGTGTCGGCGGCCCGGCCCGGCGCGAGGAGAGAGACTCTCGAAGGGTACGTGAAGCGCCTCGAGCGTCTGGAGACCCTGGCGATGGAGTTCCCGGGTGTTGACCACGTCTTTGCCCTCCAGGCCGGCCGCGAAGTCAGAGTGGTCGTCGATCCGGGTGACGTGTCGGACCTGGACGCCAGGGAGCTTTCCCGGCGGATCGCCCGTAAACTCGAAGAGGACCTCCAGTACCCGGGTCAGATTCAAGTGACGGTGATCCGGGAGTTTCGGGCAACCGACTACGCACGCTGAGATCTTCGACATGACCCAGTCCGTACTCCTCCCCAATCCGACCTTGCGCGAACCGGCCCGGCGCCGGCCGACGCGGGCCGGTCGGCGCTATTTCATTCGGACCTTCGGTTGTCAGATGAACGAGCACGACTCGGAGCGGATCGCCGGGTTGTTCGAGATGGACGGGATGTCCCCGGCGGCCGGCTTGGAAGAGGCCGACGTCGTCTATGTCAACACCTGCACCATCCGGGAGAACGCCGACAACCGGATGTACGGGAACCTGGGCCAGCTCAAGGCGATCAAGGACGTCAACCCGGAGATGGTGCTGGTGGTTGGCGGCTGCGCCGCGCAGAAGGACCGCGACCTCATCCGGGAGCGCGCCCCGTGGGTCGATGTGGTGATGGGCACCCACAACCTCGATCGGGTGCTCGACCTCATGGATCACTCCGAGCAATGGGGACCGATCACCGAAGTGGTCGACGAGCTGCAGGCGATGCCGTCCTCGCTGCCGGTCAAGCGAGAGCTGGAGCATTCGGCATGGGTCACGATCCAGGTGGGGTGCAACAACACCTGCACCTTCTGCATCGTGCCCTCGGTGCGGGGAGTGGAGGTCTCGCGTCGCCCCGGGGACATCGTCAGGGAGGTCGAGCATCTCGCCGGGGAGGGTGTGGTCGAGGTGACCCTTCTCGGGCAGAACGTCGACACCTATGGGCGGGACCTTGCCCTCGACGGGAAGCGGCGCCCGATCTTCGCCGAGCTGCTGCGCCGGGTGGGGGCGGTGGAA
>Ga0299907_10000716_pt1 | contig 17161 bp, 11 predicted proteins | sample RVTome_16_FD_198680 | JGI IMG/M metagenome (GOLD analysis project Ga0299907, IMG submission 198680) | Soil microbial communities from uranium-contaminated site in the Upper Colorado River Basin, Wyoming, United States - RVT152D67 (version 2) ...
CCAGACGCTCTCGCTTGGCTGCGAGGCCGCGCGGCGGCCAGCGGTGCGGTCCATGCGACGCTGGAACGCCGAGGCCACGCACACGAGGAACGCCTCGGGCGGCACCCCTGGCGGCGGCGCCGTCTGCAAGCGGGTGGCCAGCGGCGTGGCCAACTGCGCGGCGAGCTCGGCGCGCGCCTCGGGCGACAGCGACGCCGCCCGCAGCAGGAACGAGCGCACGGTGCCGTAGTCCTCGTGTGTGAGCGCGCCGGCGGACAACGTCGCCGCGTACGCCTCCAGCCCCCACGGCGGCTCGAAGCGGATGGGCGTCAGCGTCTTCGTGGCACCGGCGGCGGACCGCTCGCGCAGCACGATCGTCCCCGCCACGAGGTCGCCTAGGCGCTGGCTGCGGGCCGTCACCAGCACCGCCACGACGCCGACCGCGCCCGACGTGCCGTACAGGTCGACGATCCCGAGGATCGAGCGGATCGCCGCGTGCCGGAACCGGATGGGCGCGCCCTCGACCGTGACCACCCGCAACCCCATCGCGGCCTTGCCCAGCGTGCGGCCGCGCCACAGCGTCTCGAGCCCGGCCGGGTAGCCGAACAGGATCAGGAACACGCCGGTGTAGACGACCGCGGCAGCGACGCCCCCGAGCTCGAGGCCGGCGCTGGCCAGCAGGCCGACCCCGAAGAACAGCCCGATCAGCAGCACGTACTGCACCGCCAGGTCGATGACGAACGCGATCATGCGCGACGCGAGGCCGGCCTGCTGGAACTCCAGCTGCACCGCCTCGGGGGTCACGATCCCCGCGGTCACCACGGCCGGTACGGTACGGCACGCCGTGGACGTCGACCGCTTCCTCGCCACCAACCAGCCGCTGTGGGACCGTCTCGCCGCACTGACCCGTCAAGCCAGCGGCGGGCTCCGCCGGATGCACGCGGCGGACATCGACGAGCTCGTCCGCCTCTACCAGCGGGCGGCCACGCACCTGTCGTACGTGCGCACGTACTACCGCGACCCGGCGCTCACCGCCCGCCTCACCGGGCTCGTGGCGTCGGCCGGCGCCGTGGTGTACGGCACGCGCCCGCGCACGCTGCGCACGATCGGCCGCTTCTTCACCACCACGTTCCCGGCCTCGGTGTGGCACAACCGGTGGTTCGTGGCCGCATCCGCGTTCCTGTTCTTCGCGCCGGCGATCGCCATCGGCGCGTGGTTGGCGAACTCCGACCAGGCGGTGGACGCGGCTGCGCCGGCAGCGGTGCGCGAGGCGTACATCAGCGAGGACTTCGAGGACTACTACTCGTCGAAGCCTGCGTCCGAGTTCGCCGCGCAGGTGACCACGAACAACATCCAAGTCGGGTTCATGGCCTTCGCCGCCGGCATCGGGTTCTGCGTGCCGACGGTGCTGCTGCTCGCGTTCAACGGCGCCAACGTCGGGTTCGCCGGCGGGCTCTTCCACGCGGCGGGCGAGGCGCCGAAGTTCTACGGGTTGATCCTCCCGCACGGGCTGCTCGAGCTCACCGCGGTCGTCATCGCGGGCGCGGCCGGCCTGCGGCTGGGCTGGGCGTTGATCGACCCCGGCGACCGCTCGCGCGGCACCGCGCTCCGCGAGGAGGGACGCCGCGCGGTCGTGATGGTGCTCGGCCTCGTGCTCACGTTCGTGGTCGCGGGCACGATCGAAGGCTTCGTCACCGGCTCGACGCTGCCGACGTGGGCGCGCGTCGGGCTCGGCGTGCTGGTGGAGGTCGCGTTCGTGCTCTACGTCGTGACGCAGGGCCGCGCCGCCGCTCGCGCCGGGCTCACCGGCCGCTTCGGCGAACAGCCCATCGCAGCGCCAACCTGATCGTTTTGTCATGTGGAACGTTGCGCTATGCGCAACGTTCCACATGACAAAACGGGTTAGAGGCGGCCCGTAGCCTTCGCCCGCAGGTAGCAGTCCGCCAGCGCGGCCGACATCTTGCCCGGCGGCGCGTCGACCACCGTCACACCGAGCCCGCGCAAGCGGGCTACGAGCCGGCGCCGCTCCTCCAGCGACGCAACCGCAGCGGCGGCGCGGTAGCCGTCGTGCGCGTCGTCCGGCGCGGCGTGTGACCACGCGAGCACGTCGGGGTCCTGCACACACGCGAGCACCACGAGGTGGTCGTGCGCGACCAGCGGCAGCGCGGGCAACAGCGACTCGGCCACCGCTTGCTCGGCGAGGTCGGTGAACACGACCAGCAGCGAGCGGCGACGGAACCGGCCGAGGGCGGAAACGAACGCGCCCTCGTAGTCGCTCTCGACCAACTCGGGCTCGAGCTCGTACAGCGCGTCGGTGATGCGGGTGAGCTGCGCCCGCCCACGCGAGGGCGCCACAACGGCGCGCACCTCATCGGAGAACGCGACGAGGCCGGCGCGGTCGCCGAGGCGCGTGGCCACCGTCGTCAGCATCATCACCGCGTCGATCGCGTGCTCCAAGCGCGGCACGTTCGCGATCCGCCCCGCCATCACACGGCCGCTGTCCACCAGCATCAGAACGTTCTGGTTGCGCTCGGCGCGGTACGTGCGCACGATCGGCTTGCCCGTTCGCGCCGTTGCCGCCCAGTCGAGGCGGCGGGACTCGTCGTCGGGCGTGTACTCGCGGAGGCTGTCGAAGTCGGTACCGCCACCGCGGCCTTGCGCGGAGCGCAGCCCGACCTCGAGCAGCCGCGCCCGCCGCAGGCGCAGCTCGGCGTCGTCGCGCGAGCCGAACGGCGGGTAGACACGGATCGTGTGCAATGATGAGACGCGGGCCTGTCGGGCCGCGACCCGCAGCGGCCCGGCAACCCGCACGGCGAGCTCCCCCACGTCGAACCGCCCGCGCCGGGTGGGTCGCATCGTCGTCGCCACCACCGCGGACCCCGACGGCGGCAGCTGCACACCGAGACGGCGGCGGGCCGCGCCCAGCGACGGTGCGAGCTCGTCCGCCACCTCCACCCACAGCGACCGTCCTGCCGGGTTCTCCAGCCGCCACGCCAACCGCACCTCCTCCCCCAGCGCGACGACTTCGGGGAACTGGCGCGTCACACGCACCGACGCCGGGTGGGGCGCGAGCCACGCGTCGACAATCGCGAGCAGGGCGACGCCGAGGTTCACCAGCAGCAGCGAACGCGCCGTCGAGAACGGAAGGAACGCGACCGCGAGCGACGCGACCACCGCCACCGCCGCGAGGCGTGGCAGCGGCACTGGCACCCAGCGCATCAACGGGGGACGGGCACCGTGGCCAACACGCCGTCGAGCACCCCGTCGGCCGTCAACCCTTCGAGCTCGACCTCGGGACGCAACTGCAAGCGGTGGCGCAGCGCCGCCTTGGCGATCGCCTTCACGTCGTCCGGCGTGACGAAGTCCTTGCCCGCGAGCCACGCCCACGCCTTCGACGCGTGCAGCAGCGCGACGGCCCCGCGCGGCGACGCGCCGAGGCTGAGCGACGGCGATTCGCGCGTGGCGCGCACCAGCGACACGATGTAGCCCTGCACCGGCGCCTCGCAGCCGACGCCGGACACCGCAGCGCGCGCCGTGGCGAGGTCGGCGGCGGACGCCACGGGCCGCACGCCCGCGCCGGCGATGTCGTGCGGGTCGAGCCCCTCGTCGTGACGGGCGAGCATCGCTTGTTCCTGGTCGGCCGACGGGTACGGCACGAAGAGCTTGAAGAGGAAGCGGTCGAGCTGCGCTTCGGGCAGCGGGTACGTGCCCTCGTACTCCACGGGGTTCTGCGTTGCCGCTACAAGGAACGGCTCGGGCAGCGGTCGCGACGCGCCCTCTACCGTCACCTGCCGCTCCTCCATCGCTTCGAGCAGCGCGGCCTGCGTCTTCGGCGGCGTGCGGTTCACCTCGTCGGCCAGCAACAGGTTGCAGAACACCGGGCCTTCGCGGAAACGGAACGTTCCCTTCGTCGGCTCGAAGATGGCCTGGCCGATCACGTCCGACGGCATGAGGTCGGGCGTGAACTGCACGCGCCCGAAGTCGAGGTCGAGCGCGGCGGCGAGCGTCTTCACCAGCAGCGTCTTCGCTACGCCAGGGACGCCTTCGAGCAGGACGTGGCCGCGCACCAACAACGCGGTGACGAGGCCGGACAGCGCGCCCTCCTGGCCGACGACGACCTTGCCCACCTCCGACCTCAACGCGAGCAGCGGGGCGCGCGCGTCCGCCGCGGTCCTGCCGGTCCTGCCGGTCTTGGTGGGCTTGGTGGACTTGGCCGGCCGGCGGCGGACCGGGGTGGCTTCAGGCATGGGCGACCTCTCTGCGGAGCGATTCGATGGAACGGGCGAGCGCCACGAGGGCGCGGTCGTCGGCCAGCGCCGACGGCGAGAGCGCGGCGAGAACGCCGGCCTCGTCGACGCCGAAGGGCGCGAGCGCGGCGGCGAACTGCTCGGGCGGCGAGTCGAACGGGAGGCCGAGGCGCTCGGCCAGGTCACGCCGCAGCTGCAGCTGCAGCATCCCCGCGGCTTCGTCGCGCCGGCCCGCGTGCTGCAACAGGTTGCCGACCGCCACGACGAGCTCGCTGCCCGCCACCTCGACCGGTTGCGGCTCGGCGACGGGGCGGCCGAGCCGGCGGGCGCGCCACAGCACGACGAAGCCGAACGCGGCAACGAGCTGCCACAGCCCCGCGCTCAGCCGCCGCGGCACGAGGTCGAGCAAGCCCTCGTCGCCAGAACCCGGCGCGTCCGGCTCCAACACGCTCACGTGCGTGCCAGGCCGCGGCGCGAGCAGACCGACGGCGAGCACCGCGTTGTCGGCGTTGTCGAGCAGCTCGTTGGTGAAGGGACCGCCGCCGGCGAGCGCGACAACCGTGCCGCTGCCTTCGGCGCGCGCGACCAGGTACGCACCTTCGCCCCGCTTGAAGCAGCCGACGCTCTCGCCGCGCACCCGGTAGGCCAACGCGTCCGGAACCTCGATGCGCGCCGTGCCGCTCAGCGACGGGAGGTCGCAGTCGCGCCGGAGGAACGGCGAGTCGTCGACCCCGTCGAACAAGCTCCCCGTCCCGCGGTCGAACGCGGGCGCGAAGTTCGAGAACGGGTCGGTGACGACGAGCGTGCCGCCGTCTCGCACCCACTCGCGGAGGCGGCGCTCCTGCGCGTCGCCGATGCGGTCGGTGAGCATCAGCGCCACGCCGCCGGTGGACGCGACCTCGGGCGGGCGCGGCCCGAGGGTGACGTCGGCGCCGTACTCGCGCAGCAACAGGACGAGGCCGCGCGCGCCGAGCGGGCCGGTCGAGCGCGGGTCGAGCGGTTCGCCGCTGTCGTCCTCGCGGCCGGCGAGCAGCACGACGAGCACGAGGCCGAGCAGCACGAACGCCCACGGCAGCCAGCGGCGCGTGTTCATCGACCGGCCCGATTGGCTCGATCGGCCCGATCGGATCGCTCGCCGGCGGTGACCGCGGCTGCGAGCACGCCCTCGGCCAACGACCGGAACCGCGCCCCGTCGCCCTCCCCCATGGGCCGCTGCCCGTACCAGGCCCGCTCGAACAGGTCGACGGCCTCCGCGAACGAGCGCGCCGCGTCCGCCGGCAGCGCGTTGCCCGCTTCGAGGCGGTGCTCGCGCGGCGTGCGACTGGGGTCGTCGTCGTCCACGACCCCCGCCTTGCCCAATCGGGCGACGAGCGCGCGGTAACGGCAGCGCAGCGCGTCGCGCCAGCGGCCGGCGCGCTCGTGCTCGTCCGCATCGCGCTCCCACTCCGCCGGGGTACGGCGCACTTCGGTGGTGACGTCGAGCGGGACGCCGCGGGCGCGCGGGTCGCGCCGAGCCGTGGTGACGAACCGCCACAGCAGGAAGCCGACCAGCGCGAGGACGGCGAAGAGGGCGATCCATGCGAGGACGCTGCCCCTGCCGCCCGACAGCAACGTCGAGAGCACGCGGTTGAGCTGCTCGTCGAGCCACTGCGTCGCCCGCTCGTACAACGACTTCGGCGGCTGGCGGAACTCGGGGCGCGACAGCACCTCCTCGGCCGTCTCGCGCACGCCTTGCGGCGGCGGGACGGGCGTCGGCAGCTCAGGCGGCGCGGTCACCGCGATCGAGGTCCGCCGCCATCATCTGCAGGTCGAAGCCCTCGTGGCGGATGCGGGCGTCGAAGTAGAGCAGCGTCGCCGCGATGGCCACGAACGGCGTCGCCACCATCGAGCTGAGCAGCCCGCCGAGTGCGACGAGCACCCATGCGAACGCGCCGCCGAAGAGCAACGCGACGATGATCGGAACGGTGCCGAGCACCTGGCCGAGGATGTTGGCGATGACGCCGGCGAGCATGCTGATGCCGAGCACCGCCCAGAAGCGCGGGCGCACGAGCCGCCACGACCGGCGCATGGCCCGCACCGGCCCGATCTCCTCGACCACGATCGCCGGCGCGACGAGCGTGTAGAGCGCGGAGACCGCGAAGCCGGGGAGGATGCACAGAACGAAGCCCACCAGCTCGACGAGGTGCACGAGCACGAACGCGCCGAGCAGCGCGGGGAAGCGGCGGAGCGCGGCGCGCAGCGCGACACCGGGCGTGATGTCGCGGCCGAGGTAGGACGCACCGACGACGCGGCTCACCGCACCGGCGACGAACGGCGTCACGAGCAAGCCGAGGATCGCGGTGATCGCGGTGATGGTGAGCTGGCCCGAGCCCGCCTGTCCCTCCGCCGCGGCTTCGGCCAGTGTCGGGTCGCGGAAGATGTTCAGCAGGCCGGGCGAGAACTGGTCGCGCAACAGGAACGACGAGATCACCTGCACCGGCAGGATGATGGCGAAGACGATGAGGAGGATCGTGCGGGCGTTGGCGCGGAACAGCTTGAACGCGCCGTCGAGCACGTCGCTCAACGTCATCGGGTGCATCGGCAGCGGGCCGGTGCGCGCGTCGCCCGCCTTCACCAGCATCGGGGCGGGGCCCCACCCGGGCGCGGGCAGCGGCCCTGCTTGGTAGCCGGGCGGAGGCGGTGGGGGCGGCGTGCCGTAGGGCGGCGGCGTGCCGGAGGGCGTGCCGTAAGGCGGAGGTGCCGGCGGCGCAGGCGGCGCAGGCGGCGGATCGACCGGTGGCACCGTCCGCGGGGGCGGCGTCGCCTCCAGGGGCGCCCAGGCGTCGCTGTCGTCGTCGTGGTCGGCCATGTGCGTCCCCTCTCTACCTCTCCAGCACTAGCGGCGCAGGTCCACGACGTTCGACCCGCCGGCGCGGCGGATGCGGGCCGACAGCGCGCGCCGGCCGAGCACGACGAACTGCGTGGCGGACAGGTGGCGGTCGAGGTCGCGCAGCAGGCGCCCCGGGTGCGTGCCCGTGTGGCGCGGCGTGAGGAACACGATCAGCTCCTCTGCGCCGTCGACGGTCCGCAGCTCGGCCTGCCAGAGGTCGACCTCGGGGTGCTCGTCCAGCACGGCGACGAATGGGGGCCGGAACGGCACGAGCCGCACGCGCGGCGACGTGCGCCCGCAGGCGACGCACGGCGCGTCGTCCAGCGACGCGTACAGGCCGGTGCGCACGCGGAGCAGGACCGTGCCGTGCCAGCCGAGCGGCGTGTACACGACTTCGCCGTCGTGGCGGTTGGTGACCTCGCCCGTGAGCGGGTCGATGAGCTCGAGCACCTCGGCCGCCGGCCACGTGTGCACGTCGACGCCGCCGCGGCACTCGGCCCACAGCGCGCGCACGCCAGGGGGCGCCCAGGCCGAGACGACCGTCGCGTCCCGCGTGGCCGTGCCGCCGAGGTGGGCGAGGCGGGCGCGCATGGGGCCGTCGATGGGCGTGCCGACCGCGAGCAAGGTGTGCAGGCCGGCGAACGACAGCCCCGACCAGCGCCCTTCCTCCAGCAGCGTCACGATGTCGTCGGGATGGCCGGCGAGGACGTTGGGCCGCAGCCGCGCCACGTCCTCAGGCGACGGTTCGGGCGACGCTGGCAGGAACAGCGACGGGACGCCGGCGCGGCGCGCGCCGAGCGACACCTGCCAGAACCCGACGCTCGGGCCGGGCGGGATGACGCCGACGAGCACGTCGTTCGGGCCGATGCCGGCGAGCTCGAGCTGGTAGCGGCCAACTTCGGCGAGCAGCTCGACGTCCGTCGCCGTGTAACCCATCGGCAGCCGGTCGGCCGCGAGCAGCCAGTGGATGGGCTTGTACGCGGGCTCGATCGTCCTGCGGTTGAACACGCCGACCTGGCGCGTCCACTTGGCCGCTTGCAGGCGGCGGGCCAGGCGGCGGCTGCCGGACGCGGCGATGCGCTCGCCCGTCGGCTGGAGGACGAGCTCCGCGTTGTCGTCGGCCGACAGCTGCTCGACCCGGCTGAGCGGCAGCGCGGCCAGGCCGTCGACGCCCGTCACCGGGTGCTCGCGCAGGACCGGCCCGTAGCGCGGCGAGAACGGCGCCACCTGGGTCTGCAGGTAGCGGGCGAGCGCCCGGTCCTGCGCGACGCGGCGCCGGGCTGGACGCTCGAAGTCGCCGATCAACCGTCGGCCCCGATCACGGGCGGGCAGGGTAGTGGTCATCGGTGGGGGCGGCGCCGACGTACGTTGGAGTGCAGCCACATGAGCCAGCTCCGACTCGATCCTCTCACCGGCCGTTGGGTGGTGATCAGCGCCGATCGCGCCGACCGCCCGCAGCCGTTCGCGGCCCGTTCGCTTCCCGTGCAGACGGACCACGACCGGCCGTGCCCCTTCTGCCCCGGCAACGAAGAGGCCACGCCCCCCGCCCTCGAGACCTACGGCCCGCAGGGCGAGTGGCTGATCCGCATCGTCGGCAACCTCTATCCCGCGTTCTCCGGCAACGAGCCGATGGCGGTCACCAACATGGGGCCGGTCTTCACGCAGGCACCGGCCAGCGGCACGCACGAGGTCGTGGTCTTCTCGCCGTCGCACACCGCGTCGTTCGCGGACTTGACCGATGCGCAGGCCGCCTTGGTGATGGCCGCCGTGCGCGACCGCATCGAGGAGCACGCCAGCACCACGCAGCTGCGCTACAGCCAGTTCATCGTCAACTCGGGACGGGAGGCGGGCGCGTCGCTCGAACACCCGCACGGCCAGCTGCTGTCGATGCCGTTCGTGCCGCACGAGCTCGTGGACGAGCAAGCCGGCTTCGAGCGCTTCCGCGGCGCGTGCCTGCTGTGCACGGTGCTCGAAGCCGAGGAGGAGGTCGGCCACCGCGTCATCCAGATGGACGGGCGGCATCTCCTCATCGCGCCGTTCTGGAGTGGCACGCCGTACGAGATGCTGCTGATCCCGCGCACGCACGAGCCGCTCATCCACCACGCCGACCCCGGTGACCTCGCCGCGATCGGCCGCGCGATCCGCGACGGCCTGGCGCGGCTGCGGCGTGCGGTCGGCGACGTGGCGTACAACATCGTGGTCCACTACGCGCCGTTCCGGACACGCAGCGACTTCCACTGGCACGCGCACTTGCTGCCGAAGGTCACGACGCGCGCTGGCTTCGAGCTGGGCACCGGCGTGCTCATCAACGTGCTCACGCCGGAGTACGCGGCCGCGGAGCTGCGGGCCGCGCTGCCAACCGTCGTCCCCTGACCCGGTTTTGTCGGTTGGAACGTGGCGCGTGGCGCCACGTTCCAACCGACAAAACGATCTCGGGGCCGCTCCTACGGCGCGAGGCCGAGGCGGGCGGCGAGGCGCCGCAGTGCGGGTGGCGCGTCGCCGTCGGCCTCGTGGACCGCCTCGTAGACGATCTCCTGCGCCTGGTCGAGCGGCGGGTGGATCTCGAGCTCCTCGCAGATGTCGAGCGCGGCGAACGCGGAGTCCGGCGCGTCGGGGTGCTCGACGGCGTGGCGGACGGCGGCCACGAGCAAGCGCTCCATCGTGGCGCGTGCCCTCGCGGTGTCGAGCGAGACGCCGTTGGCGCGGGCGTCGCGCGCGATCGAGATCGCGGTCACGTAGTCGGCGGGGTCGAGCGACCCGGCTTGCGCGGCGACCTCGGCTTCGAGGCGGCGGGTCAGCGCCAGCTCGGCCGGCGCCCGCAGCTCGGCCGGTAGCTGGTAGCCGGCGGCGGCCAGCGCGGTGAGCGTGGAGCGGTGGTCGTTGTAGAGCTGCTCGTACGTGGCGGAGAAGCGGTCGGACAGGCGGCGGGCCGCGCTGTGCAGCAGCTGGCCGGCGGCGTCGGGCAACCCGGAAGCAACGCCGAACTCGTGCGGGCCGAAACCTTCGCTCACGAGGCGCACGAGCGTCGTGACGGGAGCGTCGAACTCGAATGCCGAGCGGAAGCGGTCGAGCGCTTCACGGTCGGCCCGTTCACCGTCGCCGTCGTGGCCGTCGTCGGCCGCGGGCCGGGTCGCGCCGACCACCTCGAGCCCGCCGAGCCGCACGGCCGCGTACACGTGCGACGTGCGGCGCCCGGTGCGGCGGTGCGTGAGGCGGACCTTGCCCGAGCACATCGCGACCGCGCCACGGTCGGCGTGGCCGTGGTCGAGCACCTCGACGTCGAACGCGCCGATGGTGACGGCGGGATCGTGCCCTTCGAGCAGCTCCATGAGCGCGAGGTGGGCGACCACCCGGTCCTCGGTGACGCGCGCCGTCTCGACGTGGCGGCGCCATACGTCGCGGCCGGTGCCTTCGTGGGCGACGTTGCTCCCCGCCTCGCCGAGCTCGTGCAGGAAGCGGTCGAGCAGCTCGCCTTGCTCGCCCGACTCGCCCAGCTCGTCGAGCAGGTCCATGGCGCGCGCCGCGTAGCGCAGCACCTGCACCGTCTCGAGCCCGGCGAGGTCGTTGAAGAACCAGCCGCACGACGTGTACATCGCGAGCGCGTGGCGTGCCGCTTCTAGGAGCGTGAACGCCTCGACCTCGTCCTTGTCCCTGTCCTTTTCCCCCACGACGTGGCGGTCGGCGAACGTCTCGCGTTCCATGCTGCCGAGGAGGACGCGCACGTACTCGTCGCGCGCCGCGTCGCGGTCGCCGAACACGATGGCGCCGCGGCGCTCGTACACCTCGTCGACCGCGTCGCGCACGACGTCGAGGGCGCGCCGGAGGGGCGCGCGCCAACGCTGGTCCCACCCGGGTTGGCCGCCGGTCGCGCAGCCGCAGTCCTCCATCCACCGCCCGACGCCGTGCGCGCACGACCACGCGCTGGTGACGACGCCGACAGTCTCGGCAGGACGGTGGTGCCCGTCGCGCAGCCACGCCCCGACCGACGTGACCTCGACGTGGCGCTTCGGCGCCTCGGCCACGAGCGCGTAGGCGAGGAAGCGGTCGCCGTAGGAGTGGTGGTGGCCGAACGTCTCGCCGTCCGCCGCGACCGCCACCAGCCCGCCGTCCGGTGCCGCCCCGATGGCCCGGTCGACGAAGCCCTCGCTGGAAAGGCTGGCGAGCTCGAACGCGACCGCGTGCGAGAGGCCACCGTCGTAGAACACGAGGTCGACGCCTTTGGTGGCGTCCTCGGGATGCTCGGCGTGCTCGGGGTCCTGCCACCGGTAGGCGCGGCGCGGGTCAATGGGCCGGTCCGCTTGGTAGGGCGCGAGGATCGTGAACCCGACGCCTTCGGTCGCGAGGACGCGCAGCACGCTGTCGGACACTGCGGTCTCGGGTAGCCAGATGCCGTCGGCCCGCCGGCCGAACCGGTGCTCGAACTCGGCGAGCCCCCAGCGCACGAGCGTGCGCACGTCCCGTTCGGTCGCCAGCGGGAGGATGACGTGGAAGTACGCCTGTGCCACGCCGCCTTGCGTCTTGGCGTCGGCCTCGACGATGCGAGCCATCGCCTCCGGCTCGTGCTCGGCCAGCCATGCGGTGAGCGTGGGGCCGACGTCGAAGGAGATGTGCTCGTAGTTGTTGACGATCTGCACGACCCGGCCGTGATCGTCCACGATGCGGGCGAAAGCGTTGGGCCGGTACGCCTCGAGCGCGATCCGCTCGTTCCAGTCGTGGAACGGCGCCGCCGTCGGCTCCCTCGGCACCTCCTCCGTCCAGGGGTTCTCCCTCGGCGGTTGGTAGAAGTGGCCGTGGACGGCCAGCGCCACGGCGCATTCGGTCTTGGGCGCGCTCAAGCCCGTACTTGGGCTTCAGCGCGCCCAAAAGCGATCAGGTCGTCGTGTCTGGCGTCAGCCACAGCACCGCCAATGGTGGCAGCGTGAGCAAGGCGGAGGCGGCGAGGCCGTGCCACGGCTCGTCGGACGCCCACACCTGACCCCCGTTGCCCGTGTCGGAGCCGCCGAACCGGGCCGAGTCGGTGTTCAAGACCTCGCGCCACGCCCCGCCGCGAGGCAGGCCGATGCGGTAGTCGTGGCGCACGACAGGGGACAGGTTGGCGACGCACACCAACGGTGAACCGGCGGCGCCCGCGGCGGCCAAGCGCAGGAACGACAGCACGTTCGAGTCGACGTCCGAGGCGTCGATCCAGCGGAACCCGTCGGCCGTGAAGTCACGTTCGTACAACGCCGGCAGCGATGTATACAACGAGTTCAGCTCCCGCACCAACGACTGCACGCCCGAGTGCTCGGGGTACTGCAGCAGGTGCCAGTCCAACGACACGTTGTGGTTCCACTCGGCCGACTGCGCGAGCTCGCCGCCCATGAACAACAGCTGCTTGCCGGGGTGTGCCCACATCCACGCGTACAGCGACCGCAGGTTGGCGGCCCTCTGCCACCGGTCGCCCGGCATCTTGTTCAGCAGCGAGCCCTTCCCGTGCACGACCTCGTCGTGCGACAGCGGGAGGATGAAGTTCTCGGTGAACGCGTACAGCAGCCCGAACGTGAGCTCGTTGTGGTGGTAGCGGCGGTACACAGGCTCCTTGGAGAAGTACTCCAACGTGTCGTGCATCCATCCCATGTTCCACTTGAACCCGAACCCGAGCCCGCCCAGGTACGTCGGCCGCGACACCGCCGGCCACGCGGTCGACTCCTCGGCGATCGTCATCACGCCGGGATGCCGCCCGTAGACGACCTCGTTCGTCTCCTTCAAGAACGCGACGGCCTCGAGGTTCTCCCGCCCGCCGAACTCGTTCGGCACCCACTCGCCCTCCGCACGCGAGTAGTCCAAGTACAACATCGACGCCACCGCGTCGACGCGCAGCCCGTCGATGTGGAACTCCTCGATCCAGTACAGCGCGTTCGACACGAGGAAGTTGCGCACTTCATTGCGCCCGAAGTTGAACACGAGCGTGCCCCAGTCGGGGTGCGCGCCCTTGCGCGGGTCCTCGTGCTCGTACAGCGCGGTGCCGTCGAAGCGCGCGAGCGCCCACGCGTCACGCGGGAAGTGCGCGGGCACCCAGTCGACGATGACGCCTACACCCGCGCCGTGCAGGGCGTCCACCAACACGCGGAAGTCGTCGGGTGAGCCGAACCGCGCCGTCGGCGCGTAGTACGACGACACCTGGTAGCCCCACGACCCGCCGAACGGGTGCTCGGCGACGGGCAGGAACTCGACGTGCGTGAACCCGAGGTCACGCACGTACGCGGGCAGCTCCTCCGCCATCTCGCGGTACGTCAGCGGCCGGTTGCCGTCCTCAGGCTTGCGCCGCCACGACTCCAGGTGCAGCTCGTAGATCGACACCGGCCGACCGATCCAGTCGGTGCGCTCGCGCTCGGCCAGCCACGAGCCGTCCGCCGCAGACCACTCGTGACGCGACTCGGCGACGACGCTCGCGGTACCGGGAGGGACCTCGGTGGCGAACGCCATCGGGTCCGCCTTCAACAGCAGATGACCCTCCTGCGTCAGCAGCTCGAACTTGTACCTCGCCCCCTCCTCGGCGCCTGGCACGAACAGCTCCCACACGCCCGACGGCCCGAGCACGCGCATCGGGTGGATGCGCCCGTCCCACAGGTTCCAGTCCCCCACCACGCGCACGCTGCGCGCGTTGGGCGCCCACACGGCGAACGACACGCCGTCGACGCCCTGGTGGTTGCGGACATGCGCGCCGAGCAGCTTCCAAAGGTCGTGGTGGCGTCCTTCGCCCACGAGGTGCAGGTCGAGCTCGCCCACCGTCGGCCAGAAGCGGTACGGGTCGTCGAACCGGTGCGACGCGCCGCCCGCGTACTGCGCCTCCAGCCGGTACGAGTCGGCAGACGGGTCGGGGATGTCGGCTTCGAACACGCCGCCTTCGTGCCGGCGCCGCATGTCGACCACGCGCCCGTCGTCGAGCAGCACGCGCATCGCCACCGCGTCGGGCCGCAGGGCGCGCACGACGACGCGCCCGTCGCTCTTGTGCACGCCCAGCACCTGGTGGGGATCGGGATGCTCCCCGCGCACCAACCGCTCGACGTCGGCGACCACCGGGTCGGGAGGGGGCTGCTTGCGGGCGGGCATGGAAGTCCCCCTACCCCGGTCTACGTGCTGTTGGCCGCGCTCATGCCGGAATACCGGCACCAGCGCGGCCAAAACCCTCGGCGGGTGGGCTGGTGATCCGTGCGATGGCCTCTTCCGGGATCGACATCCAGTCGGGCCGGTGGGCCTCCTCGTAGGCCACCTCGTAGACGGCCTTGTCGAGCTCCCACGCGTGGAGCGCAACCATCGTGTCGCTCACGTCGGGCGGCAGCAGCGCTTCGAGGCCCGGCGTCGAGAGGTACGCCTCGAGGAACGACGTGCGGTTGTGCTTCTCCCACCGGCGGCCGAGCGGCGTGCAGCGTTCGAGGTCGTCCTCGCCCCGCTCGCGCAACGCCACGGCAACCGCGTAGTCGAACGAGCGCACCATGCCGGCCACGTCCTTCAACGGGGACGTCGGCCGGCGGCGCTCCTCCAACGGACGGGCAGGCTCGCCCTCGAAGTCGAGGACGAACCAACCGGTGTCGCTGCGCAGGATCTGGCCCAGGTGGTAGTCGCCGTGCACGCGCGTCGACGCGCCAACCGAACCAAGCGCGCGCACGCGCTCCACCATGGCCCGCGCATCCGCCAGCCACGGCCGCCCCACACCCACTCGATCCAACAGCGCGGACATCGACGCCGCCCACTCTCCCGCCTCCGCCGGCTGCGTGCCGAACGCGGCTGCTGCCGCGAGGTGCATGCCCGCCGTCACCTCGCCGAGCCGGGCGGCTTCGCTACCGAAGTCGCCGCCGCTCTCGGCAGGATCGTCGCAGTCGCTCGCGTAGAAGTCGCGCAACGACGTCAACGCCAGCGCCCACCCTTCGCTCGCGCCGGCGAGGAACGGTTGGGCGACGGCGAGGTGGCGGCCGTCGCGCTCCCACACGCCGATGGGGGCGGCGACGTGCTCGAAGCCGAGCGACGCGAGCGCGCGCGTCACTTCGACGTCGGGGTTGGCGCCGTCGTGGATGCGGCGGAACACCTTGAGCACGAGCTGCTCGTCGAACACCAGCGACGTGTTCGACTGCTCGGCGCCCACGGGCCGCACGTGCGACGACTCGTGCCCGGGCACCACCAAGTCAGCAACGATGCGCGCCAGCTCGGCGTCGAGCAAGGCGTCGAACACCAACGAGCCGTTCACGACGCCGACGATCGACGGCTCCTGCCCGTGCAGGAACTCGGGCACGTCCTCGGCGGCGACGGCGCCGAGCAGCAACTGGTAGCGGGCGCCGTCCGCGTCGGCCAGCAGCCACAGCAACCGGTCGTCCAACCGCTCCTCTTCCGCGATCTCCACCTTCTCGGGCTCGCTGCCCGCGAACCACCGCTGGCGCGCCAAGTACGCGGGCAACCGCTCGCGCAAGGCGTCGACGTCGAACGTCACGAACGTCACGAAAACTCCTCACTGAGCTGGAACCAGTAGAACTGGTACGGCCCGAGCGTCACGAAGTACGGCAGCTCCCCGATGCGCGGGAACGGCACGCGCCCGAGCAGCTCGATCGGCACAAGCCCCTCGTACGCCTGCATCGGCAGCTCGGCGGGCTGCGCGAAGCGGCTGAGGTTGTTGACGCAGAGGATCTGGTCGCCTTGCTCGGCCCGCACGTAGGCGAGGACCGACGGGTTGTCGACGGACAGGAACTCGATCGCCGCGGTGCCGAACACCGGGTGCTGCTTGCGCACCGCCAGCATGCGCTTCATCCAATGCAGCATCGACGACGGGTCGCGCGTCTCCGCCTCGACGTTCACCGCCTGGTAGCCGTACACGGGGTCCATGAGCGGCGGCAGGTAGAGCCGCGCGAAGTCGGCGCGCGAGAAGCCGCCGTTGCGGTCGGGCGTCCACTGCATCGGCGTGCGCACCCCGTCGCGGTCGCCGAGGTAGATGTTGTCGCCCATGCCGATCTCGTCGCCGTAGTAGAGGATCGGGCTGCCCGGCATCGAGAACAGCAACGCGTGCAGCAGCTCGGCGACGCGGCGATCGTTGTCGACGAGTGGCATCAACCGGCGGGCGATGCCGATGTTGCGGCGCATGCGCGGGTCCGTGGCGTACTCCGCGTACATGTAGTCACGCTCTTCGTCGGTGACCATCTCGAGCGTGAGCTCGTCGTGGTTGCGCAGGAACATGCCCCACTGGCAGCCGTCGGGGATGGCCGGCGTCTGGTTCACGATCTCGGTGATCGGATAGCGCTGCTCGCGGCGGACGGCCATGAACATGCGGGGCATGATCGGGAAGTGGAAGCACATGTGGAACTCGTCGCCGTTGCCGAAGTACTCGACGACGTCGGTCGGCCACTGGTTCGCTTCCGCCAGCAGCACACGGCCGGGGAACGAGCTGTCCACCTCCTTGCGTAGGCGGCGCAGGTACTCGTGCGTCTCCGGCAGGTTCTCGCAGATCGTGCCGTCGCGCTCGAACAGGTAAGGCACCGCGTCCACGCGGAAGCCGTCGAGGCCGATGTCGAGCCAGAACTTGACGACGTCGATCATCCCCTGCTGCACCTCGGGATTGTCGAAGTTGAGGTCGGGCTGATGACTGAAGAAGCGGTGCCAGTAGTACTGCTGGCGCAGCGGGTCCCACGCCCAGTTCGACGTCTCCGTGTCGACGAAGATGATCCGCGCGTCCTGGTAGAGCTGGTCGGTGTCGGACCAGACGTACCAGTCGGCCTTCGGGTTGTCGCTCGATTGGCGCGACTCCTGGAACCACGGGTGCTGGTCGCTCGTGTGGTTCACGACGAGGTCGGCGATCACGCGTATGCCGCGGCCGTGCGCCTCCTCGATCAACGTCATCGCGTCGCCGAGGTCGCCGTATTCGGGGAGGATCGAGAAGTAGTCGGATATGTCGTAGCCGCCGTCGCGCAACGGCGACTGGTAGAAGGGCAGCAGCCAGATGCAGTCGATGCCGAGCCACTGGACGTAGTCGAGCTTCTCGGTGAGGCCGCGCAGGTCGCCGGTGCCGTCGTTGTTCGAGTCGAAGAACCCGCGCGTGAGCACC